>Ga0209208_10010065_pt1 | contig 12341 bp, 12 predicted proteins | sample S1TSphfallax_3_FD_187694 | JGI IMG/M metagenome (GOLD analysis project Ga0209208, IMG submission 187694) | Host-associated microbial communities from peat moss isolated from Minnesota, USA - S1T2_Fd - Sphagnum fallax MG (SPAdes) (version 2) | ecosystem: Host-associated > Plants > Peat moss >...
GCTCGAGCTTCTCCAGTTTTAAGTTATTGAAATCAATTATATTTATGTCTGCACGCATGCCTGGCGCAATCCGTCCCCGATCTTTGAAGCCGAATAGATCCGCATTCCTCGCCGTCTGCCGGTTGATCACATGCGCCAGAGGCATGGTTTCGCCGCGGCGGCGGTCTCGGGCCCAGTAGGTGAGTTGGTAGGTGGGGTTCACCGCGTCGAAGATCAGGCCGACGTGAGCGCCGCCGTCTGACAGCCCCGTGACCGTCGACGGATCCATCTGCATTTCCCGGACGGGATCAAGGGAATAGCCGGCGTAGTTGGTGAAGAAGACAATGGCGAACGCCGTTCCGTCGCCTGAAACCAAATAGTCGTAGAGGTAGGATCTCGAGTCTGTCCCGGCCTTTGCGGCGAGGGCGGCGAAACTTTCGTCAGGAGACGGTTCATAAGTGGATGATGGGGTCAGGGCGAACGTCAGCTCCATGGGGAGAGGAGCGGCCACGATAAGGCTTTCCATTTTACCTGGATAATCTGTAGGCAGATTATCTTCTGATAGTATCTTCGACTTTATCTCTGGGCGGCGCATCTGGGCGGCCTGCTCCGCCAGGGGAAGACTTTGAAGCGCGTGAAAGGACGGCTTCGCCATAAAGGGGTGGTAGGACCCCAAGCTGAACACTAGACCTGTGGGCCGGCTGCCAACCTGGGGGAAGACCTTTGCCCCCTTGCGATTAGCGGCCTTCACCTGCTCGACGACGCCGCGCCACTGGGCTGGCTCGCCATTTTCAAACAGGGTGAAGGTTGCTGGCCGACCACTGGATCGGCTAAGGCGACAGATGAGCTCGACCTCAGACTCAAGGCTCGCCTGTTCGGGCATTTCAGGTGTCCCCTGTCCGAGGGTTCCTGCGGGAATAATTTGGAAAACCCCGGCGCCGGCGCGTCGCAGAGCGCCCGCCATCGCCTGAAGCTCGGCCTCGTCGGCGAAGGTGCCGGGCACCTGATCGCCGTGGATCGATCGATGAGCCATGATCCGCGAGGTGGAAAACCCTACGGCGCCAGCGCGAAGCCCTTCCTCGACAATCGCCGCCATCCGCACAAGATCATCTTCTGTGGCCGCTTCGTTGGAACGCCCCCGCGCGCCCATCACGTAATTCCGCACGGCGCCGTGCGCGATCATGGAGCTAACGTTCAGGGCGTACTGTCGCGTCGCGAGATATTGTAGATACTCGGGGTAGGTCTCCCAAGCGCCCCAAGGCATGCCCTCGTAGAGCGCGGTTCCTGGAATGTCTTCAACGCCCTCCATCAATTCTATCAGATCGGCGTATTCGCCTGGAGGCGTGGGCGCGAAGCCTACGCCGCAGTTGCCCATGACGATTGTTCCGACCCCGTGACTGGCGGACGGGTTCATCTCCTCATCCCACGTCACTTGACCATCGTAATGCGTATGGATGTCAATCCATGCGGGCGTGACGATGGCGCCGTCCGCATCGATTTTCGCCCGCGCCGCCTCGCGGATGGATCCGCCCAACGCGACGACGACCCCGTCCTGAATGGCGATATCGCCACGAAGCGCCTCTGCGCCCGTACCGTCGAAAATGAGACCGCCCTGGATAATGGTGTCAAACATGTGCGCTCCCGGTCCATTTTCTATTTAAGGAAGGTTCCCACGGCGGGCGAGGCTACGCAAGCGGAGCCGCCTTGTAAGCCCGCAGGCAAAGCCGACGCCCGGCTTCGTCGGAAGGCGAGCTGGAGCGCAGCGCCGCCCCTCCCCCAAGGGTCGTTCCGGTCATTGACCTGAGAGGGCGCATCTGATGGGTTCACAGGGGGCGAGGCCCCCGCGCTGCGTAGGATCCGGTCTGCCGGCCGAATGCCCATGGAGCGACGGCGACCCTCAACCGGCAACGACGGCCTGCGCCATGCAGCCGCGGGGCTGAAAAGCTCGCCAAGCCCCTCAATTAGAGGGGCAAGGCTCACCGAAACCTGGACTCGCGCCAAAGACAAATGACCACAATTGACTCGATAAAACCGCGTAGCGCTTCGACCAGCCTCCCGAGGACGGTTAGAACTGCACACACCTATCTTGGTCTCTTTGTCGGGCCGACCCTCGTGTTCCTCGCATTTACGGGGCTCTTGCAGACCTACGGCCTCCACGAGGACCACGGCGCCTACCAAGCGCCGCAGTGGGTTCAGCGCATGGCGCAGGTCCATAAGAACCAACGCCTCGCCCTGCGCCACGCCAAACCGCCGCACGAAGTGGGGCCTCCTGTACCCGAACCGGCTCCCAGATCCGCGCCGAAAGCGCCTGACCACCACTCCGGGGCGCCGGAGGCGAAGGCCGCGACCGTCCTTTTAAAAGCCTTCTTCGCCCTCGTCGCCGTCTCCCTGATCAGTTCAACGGTCACCGGCGTCTGGATGGCCCTTCGCCCGCAGCGGACGCGAATGGTCCACCTTCTCATTGTGCTCGCCGGCGCTGTGCTGCCAGCCTTGCTCGCCGCCGTCACCCTTTAGCCGTCGGCCGTTCGGCGCGACGCTCGAAAAGACCTGCCCCAAGTTCACCCCAAAGTCCTGGGTGATTGGGAAGGGTTGCGGGAAGGCCCGGATCGCACTTTTTGAGGGAAAAGGGGATCATGACCAACTCAGCCATGAGGTAACCTGTTTGGACCCAGCTGATCTCGTCCGGCCCAGCCGATAATCCAGCCTGAACATTGTTCAGGGACGCGGCGACGATTTGGATATCAATCAGAGCCAGAAACTGGCCGAACGCCATCACGGCGAAAATCATGAATTTTCTGGAGGTCGGGAGATCGGCGGGAGCAATCACCGGCGTGGACCGCGTCGTCGCGAACCGTCCGTAGACTTCGGCAATCCCACTACTCCGGGCGACCGCGCCGCCAGCCGTCATCTTGTTCAGCCTATTTTCTGGTCCGCTCTTGCGAACTGCATCCCGTTTATATTATATCCATCATATAAATGGAGGGCGCAAGGTGCGCTACGATCCGAACCACAAGGTGGAGACCCGGCGCAAGGTCGTCGCAGAAGCCGCCAGGGCCATTCGAGAATCGGGACCGGACCGGGTCGGGGTCGCCGAGGTGATGGGTGCTGTCGGTCTGACCCACGGCGGTTTCTACGCCCATTTCGCATCTAAGGACGAGCTCGTGGTCGCCGCCATAGACCTCATGTTCGCCGACGCGCGGGGCCTATTTGATCGCGCAACCGAAGGCTTCAATCCCTCCCAGGGTTTGGCGCGGTACATTGATCTCTACCTTTCCGCTCGGCACCGAGACGCGCGGGGGACCGGCTGTCCCATTGCAGCCCTTTCGACAGACCTGGCCCGTCTAAGTCCCGCCGCGCAGCAGCGGTTTGGTGACGGGGTGGCCGCCCTTAGCCGAAGACTTGAAGGGCTAATTCAGCGGATTGGGCTCGACGATGGCGAGCGCCTCGCTTCATCCACCGTCGCTGAAATGGTCGGCGCCCTATCTTTGTCGCGCGCCGTCGCTGACCCGATCCAATCCGAATCGATCCTTGAGGCCTCGCGCGCATCGCTAAAACACCGCCTCAGTCTGGAGACCGCGTCATGAGCCTCGTTGAGGAGATCGCTCCAGGTCTTTCAGGTTTAGAGCAGTTGCGCGCCCTCGTCCGCGCCGGTCGCAATCCAGGTATAGGGGCGAGCCTAGGATTTTGCCTTGTGGACGTCGAAGAAGGCCGGACCGTATTCGAGGGCGAACCAGGACCCGATGTTTATAATCCCATCGGGACCGTGCACGGGGGGTATGCCGCCACGCTTCTCGATAGCGCCTGCGGTTGCGCTGTGCACTCAAAGCTTAGGCCCGGTCAGGGGTATACGACACTTGAGTTGAAAGTCGCCTATCATAAGGCCATGACCGGGACGACCGGTCGGGTCCAAGCCGTAGGCGTGGTCTTGACCATGGGTCGACGCGCCGCTTTCGCAGAGGCGAAACTCACGGCTGCTGACGGAACCCTCTTCGCGTCCGCGACGTCCACGCTCTTGGTGTACGACCGATGATGGACACGCCGGCGTCGCGGTCCGCCCCCCTCTCCACAGCCGCGCGCACAGCATTACGTGGCCTCCCGTTTTCTGGGCGGACGCTTATGGCCGCTGGCTTTGCCATCGTCGCGGCGGTTGGCGGAGCTGTCTGGATCGCAGCGCCCAAGGCGGCCGAGACGACGGACGCGGCCTACGTCCAGGCTGATAGCTCCATCGTGGCGCCGAAGGTGCGGGGCTTGATTGCTGAAGTTTTGGTCGCTCATAATCAGGAGGTGCGCCGAGGCGATCCGCTCGTTCGCATCGACCCCGAAGAGTATGCAGCGCGCGAGGCCGCAGCGCGCGCCGACGTTTTAACCGCAAAGGCTGGAATCGAATCGGCCAAGGCGGCGCACAGGCCCGAAGTCGACGCCGCTTAGCGTCCATCCCATCGTCAGCGCCATCGCCAGGGCTGTCGCTCGCCCTTGCAGTTCACAAACCAGACGCCGACTAAATGCTCGGCAGCGCGCACCAGCCCAGCTCTGCGCCCGTTGGGCTAGGGTTGGACAAACGGATGGTCTCGAAGATATCTTCTCTGCCTGTAGACGCCCAAGACCATAAGGCCGGTGATAAGCCCCACGTAGGCAAAAACGCCGCTCGCCACCTCCCAAGCGGGGAGGCGTCGCCCTTGGTGGCTCAAAAACGGTATCAACACGGCGGGATTAAATAGAGCCGGCGCCAAGAAATAGACCTGAGACGCCTTTCTAGCGGCCGCCATACGAGCCCGATACGCCTGCAGCGTCTTCGTATTCCGTAGGATCTGAGACGTGTCGGGTTCGCGACAGACCATAAGGCAAACTCATGTGAGTGTCGGTCGTACCTGCCTGAGCTGCACACAAAAAAATGCCATAGGCGAGGGCAGCAGACAAGCGCTGCGATCGTCGGCTTTCAACAGGGCTCCAAAGAGACGCTAAAATATATCGAGGAAAGCTTTTTCGGCATGGGATCAGCCCCGTGTCCAGCAAGGCCCTTTCGCAAGCGCACAAAGTGCTGACAGCGTTATAGGCGCAGTTTGCTACCTCTAGGACGGCCCTCTAACTGGCCCGATGTAGCTGAATACGTCAGCCTACCCGCGCTGCGTCAGCGCATCGAAACGTAATCGAGACGGTCACACCGGCGCCCGGCACAGATCGTACCGACATGGCGCCATCAGCGTTCTGCAGCAACGAGCGGACGATCAAGGCAGAAAGTTTCCCAGGCTGAGGCCAGGAAAAGTCTTCTGGCAACCCGACCCCGTCGTCGGCAACCAAAACATGGCAGCCGCCCGTGTCGTCGGTGGTGCAATGCAAAGTTATGGTGCCCCCGGCCCGACCTTTGAACGCATGCTTCAGGGCGTTGGTCAAAAGTTCGTTGATGACAAGGCCGGTAGGCATGGCGACGTCGAGCGAGACCATCCAGGTGTCCACTTGCAGGTCGAGGTGGATGCCCTCCTCCGCGTGCGCGCGCATCACCGCGGAGGCGATCTCGCTGAGATAAATCCCGAGATCGATGACGCCCCGGGTCGGCGAACTGTCCAGGGCGCGATATAAGATGCCAAGAGCCTCCACCCGTCCTGCCAGGCGGCTAAAACTTGCCGCGCTCGGGCGATCGGGTATCCCGCGCGCCTCGGCGCGAATGAGAGCCGTGATCATTTGCAGATTATTTTTCACCCGATGCTGCAACTCCAGCAATTGGGTGTCTTTCACTCGGATTTGCTCTTCAAGCTGTTCATGCACGGAAGGAACGCTCGCTCCAGCCGCGACGAGCGCCACAAGCCTGAATGCAGGGTTTCCTTCATCGTCCTCGATGACGTTCGACCAGACATCTACAAGCTGGTCTGCTCCGGCCTCGGGCAAGGTGAAAACGCCCAGATAGTCGCCGCCCGCGACGATCGCCTCGGCTAATGACCGTGACTCCGTCGGCGGTTGTGCGTCGCCGTTTAGGCTTTGCCACCCCATGCCGACGATCGTTTTGTATTCCAGTCCAGAAAGGCGCTCAAACTCTAAATTTGCATAAATAATCGTCTCCGACGCGCCAAGCTCCGAGACTGCGACGGCCATTGGGGCGTGATCTAAAAACTGTTTAAATTGGTCAGGATCGATCCTGATCGCGGCATGGTGATTATCACCTTGATCATCTAGCGTAGACAGGGCGGCCTCGAAGAATTCTTGGATGGGGTCAAACGCTAAGTTTGTATTCTTTTACAACGTTGTCGTCATGCGCGCGTTCCGGACCAACGACGCCAAAAAACGGCAAGAAGCCCGTTGCCCACCGGAATATTGCCAAAATGGGGCCGGCATGCGCTCGCATTTGCAAGCGCCTCATTCATCCAGCCTTTGCAGCTAATATTTTGTACCCCTTTTTGAAAACCTCTGAACGCTGAGGCTCAGCGCAGAGTGGTTTAACTCCCGCCCTTCAATTCAGCCTCAATCCTGACGACTGACCAACGGCGCCAAGCCCTTTGTGGCGATCGACGTCTTTAGTAGAGCCAAGAGCGTGTCATTGCGGCGAGCCGGGAGGCCTCGTGGGAGATCCACATCCATCCAAGGATCGTCTGCGATGACCCGAATGGCGGCGCCATCCATACGCGGCAAGAACGACAAAACGTGTTGCGGCTTCGCGCGACAAACATTCCCACGTGCCTTCGCATCCTTTGTCAGATGCGGCCGTATCTAAGCCTCTAGGCGGAGACACGCATGCGCAACGCCCTCATCACCACATGCCTGTTAGTCCTCGCCGGATGCGCGACAATGCAGGCCTCCACCAGTCAACTGCACGTCGCGACCCATCTCGATGTCGCGCGATTCTACACCGGAACGTGGTACGAGATCGGCCGGCGGCCAATGTTTCTTACCAACGGCTGCGTAGCGGGCGGGACGACGTACACACCCCAAAAAGGAAACCTTATCCGCGTCCTGGACTTCTGCCACGCAGGAAGTCCCGCCGGTAAGCTTAAGACTATCGGCGGCCCGGCCCGGATCGCTGATCCCGGGTCGAACGCCAAGCTTCATGTGGATTATCGCGTGTTCGGCATATTCACGGTCCCTCGTGATTACTGGGTGCTCGAGCGGGCAGATGATTACAGCTGGTTCATTTCGGCCGACCCTACCTTCCACGACCTTTGGCTCTACACGCGCAATCCGCGTCCAACCCAAGGAGAAATTTCTGCACTCGTCGATCGCGCCCGGGCTCTTGGCTACGACACCAATCGCCTAGAATTCCCGAAGCCTGGGATATGAGGCGGCGTTGACCAAGCCGGCCCATATGCGCGCGCCCTTCGCTGAAGGCGGTGTTCAATTGAAAATGACGCGCAGCCTGGCGCGACCGTCTATGGTTTCACATTCGAGGGTGCGGAGATCTGACGGCGCTGGTCTCTTGAGCCCCTGTTTTTTCCACCTCAGCTCCCGATCCGCAGACCGGCGACAGGCATAGAACCTCGACGAGGGCCGTCATCGCCGCCGCCGCCGTTTTAGCGCTGAAGCCGCGACCTGGAAACGCTGGCTCCCAACGTCGAGCGGCGGCGACAGAGGGAGTGGCGATAAACCAGCCGGGCGAAATGGCGTGCAGTCAGGTCGGGAATTCGAAGAGGATCGTCACCTCACCGGAGGGGGTGCGACCGCCAACCGAGCGAGCTTGGCCTTTCTGACGCCGTACAAGCCGTAAACCGCGACGCCGAGGACGAGATAGACCAGAAAGAAATTCCTCGTCGCCGGCGTAGACATCAGGCTCAAGAGTAAGATGACGCACATAATCGCCCCAAGAATCGGCGTCGCGGGAAAAAGGGGCGTTCGGAACGGACGCACCAGGTTTGGGTCGGACCTCCGAAGGTAGATCACCGTGACGCAGACCATCGTGAACGCCGCAAGCGAACCAACGTTTGAGAGATCTGAGAGAGCATCGAGCGATAGAAAACCCGCCGCCACCATCGCAGCGACGCCTACAACGATCGTGTTGATCCAAGGCGTCCTGAAGGTCTTGTGAACTGAGGCGAGCGCCGATGGCAGAAGACCATCATTAGCCATAGTGTAGAATACGCGGGTTTGGCCGTAGAGAAGCACCAGCATTACGCTGGATAGTCCCGCGATAGCCCCAATTTTCACGAAGGCGGAGAACCAGGGAAGACCAATCTGGTTTACCGCCAAGGCGATCGGCGCCGCATTATCCAACGATTGATAAGGGACGATGCCGACCAAGACCGCGGACGTCGCGATATAGAGAACTGTACAGATCGCCAAGGCGCCAAGAATCCCGATCGGCATGTCGCGCCCAGGGTTACGCGCCTCGGCTCCGGCGGTCGAAACCGCCTCAAAGCCAAGATAAGCGAAGAAGATGATCGCGGCGCCATGGATGACGCCGCCGATGCCATACTTGGTGGAATTGTCGCCGGTGATCACCGCAATAAGCGCGCGACCGATCTGATGCCAGATGTCCATGTTGGTGCCGGCGGGTCTGACAGGTATCTCGGCCGGGACGAGCGGCGACCAGAGGGCGGGGTGAACATATCGCGATCCGATGGCGATAAAGGCCACCACGATGGTCAGTTTTGTGGCGACAATGATGTTGTTAACGGTCGCCGACTCCGACACGCCCCGCACCAGGAGCATCGTAATCAGTCCGATGATGACAATCGCGGGCAAGTTTACGACGCCCGTCGCAATCACGGCGCCGGACGGGTCCTTGACTGGCGCGCCAGGTGCGGCGGTGAGGCCAGGAGGAATGACGAGGTGCATGTCGGCAAGAAGGCTGGTGAAATATCCTGACCAACTCACCGCGACCGTCGAAGCGGCGAGCCCGTACTCCAGAACCAGAAGTAGGCCCATCACCCACGCTGCGCCCTCGCCCATCGACGCGTAGGTATAGGAATAGGCCGACCCAGACACTGGAAGGGCAGATGCAAGTTCCGCGTAGCACAGGGCCACCAACGCACAGAGGACGCCCGTGATGACAAAGGACACCATTATCGCGGGGCCGGCGAATTCAGCCGCTGCTCTGCCGGTGAGCACGAAGATACCTGCGCCGATGACACAGCCGATGCCTAGGAGAACGAGGTTCAGCGCGCCGAGCGAGCGCTTTAATTGTCCCTGATCATTCTCGGCTTGAATCTGCGTGACTGACTTGCGAAGGAATATTCGTCCCAAGCCGCTAACGCTCGCCATGCTTCAGTCCTTTGCCACCAAGGACTTAACGTGAGCACGGGAAGCGCAAGCTTGTCTACGTGCCAGTTTGAAGAAGCCCTAGGCGCGCGCCTTCGCGGGACGCCCCCAATTCGAGGCGCTCGGTGCAACCTCGCCGACGCACCCATCGCTAAAGGTCGCGTCGCGTGTCGTTGTGGGCCCTTGTTCCCTTAGCTTCAAAACAGGCGGGCGTGCCGTCGGATCGAGGGCTTACGGCGCCGCTCCGATGTCCGAACCTCGCTCCTCTCGCGTTCGCGCCGCAGATGCTGGAGAACGCCAAAATTCCCGCTGCACCTCAAAATTCACCAACCTGCCTCAGCAGGTCGTGTCTGGGGCATACTCAATATAAACCGTTTATCCCGGCCCCGTTTGATTTCTTAACATATTATTGCCTCTATACGCGGCACCGTTTCTCTCTCCGACATTGAATGAAAGCGTCTATGCTGATCGATATATATGTCTATACTTAAAGTCGTCCTAGACACGGTCGGGGCGCAGAAGCCCTCGCGTTCTAAGCTTGCTCCATAAAGCCGGGGGGGGTCGTCGCGGGCGTTACCCTCAAGATAATCCAAGCGCTAAGGTGATCACCTCTTCCTCAGGCGCGGTAAGGGCCGATCTGCGGCCAGAAGGCCTGCCAGTCTCCCGCATGCCATTGACGGCGTAAACGAGGGTTTGGCCTGTGGTCCGGTTCCAAAAAAGACCTGTCATCCACCCGTATGCGTCGCCCAGGTGACCTCGCCACTGGGGCGAGGATGAGCCGAAGAAAGCATCGCCGGCCGAAGCTGTCGATCCCTGGGGGATTTCCACGCCCAACCCGTAACCGCCAAAAATGCTCGCAACACCATGTCCTTCGGCAGGGTCGCCATTTGGCGTCTCGTGATTGTAGATCCAGACCGGAACCTGCATAGCGTTCAGGGTGGAGGCGTCGAGGATATGTCGAGCCCCGACACGACCGCCAGTGCTGAAGAAACCGGCCAGCCGGTCCATATCGTTCAAACTTACGCGAAGACCGCCCTGAGGGGAGAACAGGAAACCGTTTACGCCCAGAGGCAAATCCGCCTCGTCGACAGGGGCGGCGTCGTGAGGCTGCGGGAACGACGCAGCGGGCGCCGCAGGCACAACCCCGTCGATCTCCGCTGACCAGGCTCCCGTGCGCCAGCGCAGCGCAGGCGCCGCTTCGAGCCGCTTGGATGCGGATACGCCGCTCCAGTTATAGCCCGCATCAAGCCCAAGGGGGGTCAGGACGGCGTCGCCCATATAATGGTCGAAACGCTCACCGCTAATGCGCTCAATCATCTGCGCCACGAGGCAGAAATTGACGTCGGCATATGCAAACCACGATCCGGGCGCGCGGTCCGGAGGCCCAAACCAAGCCCCGCCGTCATAGTGTCGTCCCCCAACCTCGAACGCCTCTCTCAGGGCATGGCTCGCAGGCACGGGATAGCTGGGGCCGTTCCTGAGGCTGCTTGTGTGGGACAAGAGCTGTCTCGCCGTTATCGCCTGGTCAGGAAACGCCGGATGCCTCAGGCGAAATCCGAGGTGAAGAGAAACGTCGTCGTCGAGGGTGGCCCGCCCCTGCTCAACCAGGCGCATGAAGCCCACCGCAGCAATCATCTTCGAGACGGACGCTACTCTGAAGGGGGCGTCTAAGGAGAAAGGGCGCCACTGCATGGTCGTCGAATTAGGAACCATGCGGCGACCGGCGGCGCCGGCGGCGGCTATGACGCCGTTTCCGTCCCTGAGGATCACACCCGCCGACACAACGCCGTTCTCGCCGTCGCTCAACAAACCCGTGAGAAGAGGGTCAAGGCGGGTTTCGGCGGCGGCTCCTTTGGCGAGCGCTGCGGCGCCGGCGACGACACCGGCGAGAATTTCACGGCGGCGCGGCCAGCCCCTCATTGACGTCCCTCTCACTCAAGCTCCTGAGGTCCATGGCGCCGGACCTAGCCGGTTCGCGCGGGTTGAGGCGGCGATCAAGGGCTCACCAACGCCGGGCCGATCCTTCACACTACCTATAAACTCCAGGACAAGCTGCTTGATTTCGGCGCCTGACTTTAGATGCTCAAACGGCTGGTGTAAAAATTCGAGGCGCTCAGGCGTAGCCCATCGACGCGCGCTTGGCGCCTTGAATCCCGCCTGTCGGTCGCCCTTTGGCGATCAGGGTCTGTCCAAGCCTGTCAAAGCCAGGGAAATTGTCATGGCCACGGCGCCACCCGCCACCAATCTGGATTGAAACGCGCCCCGCGGTTGCGCCTTCTCGATGATCGGCTTCATGGCGGGCTGTCGCATTCTCCTTGCACGTTCGACAGCAAGTGGCCTTGCGGCGCAGGGCGGGTGCGCGCCGACAAGGCCCGCCGCGTCCGTCTCCGAAAAGAAGGCGATCGGGATTGTGCTCTATCCCGGCTTCGAAATGCGCGACGTGTTCGGGCCTTAGGAGATGTGGGGGAACGTCCCTGACTTCAAAGTGATCCTGACCGCCCAGAAACGAGGGTTGGCGACCTCTGCGCAGGGCGTCTCGGTGCAGGCGGACAACAGTTTCGAGGGTGCGCCCAAAGCTAGATGTGGCCATGGTGCCGGGACGCCCTGGCACTTTCGCCGAACCCAACACCCCAACGCTCTTGAATTATCCCGTGAAGGCGGACCGGGACAGTGAGTTTACGATCTCAGTATGCATCGGCTCGGCGCTTCTAGCGAAGGCCGGGCTTCTGAAGGGTCGCCGCGCAACGTCAAACAAGACGTTTTTCGCGCTCGTCATGGATCAAGATCAAACCGTACGATGGGCAAAGAGCGCCCGTTGGGCGTAGGACGGGAAATACCTGACGTCGCCTGGCGTTTCCGCGGGCACGGCTGGGGCGCTGGGGCTCCTTTGCGCGCGTGTATGGGCGAGACCACGCGCGTATGTTGGCTCGGGCCCTTGAATACCAATGGCGCGAAGATCCAACGATGACCCTTTCGCCATCAAGTAACGGCGCTAGGGAGAACCGCCATAACGCCCAACACGTAAGCCAGGTTTCCGAAAGCCCTCACCTTAGGGCCGCGCCCGCAATTCGCCTGACATCGCCAACTCCGACACCGGTTGGAGAGGCCAATGCCTTCGGTGACCTAACCGTTTGGTGTCGGTCCCATGTCCGTCACGGGATAAGCAGCCGGGTTCCAATGGC
>Ga0209208_10010066_pt1 | contig 12341 bp, 11 predicted proteins | sample S1TSphfallax_3_FD_187694 | JGI IMG/M metagenome (GOLD analysis project Ga0209208, IMG submission 187694) | Host-associated microbial communities from peat moss isolated from Minnesota, USA - S1T2_Fd - Sphagnum fallax MG (SPAdes) (version 2) | ecosystem: Host-associated > Plants > Peat moss >...
TTTCTACTAAGTTTTCATTATTACACAAAATAGGTTATCTTGACTAAAGAATCTAATGAGAAAGGAACCCATTTGGACACGTGTCAAAAAAACCATCCCATCAATTTGGACAAATGATTTTGGCCATCTCTTGTGTGACTTGGGATGGTCTTTTTTATTACAAACTATTGAACTATTTTATTAGTCATTTTGACTATTGGATATTGGGCCATTTGATCGGTCAAATTTCTACCCAATTTTTTTGGATTATTATCTAAAACAAAATTATGTAAGTAGGTAGGTAGGTTGTATATAGGTTTATGTAAGTCATATTGGAAAGGCAAATAAGTAGGTGGTAGCCTAGCTTAACCTACCTAGCCTATGCTACCTAATTTAGTTTAATTTATTTAATCGTCCTAACTTAACCCAACTTAATTTAACCTACCTTCCTTAACCCTTTAAACATATATACAGGTTACAAATATTAGGAATTGAACCCTAAAATTTCATAATGATAAACCAAGTCTTTACCAATGGACTACACCAACAAAAGTGTTAAACTTTTGTTAAGTTTTTCATTTCATATCACTAAACATAGTGGTTAAACCTAAGCGACAATTAATAATTAAATATAATGGCTTAATCAAATGGTTAAACTTAGTGATTTAATGTAATGGTTAAATTTAATGTTTAAACCTTAGCTAAACCTAGCGATTAATCTAATGCCTAAAAATAATGATTAAACCTAATGGTTAAATTTCATAGTTAAACTATGGCTAAACCTTTGGACTAAATCTAGTGGTTAAACATAATGACAAAACCTTGGTTAAACATAATGGTTAAACTTCATAGTTAAACTGTGGCTAAACCTAGTGACTAAATCTAGTGGTTAAACATAATGGCTAAACTTTATAATTAAACTTTGGCTAAACTTAATGACTAAATTTAATGTTTAAACATAATGACTAAACCTTGGCTAAACTTCATGGTTAAACCTTGTTTAAACTTAATGGTAAATCTAATGGCTAAACATAATGATTAAATTTTAGTTAAACATAGTGGCTAAATTTAATTAATGACCCTCATGGTTAAACTTCATAATTAAATTTTGGCTAAATTTAGTGGTTAAACATAATGATTGAATTTTGGTTAAACATAGTGGCTAAACCTAATTAATAAACTTCATGGTTAAACTTCATAGTTAAATTTTGGCTAAATTTAGTGGCTAAACATAATGACTAAATTTTGGTTAAACATAATGGCTAAACCTAATTAATAAACCTCATGGTTAAACTTCATTGTTAAATTTTGGCTAAATTTAGTGGCGAAACATAATGACTGAATTTTGGCTAAACATATATAGTGGTTAAACTTAATTGATAAACATAATAGCTAAACTTCATGGTTAAACTTTGGCTAAACATAGTGGTTAAACATAATTGTTAAACTTAATTGATAAATTTAATGGTTAAACTTTGGCTAAACCTAATCGCTAAATATAATGACTAATCTTTGGTTAAACATACTGGATAACTCTAGTTGATGAATTTAATGGCTAAAATTTGGTTAAATTTAATGGTTAAAAGTAGTGGTTAAACATAATGATTAAACTTTGGCTAACACTATGAAAAAACAAGATGTTTTGCAATTCAATTTTTTCATTGCAAAAGACACTTACAATTCATTGTATTTATACATCATGAATGTTAACAGACAAGTTGCATGAATTGTAGAGTTATAATTCACTATATATACAATGCAACTTAATTGCAACTTAATTAAAAAAATTCATTTTCAACTATTATGCAACTCCTTTATAATTGCACCCATGATGTCATGTCGATGTCATTGATTGTCATCCATTTATTAAAATTTGACATGTGGCATTATGGAGATATTTAAACATAAAAATGAATTTTTTTGGAAATATTGATCTCCATCGTTCATTTATGATTATTAATGATGGTTCAAGATTGTGACATGTGGCACAATAAAAATTGCCACATGGCATATTAATCACGTTTTGGAATAAAAAAATAGAAATAGTTTTAATAGCTAGGTAGGTTATATATAATCATAAGTAAGCAAGTTGGTATGTTTAAAAACCTACATACCTATGTATTTACCTAGGACCTGCCTACCTACATAGGTAGGTAAGTAGGTAAGAAAGCACAAGATTAATTGAACTAAAGAATAGCCATGAAATTTTATTTTATATTTTATATTTTACCTTTAGGTTAAGCTTTTTTGAATTCATCCCAAAATAACATTTGTATTTTAATGTGATAATATGAGAGAACAAACCTTTTATATATTGTTTGTAACATGGGATTTAAAGACAAAACATATGGGTTAAACTTTTTGGTTCTTTAGTTTCAAATTACGTTGCAATTGAGTTGCGATTATAACATTTAAGCACTTAGGGTAGACCAAATTGAAGGGGAGGGCTCCATTACTTTTGGTGTCCAAAAAAAATTTGAATCCCTCCTATTGGTGCCTATGGGGTATTAAAAAATGTTAAAAACAAAGAAAGTTTAAAATGAGAACAAATTTTCTTCTTTATGAATGTAGATAATTGAATCACATAAAATAAAAATAAAAAATCTATTTTTTATGATTAATAAGTTCAAAAATTAACATTTCATTTTTGGCTGATTTTTAAAAGGGTCCCATAATTACTAAAACATCAAATTTATTATGATTAAAATTACATTGGATAACTTGCTATCTAAATTTTATGATAGTGGTCAAAAAAAAAATTAACATTATTATACATATGACATTAAAACTTGAATTCAAAGTGTCAATGTAAATATTATAAGTTTGTCCATGTCCAATTGATCTAAATATTATAACTAGATTACATGAAATTATATAGTTCACACAAGAGTTGATATCCACAAACCTCTATTGATCATCTAGGATCAAATGCATTTATTTGAGATCCATATTCATCTTGAATTCCATATGTATCATTTTGTGAATACTCTGATGAATTCAAGCCTTCTTGCAAGATTGCAGCTCGTAATTCTTCAACTACCTTGGTCATTGTTGGTCTATAAATAGATTTGGGTTCCACACATTGGATGGCAATCTCCGCAACTTTCCATAAAACATCAATTTGAGGGTTTGAAGCTTTCACAATAGGGTCTAAAATCCTATCAATGTTTCCTGCTTGGAGATTGGATCGCACCTATTCAACATATACACATATTATTTGTACTTTTTGATGTCATTTGTAAAAAGACTCTTACATGAATGTTCAACAGACATTCATTCTTGCTTAGTTAAAACTTAATAGTTTACTTCAATATGACCATCATGAGTAATGGTTCCTTGGGCCAAGTATTTGAAATACATGATTCATATGCACATTTGATTGCATTTTATAACATATATATAAGTAGATCTTCCAAGTGAAATAGCATAACAATAACATATTATTTCCAATATTGTATACATATATTCTCATTACAACTTTTTAAATGATACTTGAAAAGATAAATAAAATAGATTAAAAATTCAAAAACATTCAAAGGACTATAAATTATAACTTACCCACTCACACAAATTCCAAGCATTACGATTTGGTAATGTTGAATCTATAGGCATGCGTCCAGATATTATTTCCAAAAGCAGAACACCAAAGCCATATACATCACTTTTTGTTGATAAATATTCTGTTAAAAAATACCTATAAATGACGAAGTCCATGCACACCAACTATTAATGAATTTCTTAAAAAGATGTAATGTGACATTTTCAAATTATTAATGTACATTTTACAAGGTGAAATCATGTGAAATGCATAATATGTAATCAATGAGCAATTGAATTTGTAATTTGTCACACATTACAATAATTGGACCATGATGTATGTGGTTAAATACGTACTCTGGATCAAGATACCCTATAGTTCCTTTGACATCTGTTGTAACATGAGTAATACCATCTTTTCCATATATTAATCTTGATAGTCCAAAATCCGCAACTTTTGCAATTTCCATATTACTAGAGAGTAAAATATTGTTACTTTTAACATCACGATGAATAATGCTTTGATTGCTCCCTGAATGTAGATATTCCAAGCCTACAATTTTCAAACTTAAATGTTTAAAATTATAAAAATATAAATTTATGTTAACAAGGCATAACTACTAATAAAAACTTCACATTATGATAAATTGTGTCATGTTTGGTTTTGAGACACCCAAAATTGAAATATCCCATGCAAAAAAACCAACTTATTTAAATAAAATTACTTTGATTTGCAAAGATGTGTTATTCAACAAAAATATATAATAGTTGAATCATTTACCTTGTGCTGCATTGAGAGCAATATTCATGCGTGATTTCCAATCAAGTTTTTCAACTGTCAACATTGCTATATCACCTATGTTTAATCATGAAAAATAAAATCATATTAAAACATGAAATAATTTATTTAATTTTTGGATTTGAATTGAAATCAGTGTTTTATTTTTTCAATTTGTGATGTAGCCAAAGTGAGCATCACTAAAAATCAATTTAACAAAATATGGCTCTAAATGAGAAAAATCGCAAAATTGAATTTAAGGATCATTATATATTCTTGGCTACCTATTGGAACTCATCATACAAATTTGGTGATGTGGAGAAAAATTATTTTTGAAACTTGGCAAATTTTCACAATTTGTTTCATGGACTTGTTTTTGGTAAAGGTCCAAATTCGATAAAACCTACCCATAAAAAACACTAACCACAATACCAATTATAAATGTCAACAACATGATTAAAACAAGTTGAACAATGAATAGGAAGGTACTTTTTTATATGTATTAAAACTTGTGGGTCAATCAAATGTTCAAAATCAAAGGTTGAATAAGAATTGATGGTACCATATAAATGGTCACGTAAAGAGCCTTCATGCATGAACTCATAAATCAACATTTGTTGGTTATCTTCATGGCAATATCCAATTAAAGATACCAAATTTCGATGGCTCACCCTTGATAAAACATGAACCTATGTGAAAACCAACAAAGGAATAGATCAAGTTTTTTCAAAATGAGTACAAAATGATATCCCTTTCATAATTTTGAACATTATTTCAAATAATTTAATGATAAAATTTGTTCAAATTAGTGGGCCACATGACTCAAAGTTCTTTTTAGGTACTAAACCCTTTTTGTGCATGTGGGATCCACATGGTTTCACCATTCATCAGATTATGATTTTTTTTCCCATAAATTTATTTTAATCAACCCACCTATGGGGTATTCAATTTGTTCACCTCAAATAATTTCAATTTAAACATAATTGGACAATATTTAAAGGCATATTTGTAAACTAAAATGGTTGATTCTTGATGAAAAATAAATTTATGGTTTCAAAATCAAGGTTACATGGTTAAAATGAGCTATTATGAGCCAACATGATATTAAAAGGACTGCACCTATTGTTTTTTGTAATCCTTATAACCTTTTAACATAGAGGAAAATTTGAATGAATTTTTTTGTAATTGTTATTAAAAATATTTATATTTTCCCCAATACATCACTTTTTTTTTGTTAATTTTTTTTGCATAACTATGAATGTTTTAAAAGTGTGCAAACTCTACTAGATTTTATATTTCATTAAGAAAAATAATCATAATATAGTTACCTTCCAATATATGTGAACTATTTTAGGCTTTGGTTTTTAGTATCATGTGTTACAACTTTGTTTTATATGTTATGTACATTACACCTCATTTACATGTGATAAAAGACTTTTGAAATCTTGAGATATTAAAAACATGGTTTGAATTTGAAAACTCTCCAATTTCACAACTTTTAAATTGTGAATGTTTTTTGAGTGTGGGCAATAGCTTGCTATGATTTATCTTTTGTTACCATCAAAATTGTTTTACTAAAAAGCTCTTTAAATCATAATCTTTTTTGATATTGACCATTTTTGATGCAATTGTTCAAGTTCAAAAGCTCTTTACTAAAACCAAAACTTGAGATTGAATTAAATGATTTTTTAATTTGAAATTCTCAACATTCATTTAAATATAAAAACACAATTTGGAATGATTATGATAATTGTACATTGTCAAAATAAAAACATCTTCATTGCACTTTCCAATTTTCAACGACTTAACTTGACACCTTTTTTAGTTCCTATAAAGCTTGTTTTGATGCAAAAATGAATACTAATAAATTTGAACTTTGTGTTGCTACACATTACCGGTAACAATTAATTACTTAACTTTTTTCTTATGTTTAATATGATTTTAAATAATTCATCATTATTTATGTCAATGTCAAATTTAATTTAAATTAATATACATTTCATGGACATCATTTCATGGACATGAAAAGACACATGTTAATTTGTTTTTTCATATCCATGTTGGTGGATAGGGGAAAATAGTGAAATAATGATAAAAATGGAGGTAGTTATTAAGAAAGGTGGGGAAAAAAGGAAGCATTTATTTATAAAAAATGAAGTAATTAAGCTTGAAAATGAGGTAGTTATTTTTAAAATTGTCTTTGGAATGCTCCATGGATGACCATATGAAGGACTCCAAAAAGTCCCCCATATACAAGTTTTGATTACTCATCATTGGAATATTTTTGTTAAGATGTTAATAATTAAATATTCTCAAATCACAATTCAAAGTTTACACTTGGAATGATTTGATGACATTCTAAATTATGGAGGAAAGAATTAAGTACTCAGTCTTGTCCCAAATGTAAACAATTTTTGAAAGTTGAAAGTTTAATAATTAAATTAAATGGGTTGAAATTTTTATTCTCACAACCAAGTTGAATTAATCTCATTGTGAACATCTCAAAAATGTTTTGAACTTTTACAAACCTCATTAAAGAATTCAGATGGTCCTTGGGTTGATTTTACATCAAGAACTTTGATTGCCACTTCGTGCCCATCTTCAAGCTTGCCATAATATACATGTCCAAACCCTCCTTTTCCAATCAGTGTCTTGAAGTTGTCACTTGCAACAATGACCTCAGCAAGTGAATAAAACTTTGCACCTACGTGATCAATTTCGTAAAACAAATGATGGTCATAAAACTTGGTTGCATGCATGCAATGGAACGTTGATATACCTATGCCATAGACTTGCCGTGGCCATATATAAAATTAATCCAAGAAAAAAAGTGATGTGATTTAACTTATACTAAAGAATAAAATGTGAAAGAATATGTATACACATGATCCCAACACGTAACATTGATGTTCTTTAATAACTACAAAAAGTGAAATTATCAATTATCAAATACTAAAATATCAAATATTCTGTCACTTACCTTGATGAGAAGATTTCATCATTTGCAAATGCCCACTTGTTTTGGTGGTTTTGCCACGCTTGTTTTGAACTTGAAAATAAAAAATGACACCAATGATGATTAATAGTGCTAAGATACCAATTATAGGACCAATTATGATTCCAATGTTTGTAGATTTGGACGTTGGCAATCCCAACATTGGATTTCCTGGACTATACCTTCAAATTTTCACATTTACACACATTTGTCAAATTTACACACACCAAAGACAATGGATACAAATTCATTGGTTTCAATCATCCTAAGGATAAAACATGTTTATGCAACTTACACAATGCCAAATATTTGGATTTTTGGTTTAAAACTTACATGAAAGTCCATGTGCCATTGTGGGAAATGAAACTTGGGGAAATGGGGCCACTAAAATTGTTATTTTGTATAAGCCTGTTTCACATGGTAGAAAATCCAATGTCACTAGTTTGAAGTTTTTCAGGCTTGTTGGACTTCTTTATCCAAATGTAGAAGAATACAAATTATATCATGTTACATATATTTGGTTAGTGCAATTTTGAATTTTGTGGATATGAACATGAAAATAGTATTTGCATTTAAAACTTAGTGCCAAAATCTTCTCTTGAAGTTTCAATCATGAATTAGTATTCTTAAGATTTATTTTTGTAATTTGGTAGAAAATATGAAGATATACCCAAATAATTATTTTGAAATGGAGAACTATGATATAAAGTACTCACAATTCTGTTAGAGATGGTAGGGAATCCAACCAAGCTGGAAGCTCCCCAGATAGTATATTATTTTGCAGTTGCCTAATGTATCAAAACACAACATTCCACAATATCTATTCAAAATCTTCATTGAGTCTTTGTGTAACCACTCTAGCAAGTTCTTGGTACAGTATTATAGAACATAAACATATTTTCAATCAATTTGAAAGTAAATGGTCACACAAAAAATCCACGCACATTGTTACTATGAAAAAACACAATATATTAAATAGTTCCTAAAATAATTAGGTTGTAGTGGTAGATAAACAATTTAATTACTTACCATCTATAAGTACTAATGAGGTTATTGCACAATAAATAATGAAGTTCACCTTTAAATTTTAGAGATGCAATATATATCTAACAAAAAATTAGTGGCTTTCCAAGGTGGTCACCATGGTCTTTGACATCATTGGCATTTTTCTGTGTGTAATAATGGTAGTAAATGAGGAGTATAAATTACGACATATTGGTTCATATGTTCACAAAGGGATGAGGGAAGTCAATTATTTGGGTGAAAATTTGTCAAATGGTGACAAGATAAAGGTTAAATTTAAGTGAATATTTTGTCATGGATTCATTTTTTTCCAAAACAAAAAATTCAACAATATTTTGCAATAGTAAGGTGAAATATGTTTCGGGATATGCACCATTGTGACTCCATCACAAAATTGAGAAAAAAGGATTGGAAAAGGGTGCAAGTTTGGAATTGGATGAGGCAAAATTTAGTCTTGAAAAACCAATGTAATCTTGTGAAAATATTTAGTCTACATCGAAATGTCAAACGTGGATGTGTATACTCACAAATTTCTTAAATTTGTTAAGCGTGTCAACTGCTGAGGGAGCGAACCATTCAATTCATTATGTTGCAATGCACTGCAGAGCACAGAAGAGCACATACCATGATTGAAAAATGAACTAAAATCCAATTATTAGAATTACACAATTTACAATGACAATATAAAGATATATACTAGCGTATTATAAAAACCATTTTCCCTACCATCATTGATTGTTTAATCATGAGTTGTAGTTGTTAGTCTTAGATCAAGGGTCTTCGATTAGCGGTTAAAGATGGTAAATAATATTGACTCAAATCAGAAGACCAGAATTTTTGGGGTTTAATTAAAGACCACTTATGCTTATTCTTGTTACATAATCCATGATTTGACAAATGAGATGACACAATATGAAAAATATGGATTCATAAATAATTGCACATGTTAACTCCAATCTCCTATGAATTTTATAGAATTACATTGCTAAGGAAAGTTATGGACAAAAGTTACTCACAGACTAATGAGATTCGAAAGATCACCAAAGTTGGGAGAAATTGGCCCAACTAGATTGTAGCCCGAAAGATCGCTGTCAACCATCACAATATGAACCCCAAATTAGAAAAGTCAGATGACATGATATATATGAGAAGCCTTGCCAGGATGTGAAATGTTCACTACGTAGCACAAATCAACAACTACAAAGGTTGAAAAATATAATACAAAACTCTTGAGATTGAAGATGTGCACATAGTTGTTATTGCAGGCAGTACAAAAGTGCCACCTTCTTGTTTTTTTTCTTGTTGTTTGCAGCCCTTTGTTTGATCCATTTTTTATAGACGATCAGACACACTTTGGACCATATTATGCAAGTCTTGGGCTTGTAATGGTCAAGCAGTATCCGTTCTAAGCCCAAAAGGTGCATAACATGACTCAAAGTGTGTATGGGCAGCACCAAGATGTGTCTTGGCACCTCTAGGCACATCTTGGATGTGCAAAAGGGTAGTCAAGAAAAAAAGTAGGAAATTTATTGTTTGAAATAATAACAACGTGCACATATATAATGTTGGGGCTTCAAATATTACAACTTTTTTTGTGTGAATATTTTTTGCATCACCGTTAGTTATCATGTGACAAAAAATGGGGAAAGGTCAACTAATGCATGTGTTACAATGAATCACACATTAAACTAATCCAGTTAGTTTAGTGTAGCTAGAGATTAATATGTCCAGCTATACACTAGACTATCAATTCAAGGTTCTGAATGGATGGAACATCAATTTAAAGTTTAGGAAACTTCAAGGATTGTTTTTTGAGAAAAAAGTGGACTATAATCATGGTTTAATCCGCAACCAATCTCAATCCAAGTTAATAAGATTCAGATGGGTACTGGGTCTGATTTTCCAAAATAAGATTATTTGGAGCGGTAAAGTGGATTCCCCATTCCATTTGTGTGTGGAATTGGAACTGAGATAATTTTAATTTATTTTTTAGAACCAGAACATAAATTTGTAGTTGAATAGGAAAATTACTCACACTTCTGTAATTATAGAAGCGGTGTCGCTATTGCTACATGTGACCCACGGATGTGGCGTTGGAACACAAGGATCGCCAGTCCAATTGACAAGGTTCGTATAACTCAATTTTATGTTTTCAATAGCAAGTGCTGCACGCACGCACGCACACCCCAGACTAAGTTAGGTTCAGGTATCTGTCACAATCTTGAGCAATATTGTGAGAAAGTAATTTAGTGGTGACTTGAGCAATATTGTGAGCAGGTAAAGTGGTGATTTATATTTTAGACATGATCCTGGAATGTAGTTGATGATCGACTTTGCTTTGGTAACATGCACCAAGATGGTTCATTTATAGATGAAAAACCATTGCTCTCGACTAAATTTGTTTTTTTGATGCACTTGAGACTTGGTAATTTCAGTCTAACAAGTGTTTTGTTTTGTGTTCTGAGTGGGGAATTCATATATCGAACAACATCGAAGTTAACCTCAGGAAATCCAATATTGAATTTCTTAAGGGATGCAAAGTGATTGGAATATTGCCGTGTAGACTGTAGGTAATTTTGGTTGACAAGCTAACCTAAATGCAGAAACAATACTCTCGGTGTGGAATGTATTGGGGTGTCTTCTGATGAGAATTTAGAAAGAAATTGGAAATTAGTACTTAAAAAGCAGAACAATAACTCACCGTCCTCGCGGTTTGTAAGTATGGCCCTCACGCTTTCACTAATTTCCAGAACCTCCAAGGCATTCACCAAAGGACCTAGAGGACTGTAAATAGTTTGGTCTTGGTACAAAATAATATCCCATCCATAGAAATAGTCGAAGGGGCCAAGCGACTCGTAGGAAGTACTGAACAGATCTGAAGTGTTGACGAGTGGATTGAAAAAAGTGGTTGAAAATAGTGGTGCTTGTAAATAGAATTGCCGTGAGGTAGAATTTGCAGTTGCATTCAATTCAGCATAGTAGAATATTACAAGCGCTTGATAGGCGTAGTTGTCTGGGAGCACTATAGTAATGTTTGTTATGTTGCCGTTTGTAGTTGTCAGGGCAGTATCTATGACAGCCTCAGGGATGAGGTCAGGAGATATAATGTTCTCAGCAATGTTGTGGTTTGTCATTAGAATTTGCGGCGGTGGAGTGGTGCTCTCTAGAAACGTTGAGTTTGACCCTTCGGGATACCAATATCGATCATAACTGTCGTCAGGATATCTGCAATTGATAACCAGAAAAGCTATAATGACATAACGATCTAAGCAATGATCAATCTACGACTCCTTGTGGGCAAATCGGTCAAAGTATGTCACGGTAATAATCCCCAAAGGTATCCAGTGCCAATTTAAGACTACCTAGATGCAGTATCAAGGATAAAATCAAAATCCTTTTCAAGAACTGTGAGTATCTGGTGTGTGGACGAGGTTTCAACAAAGAAGTAAATTTATTTGAATTGACTAGGAAGAATATTTTTAGAACCCATTAAAACTGTATTTCTTGTTACTCTATGCTCTCTCCATTCTGTGATTAGTCGTTGATATTGGGTGAGTATGAGAATTTTTCGAGCAATAACTTAATCGGACCACTTCATTAAGTTCAAACAAACTTGATTAGTACAGGAAGGACAAGGAACTGAATGAACATAATTTGGTTGGCATACCTGACGAATCTGTTTCCACCGAAGTTCAGCCGATGTTTTGTCTCGACGTAATATCCTTCATACAGCTGCAAACCAGAAGAACTATAGAAAGAATCATTCGGCAGAGGAGAAAAAGATATCGCAGAAATAAACGGAACTGAATTAGAGGAGTCTTGTAATAGGCACAGAAATGTTTTGTTAGTATTCAGCTGAGACACATAACTGAACTCATAATACACAAATGTGGCAGCATCATTAAAGGTGACATTGGCAACTATAGTCCCGTCTATACCCATTTGAAAACTGGGGGTTGTCATAGCATTATCATAAAAACCATAGAAGAAAGTCCCTCTGATCTGATACGTCTGATTTGTGATAGCCGG
>Ga0209208_10010068_pt1 | contig 12340 bp, 9 predicted proteins | sample S1TSphfallax_3_FD_187694 | JGI IMG/M metagenome (GOLD analysis project Ga0209208, IMG submission 187694) | Host-associated microbial communities from peat moss isolated from Minnesota, USA - S1T2_Fd - Sphagnum fallax MG (SPAdes) (version 2) | ecosystem: Host-associated > Plants > Peat moss >...
ATTTCGGGATTTGCAACAGCACCAGAGTAGTACTGATCCTTTTGCCTGATCAGGTCCTTAAAGTTGTCAGCAGCTGCTGCAGCATAGTATTCTCCAGCTTGCTGGATCTTTACTTAGTTCTTCATAGTGATGGAAGACACTGTTGTCGAACATCAAAGTTTTGTATGGTAATTACGGTATTTCAATCAAAAGAGCCCAACGAGAATTAACTGAAGAAGAAGTTATAGAACCCTGTCGATGAACTTTCAACATGATGTGATAATGAACTTCATGCAGTTGCTGGCGCAGCAGATAAGTAGATCTCTGTCTGAGTAATCCCCGTTCAATGATTTACAGTATTATAATCCAATCCGATTTAGGAGCCACGGTTGAAAAGTAAAAGATGGTGATGATCATCGGTTCGACTTCAGGCTCCAGCAAAGAAGAACAAGATCAGGGGCTGCTGCAGATACGGAGTCCCGGCGCAGTAGTACAGGCGCTGAGCCTCCAGGCGCGATTGCCAGCAGGAAATACACAACGGCTACCACCAGGGTTTCGGTTTCATCCAACAGACGAAGAGCTGGTGCTGCATTATTTATGGCGGAAAGTCGAGTCTGATATTCATCAGGTGTTCACAATATTTTCGCCCCGGTGCCGCGACGTCATTGCTGAAGTCGACCTCTACAAATTCGACCCATGGGAACTTCCTGGTAAGATGTGATCAAAGATCACTCGCAGCAGTAGATGCGAAACCTCCTGCAATGCATTTTTGTACAATTCCTGAAGCATAATTCTGCAGTACACCGGATTCTAAACCCGCAGCTTGTGGTACTAAAACTTGGCTGCGTGTGTGAAAGCCTGAAGATTAGACATGACGAGCTTTATAAACTGGATATCAAGCGGCCTGTGATCATTTCTAACAGCATCCCTGCACCTCCTCAGTATGTGACCCTGCAAAAATATTTGTTACATCCAAGTTAGTTCTTTACTTTTTCCCCTACCCACGCATAGAACTACAAGGGGACTGCGAATCGGTGGGGAGACTACTAATAGCAAACCACTTGGACTAATTAGTATGATTGGCCAATCAGAAACAGGGAGCAACAGTTAGATTATATTTACTACACTCCTCTCCTCTGGCACGTGTTAAGCTATGTTGTTCCTTCTATCAGCTTCAGCAAACTGTGCAAAAATACTCCGTCAAATCCATTTTGCTGAGCTAAACCTGCATGTTTTGACTTTTTTTCATCCAATTTTAATTTGCGAAGGTCAGATAGTGAGCACAGCTGGAGATGTTCTTAGGAGAAAACAGAAGCACATACTAAGACAGTTAAATTTGTGATCAGCTGCTGCATGCTCTGATGACGTGATCACTAGCTACTTGTGCAGGAAAAGCCATTTTTGGGGAGCGAGAGTGGTACTTTTTCAGCCCGAGAGACCGAAAATACCCCAAGGGTGTTCGACCTAACAGAGCAGCAGCCTCTGGGTACTGGAAGGCAACTGGAACTGACAAACCCATCTACACCAACATGGGAGTTCGGCAAATCGGAGTGAAGAAAACCCTAGTTTTCTACGAAGGTCGAGCACCCAAAGGAACCAAAACAAACTGGATTATGCACGAGTACCGCCTGGTCGAGGGTGTTTGTTCAGTCCCTAACAACGTCCTGCAACAACAATTAGACAGCTCTCTTCGAGTAAGCACGATCATTCCTATTTGTGTTCAATCCTCCTGATCCCGGCCCTAATTTCTATTTCCGAGCTGCAGCATAGCCCGACATTCAAGTACTTCATATCTGTGTGCACTCGATCTTCATATGCATTTGGCTCAAATCCAGATGAATATAGCCCGCACTAGCATCTCGAGAAAGTGTGTACTGGTCTGTGCTTGCAAATTGTAACTAGCTATGGATCGGTACTTTGTAATGCTCATGATCGCAAGCTGAGAGTACATTCTGGAATCTGGATGGCAGCTGGATAATTGGGTGCTATGTCGCATATATTGCAAGAAGAGCACCGTTGCTGCAGCAGCTCAGCGTGCCGCCCGACCGGCAGATCAGATCAGCGACGCAGCAGCACGGATCGAAGAGGTAATCATGAATCCTACCTAAAGCTCCAGCTGCTGAGAACAATGCGTGCACCGAATCTCTTAAATATGCAGCTTGTTGTTAAAATAGGGTACTTAGCTCTTCAGATCTAGACAAAATCTCGAAGCATTCTAGAAGACGAGATCTCTAATTATCCCAGCAGAGTCGATCGCTCTAGATGTTTAAGTGCTTGCACTCAATGTTTTGACTTCTTCATAGAGATGAAGTACCAGGGCTGATGATCTTGACCTGTCCGCAGGTTCTGGCTGCACTCCCGGAGCCAGACAAGACTGGAAAAAGTCTATTTGTTCCCAGCTGCAGGGTAGGAGTACGCGGCGCTCATCACTACTACTCCAGTGGCCTCCTGCATGGGAATCAGGAAGCTGCAGGAGATCAAGAGCATGTCCGTTTAGTGGGCAGTTTATTGCAGGCTACGGATAGTAGTAATATTGCAACGCCTGCCGAAACTTCTGCAACGTCCCACATGATCATGAGCACCATTCATGAAACAGCTGATCAAGCAGCCGCGTTACCAGACTTCAAACGCAGTATTCTCAGTTCCTTCAACCGTATGGAAAATGAGCAACGTTGTCTTGAAGCCAGTAATATTATTGTTGGCAATCATGATCCATCTAAGTTGCAGGATATCACAGGGAAGGAAACTATCAGCAGCAGCTTCCCGAAAATTCTCACGAACTTAGAAGACCGGCTGCAACAGGCTCCGCAGAAATTTCCTTCCAGCTTGATCGGGTCAGGCAGCAGCTGCTCGGAGCATCTGACGAAGAATCCCACAACGCATGACTCGCGAATAAGTTTAATAACTCCAGATCTCGATTTGCCTACGATTCTTCCACCAGCTGACAATCTAAAGAGTGAAAAACCTGCGGCCCACCATTACAGTTTTCTTTCTCCGTTCTCGAATCTTGGATCCTGCATCGATCCATCCAAACTTGACGAAGAAATGGATCCGCTGCTTCCGCGGGCTGCTGTTGCAGGACACTCGTCGTCGCCGCCACCGAGATTTTGTACCCTCGACGATGACCGTCACCCGGAATATTCCATTCCTTCGTCACTGCCAACGAGATATGATCCCGTGGAGGACGAATGTCGACTTGAATATTCCATTCCGTTTCCGTGGTTGCTTATGGAGCAGTGCGCAGCGACTGATCCGTCATCGAGTGCTATGCGACGATAGCTGATTTTTTTCTCTCACTCATCTGGCCCCAAAACTAGATTTTGGGTTCAACAATACAAACAACCGTATCCAACCAGGGACCTTTTAACTTAATTACCTAGTTAATTATTTATTGGTCTTTAAGCTAACATTATCCAGTATAATGCATTGGAATTTGTGTTTAGAATATTCACAAAATTGTTATAATGGAATGTTCAATATCATGAGATTGATTAAAAACCTTCTAATGAAGGTCATTGAGAATAATAAATGAATTAGTCCCATGAAACACATGAAATTGGGTACATTTTATGATGAGGGTACTACAATAATAAATATCAACAAGAAATGATAGACAACTAAATTAGGGCCTCTTTCCATTGGGTTACTATGATCACAGCTACACACAATAAATTGTGAGCATGAGAACCTAACATCTCAAAGGCTATTAACGTGGGCCTTGTTGCAATAATTGCTTTCCATTGCATAGTTGGAATGGGTTAAGAATTTATGATTAATGAACGCTAATAAATAGGAAGTAAAACACATGTGCACATAAAAAACTAATAATTATTTGATGTTATTGCCACTTACAAGGCAACAATATTACTCCTTGCAACTAGACATGTTTACAAAAAGGCTTGAAAATTGAGATGCATCAAAATAATTCAAATAGAATTGTAACCATGAAATGTAATATATTTTTAATGCCACTTTTTGAAACATTTAACTATTCTTTCTTTTATTAAAGCATTGTGGGTATAGGATTACTCACACATCTATATTATTATATACAAATGTTGTGTCTACATGGACTATCACCTGATAATGAAAAAGAAGAAATATTAATATATAACATGTTTCCATTAAGGGGTTGTTATTGCAAAATCTGTCACAACTCCACATTGACCATTGGGAGAGTTTTGGGTTGAATTTTGAGTCAGCATAAGGTGAGATTTGTCATTTTTTTTCCATTGAAAGTTATGTTTACCTAAAAGATACTTAGAAAATAATTAGATTGTCATTATATATTTTCAAAGTTTCACCAAGGTGGATGCCTAGTAGGTTGAACCAATTTGGAAATAAAACAATACATGTTTTTGTTACATAGGTTTGATTCTAATTGTCACAATTTTTTATGCATATTGGAATTGTTAAATGGGACTCATTTTAAGTTCATAGACATCAATATGTAAATAATGCAATTGATTGATGTTAAAAAAAAATTAAATTATAAAAATTATGAACTTTTCAAATTGAAATCAAGGCTTGTAACAATGGCAATAGTTTAAGTGCATGAACATTGGTTTTGTTCTACAATGGACATCAAAATTTACTGTATAGATTTTATTTTAGTTAGAAAATATAATAATGAAAGCAAGATTGAAAGTTTTGATATGTATTTAATAAAGTTTATAATTTATGAACTAATGAAAAGAATTAGATTTTTTCAAAAGTTCATTGCATCTTGAAAAAAAACATGATTTATATTAAATTTTCTAAAACATGTCTTAATCAATTAGCTCTACAACCTGTGATAAAAAATTGAATGGAGAAACATTGCTTGGAATCCATGTGGCATGAATTATTGCCAGCTAACTACTAAATTTAGCATCCTAAGGCTCAAAAAACTTGCCACCATTTGGTGTAGAGTTTGCTAGGGTTTGCAGGTTTGGTCCAGAAGTCTCAATGAGAAAAAAACAGGGTTAAGCAAAGCATTTTGCATGAAGCTATGACGCATTCAAACAAAAGAAAAAGAATGTGCGCAGCCGGGGAATCGAACCCCGGTCAGTACCGTGGGAGGGTACTATGATACCACTACACCAGCTGCGCTTTACAAGCGCCATCTTTAGCTTTTTTTTTATAATAATTTAAATTTTCAACCTTCTTGACCGTGAAGAATCCAGCGGTGACGAAGTGACACGATAACGATGCATAGCCTTTTTTCGCTCGGATTTTGAAGGGGCCGATGATTCATGCAGGTGCAGGAAAGGACTTCAGGGCGACGACAGAATCGCTCTCTAGAAACACTATTTCTATGGTGTCTGCAGAAAAATTGTTGTGCCTGCCTCAAAAGTATTTCAGGTGAGAGCGAAGATCCAACGTTTCTGATGTTCTAAGGACATGGTGAAGGGATGATGAGTGGGAATTTTCTTGGGCGCCTATCGACATGATTTTGGACAGGATTGTAAGGAATTCATGTGTGCAATGAGGTATCATTTATGTTATATTTCCTGTGACCTGTTGTGAATAAAGCTCCCAAAATTCAGAGTGATTAAAGAGGGGAAGGAGCCAAAAATCATCGGATCCAGTTTAAATGTACAAAGAGACTGATAGGGATAGCAAAAACCAAGCAGGATAAGTATCTGCCAGAACCCTATCTGTGAGTACTGTACAAGGAGGAGGTTGCGAGATTGAAATTGTATACAGAATTGGTAGGGTTTAAGTAACATCTGTGGGGGAAAATCTGAGAATGATCTGTTAACAGTTCCAAATTCCTGTTAAGTACTACCTCCAATCTGCATGTATTTGCATGCAACATATAAGTACTAGTTCAGCGAGGCAACTCTCAGAAACAATTCAAGGCACTGATTTGAACAATCTCATCGGTCACAAATTTTTTATTTGCACTTAAGCACAAGCCTATGAGACTATTGCAACATTTAAGTTCCAGTTTATTAAAGTTAACTCCTCAAAACAGTTCAATGCTCCCATTCAAACAATCTTATTGGTCATATAAGAAAAGAGGCTCCCCAGGAAGAAGACTGTCCCCCTCCAAAATACCATTGTTGAAAGACCTATCAAAAATGCCAAGCACCACTAGGCTAAACCACTTAGGGTAAGTTTGTTAGCCTAAGGCTCACAAGCTAGACCACCTAGCCTAATATTTCTATGCCTAAGTTGTCACATGGCAACTTGTGATTGAATAATAAAATTTTCAATTTTCTTAACAATCCATGTCAACCAGATGTATTATCATGCATGAAATATCATAAATTTCCCCTTGAAAATCCTCGATCGTTTACATTTGATCTTTGCAAATGCTTCCACATTTCACTTCCAAAACTTGAAAATTGTTCAAATGGGTTAAATGGTGATGGATTGCTGATGGTTGTAAGGACATTGATTATTGTTTAGTGAACTCATGACATAAAAGATGTGGGATTCAATGCATTCACAGGAATTACTTAATGCCCATGCCCCTAATGAATGAATTTGTTAAATCTTAAGAATTACTATTGGGTTGATTGGGATTTCACATGTTTGCCCTAACATTATTGCCTTTCCTTAAAAACTATCATGTGCTACATGTGCAATACTATTTCAAAACCTAGAATGTTTAAATAATAGTTTGGTATAACGAATTTTCATAAATTTCCAATACCTCTTGTTCCATGCATGTTGAAATAACAACTGAAATATTCACCAAACATGGCTTTTAAGATCACACATATGACTACATTTGCCATATGTGACTACATGATTCTGTAGTCCAAACAATCACTTGGCTAATGCCATGAATCATGTCCATGGCCCCCAGTAGCAAATGCATTAATGGTACCACTACAAATGTCACCTTTAATTTGATTAAACCCATCAAACTTTATAATATATAAGAAACATTTCAATAAGGGTTTTCAGTATAATTTTTTTATAAGGGCATATATAGGTTGCATACACTTTGAAGCTTTGATGAGGTAAAAAATATTTCATATCTTGATGTTCTAAAAAATCAATTTAAAAAAGATTCAAAAATATAATCATTCACCATCATAAGGATCATGCCATATTGGAAAGGCATTCCACATTGTGAAAAAAAATCCATTGAAAATTTTGTGGGATGGAAGCTTGTAAGCTTGTTGTCACCATGACCATTCAAAAAATTCCAAGAAGGAAAAATTAGTTGTCACACAAAATGGAAAGGCCAAGGGGGTCAAAACTAAAGGTCAATTTGAACCTTCCCCGTTTGCGCAAACAAGGACAAGGCATCTACATCTAAGTCCCCATCTACAAGTGTTAAAGAATGTGAACATTGTGATTTCAGAAAAATCATAACATTAAAGATTGTTATTCTAGAACCCTGTCTCAACAAATTATCACCAACAAGGATGGTAATGCAAAAGGAGCTAGGGAAGTAGTGGTTCTCAAACCAAGGGCCCAAGAAAATTTTCCAGGCAAGGTTAATAACCACTGCCAATGTGGGTGCATGGGCATTACTCAAGATCAATTTGCTCAAGACCAATTTGCATATCAACTCAAAAATTGGAGGAGAAAAAGATGACAACACCAAGTTCTACAAGTGTGCTTATGTATCCTGAATTGGAATCACTGTTGGCATGTTTTTGTGAAGTCGAATTTGTTGCTTCCACTAACAATACCCATGATGCAAATGCATTGGGGACAAAGTATCATGTGTTACTTGTTTTGATCCACTTGAACTGGATTCATCAATGGCTATTACATGGCTATTACACATTCCAACTCATGTGGCAGGCAAAAAAAATTAGGTCAGGTTTTAGGGTTTAGAACAGGTTTGATGGAGGTTTGCTTCAATTAGAACAGGTTTTCTGGAGGTTTGCCTCAATAAGAATAGGTTTGCTTCATCAGAAGCAGTGAATTCACAAACACAGAACAACTTCTAATTCACAAACCCAGACAATTGGTGGTCTCTATTATCTGGGAAAATTTCACGGATTCTTAAATCCAAAACATGTAGAGCAGCATCCATCCAGAAATGCACCTACTAATGCAGATAACAAAGCACATCTTTAAGTAACAAAAATAGGCAGAGGGAAGGCATACTAATACTAGTAGTCAAAAGGTTTTCAATGCTTCTCAAAAGGCTAGGATTTCCTCTTGAAGAAAGAATCCAATTTGCCTTGTTGAGGCCCTTTTGCAGCAGCTTTTCCTGCAGACTTGTTGGAGCCTTTGGTGGAAGCTCCTTGCTGAGGTCCTCGCTGTGCTTTTGAGGGTGCCAGCCTATCAACACATCACAAGCAAAAGTGTCAACAATTTCCATATACAAAGACATGATATTATGCAGGCCCAAAACAAGACTTCTTTTTACCTTTTAGGTGGGACTTCATGCCAGTATTTGAGAATACCTTGATACAAATGGATTGCACAAGCATTCCAAATTTCCTCTAGTGACGTTCAGTAACTGAGTGCATCACCAAAGCTAGGGCTTCAAGTTCATACTCTTGACTCCAAAATTGGGAAATGATGCATAGACCAGGTTATCGATGCTTTGAAAGGCCTCTCATTTAAAGCAATGGACTAAAAGGGTAAGAGTAACTCCTTTATCTCCAGACCTTGTATTGGAATCACTGCATTTGGTTGGTTCCCACTGTACCAAGCTTGGGAGGGTAAAGTTCAGTTATGGTCTTATTGTACTCATGAGACTGCTTGCCATAGGACCAAAGACCAGAATGAGCAAAAGTCAATGATGTGAGAGAGAGAGAGAGAGAGAGAGATGCATACTTGTCAGTTATGGGCTTTGTCTCCACCACTGCAGGTTGAGCCACAGTCTTTGCTGATGCAGGCTTTGTCTCATGAGGCTCTTCAACCCCATCAGTCTCCCAGACCACCTCTGTGACTGAATATACAAATGTGACACAATAAAAGCACACCTGCTTGTAAGGAAACACAAAGAAATGAATGGACACACAAATGACATTGGTTTCTAGGATATAGCCAAATTCACTAGAATTTTATAAGTGGCAGTCCACTATCAATGCTGGTTTGGTCAATACCTTCTCTTCCACGATTGTCTATTCTTGTCCTGAGAACCTTCTTCCTTTTTGGACCTGATGGAGCTTTGTCACTCACCACAGAGCTTGGTTCAGCTTTTCCCTCGTGCAGAATCTGGTTTTCAACTGGTTGAGCACAAGAGGGTTCCAAAAGACCTTCAACTTTCTCTGGACCATCAGCATGCTTCTCATTCCATGAAATTTTCCTCTCCTTGTCAATTGCAGCAGTCAATGGGCCTGGCAAATGCACCTTGGCCTTTGTGTTCTCTTTACTCTTTTCTTCTGCTACAACAGAGGGGCTTGATTTTGATGGTGGAGATGCCAGGCTGACAACTTCCTCACATTCAATAGAATCAGGATTCTCTTCCTCTTTTGCTGACATTTCTTCATCTTCATCAAGGACAATTTGCCGCTTCCGTCCTGCACTCCTCATAACTTGACCTCCTCGCCTTTGGGCAAAGCCACTCACATCATCATCACTGCTTGCTTCACTAACACTCGCCTCCATGGCTCGGATCCCCCTGTCTGCATCTCCTGAAAACACAGTATGCATTACAAGATTGGTTCAGGAATTCTCTTCCAATTAGGCTAGCACATAGGTTGAGGGTTCAAGCAAACTCTCAGTAATAGATTAGCAAAGCACTCTGGATTTAAAGAAACAGTCTGCCTGAGATACCAGCAGTGGTGATGGGCTTGACTGGGCCTGAAGACTTTGGTGCAGAAGGCTTGGAGGATTGGTTTGGTGCCTTGCCCCACAAGCTTGCCAAAGAGCCCTCTCCTCCAGCTGCTCCTGCTTTCCTTTTTCCAGCACTCACATTTCCAGAAGCAATGCTGTCAACAGGACCTTTTCCAGTCAAGCCTGTAACAGTGGTAGGTTCTTCCTTCAGTGTAACTCCTCCAGCTATCTTTGGAAGACCTAGTGGCACAGCAGGTGCTGATTGGAAGGCTTGAACTTCTGGTTTTGGACCTTTGTTGTCTAACGAAGCTTCTGCAAGCAGTGGTGGAGGACTGAGTGCCTGATTGGTCGCAGAGATTGCTCCATGCTGCTTAGGAATAATGGAACTAACTCGTCCCAAGCATCTTGCTACTAGTGAGCATGACACTCCACTAAACCTGCACACACAAACTTTGACTTACTCACCAATAAATACTTCAAGATGTGCACAGCAAGTTTGATAGAAAAATGTAAGATACCGGTTGTCACGAAGGCAGTTGTTAACATCAGAAGGCTGCTTGAAGAGCTCCTGTGCTTGGACAAATTCAGCAGCAAAGAGTTGTGCAGGATCTTTGGGAAGGCATGGCTGGACGCTATACACATGGGATGATGGTGACCCATGCAGTGTCTCCCTTGCTTCTGCAAACCAACCCAAACAGCTGATATTGGGATTTGTACTCCTTCAAAACCTGCTCATATTTCTGACTATGAAAGTCATGATATCAAGAAAGCATCTAGGTCCAGCATCTTTGTGAAGATGCCAGGCAGTGCTAGGCCCTAGGTGGCAGTGATTATTGAAGAAAATACTGCTTGCAAGGGAGAAGACAAAGATGTGAAGGGTATGTCTCCCCTGAGGAATGGAGGCAGAATGGAGAAGGCAAAGATGAGCAGGGCAGGCCTCCGCTGAGAAATGGAGGAATAATGGAGAAGACAAAGATTTGCAGAGCATGTGTTTGCTGAGAAATGGGGGGCATAGTAACCTTGCAGCCTGTCCTGTGTCACTAGCTGCACTGAGTAATTGTGTGGTTCATTTTTGGTCCATCCAGCTACCACATACACCACCTCAATATTGTCATCTTTGCTCTGTTCAGCAAACTCCTGTAAAATCCTATACAACCAAAGAGACATCAGTGTTTGCAGGATGTGTTGCATTCTAGAGTGATTTGCCATCCATATCTCTATGCCTCTGGTGGTGCTGAGAGTTTTGTAAAACTTTGTCCATCTGAACCAATGATGGTGTACAACCAATAGTCACATGCCACAAGTATGTGCAAAAAATTCTTATTATCCATGAGATTGCAGAGAAAAATCCACATTAATATTCTGAAAGCATTCATTGTGTCAGTTCGAGAAAATCAAAACTAACACAACAAGAATGAGTGTGGTCATAGCATTATGAGTGCCACTCACAACATATCAAACCATCACCTCCATCATCAATAGCATTTGACTAGCTGCCATGAACCCCATTGACTTCATCAGTTCTGAATGGTGAGCATAGACAAATATGCAATAAAATGCCCAGAATTTTGGATGAAAAAATTAACAAAAAATCTCCAGAAGCAACAAGAATCTCCATCCTGAGTTCTGTCATATTTCCAGAGACAATGAGAACTCTCTGTCATGAAGTTAGTAATTTAAGCTCTCCAGGGTAAAACCTTGATCCGACATACACAAGCATAGTGGATTGGATCAGATGTCTGATTAATGCATAATGCCTCTGCTGTATCTGATCACTCAAGTATCCGGTGTATAAAATATGAAAAATGGAAAGAAGTCAATTTACCTCTTGGCTGTATTTGAAGAAACTGAGAATCTTCGACTGAGCCACTTGTATGACACCTGTTCCCATCCACAGCGAGCACCATCACTAGCACCTATAACCATACATTCCCATATTTTTGTGACCATTATATCCCTTTTGAAAGGAAAAAGAGAATGTCCACTGTTCCTTGCAGCATTTTCCATTAAATTGGCCTCTGAGCTTCCAATTTTCAGAAGTCTTCACACACCATTCAGCAATGTCTAACCTTATCCATAACATCACAGATATTCAGACTCCAGAAACCAGATCAAAGGAGACTGCGGCTGTTACTATCATTTGCTCAAGGTTCTTCCATTCCAGCAATCAGACTTCAGAGATGATATAATTTCATACTGGCCATAAAGATATTGTTTCTCAGTATAAATGAAATGATCTGTGAACAAGAGCCACTAGTTACTGCATCCACTGAGGGAAGGATAGTTATTATCGCACCACTTGAAGAGTGTCACAGACAAGAGCTTGAATTTGATCACGAATCCCCACATCCTGTAAAACATCTGCCATGATCGGAGTACAAAACCCCACACAGTTCTAAAACCTAAAAATAAATAAATCCAACACTGCCTTCAGATGATGTCCTGAAGAGGTTTTCAATAGCCCTTGTTTCCTCGGATGCGCTTGGTCATGTCCACCTACCATACAACAGCTTGTGTTACTAAGAGAACCACAACCTTGAACCCTAACTGTGCACAATACAGCAACCCAAGAAGCACCTGATACAAGACATATTTGACAAAGTGTAAAAACTGTCAAATATAGAAGTCCATTTCCTCACAAGTGTTGATGAGACCAAAGTGGAAGCTGATTCAAACC
>Ga0209208_10010069_pt1 | contig 12338 bp, 7 predicted proteins | sample S1TSphfallax_3_FD_187694 | JGI IMG/M metagenome (GOLD analysis project Ga0209208, IMG submission 187694) | Host-associated microbial communities from peat moss isolated from Minnesota, USA - S1T2_Fd - Sphagnum fallax MG (SPAdes) (version 2) | ecosystem: Host-associated > Plants > Peat moss >...
TAAATGAAATGCTAATCTTGGGCAGCCTTTTTTGCACCACCAGAATTTCACCAAAAAGCGAAATAAGAATTTTAAAATGAAGTGCTTTTTGAAAGTTTCAATCACTGGATGGGAAGGAAAAAATATAATTGAAAATAGCCAGATTACATTTGATGTTCAATATGTAGCCAATAATATAGGAGGATGATTAAAGATTTGTGTTTCATATCTGGTTTATAGCCAGATTTGGCTAAATCTTCTTATGGATGATCTTCACTTCTCTACCGCTTCCTGCAGACGATCACCAATTTGAGTATATTGAAAAAATCTCAAAAAAGATATTGATTTTGGGTATAAGTTGTGCAATGGTACGTTCATGGTGTGCATGGTGGAATGTTGCAATAGGGTATTTTCTGTGCAATGAAGTGTGTGATCATAGGGTAACTGGAAAATGATGAACTCAAATTATATCGATTAGTTCTTGGTCACATATTTTTACAAACATATTGTATTTGTAAATTCTGAAAATTGAGTTTCATGGCCAACATGGGATCAATGTTTTTCTTTTTGGCAAAATCTTGCCCCTTGTTGATTTTTTAATTTTTTTTCCAAAAAGTAATATTTGGGTTTTTCTATCACCATATTTAAAAAATAAACTCAGAATAGTCACCATATTTTTATCCTACATTCTTGTATGTAGCCAACAATATAGAAGGAAGCTTACATTTTTTCCTTTCATAATTCATTTATAGAAGAAATTGGCTAAACCTTTTTTTTAATCTATTGCCAGCTTGGCTACATCACAAAATTGTTATTAAGAAAACACTACATAGCATAGGTGCTATTTACCAAATTCGAGCAAGAAATAATTTGATATGAGGAGAATACTTTAAAACCTGTTCTAAAGTGTGCAATAATAGGGTTTTTGGTGATTTTCACACTTAGAGGCAATACATTTTGGAAAAAAAAAATCTTTTTAGTGTAGATTTGGAACAGAAATTTTGCAATACACACTGTGGGTATTTGAATTTTGTAATACCCGATGGCTCTGGGTGTTTGAAAAAATTCAGAGTCAAAGAACCACTGATTTGGGGTATTTCAAAAACTTCAAAGAACCACTGGGTTTCATGAAAGAACTCACAAAGACCGAACAGTTTTAGCTGGATGTTTGAATTTTTCAAAAAAATCGAGAATGGGCATAGAATTTTTTGATAACTGTAGTTATGTATATTGAAATCAGGTATTTGATTTTTGATAACCATGATTATAAACTTTGATACCCAACAAGGGGTTGGTGCAATTTCTAATACCCACCTACTTTTTTTGTAGATCCATAGAGAGACCAGTTGCGGCTGAAGGGCTATTCACCATCTGCTAATCACTGAAGACATCAAACAATGGCTTTTGATTTAGGGTTTAGGGTTTAGGGTTTTAGGGTTTAAACCCTAAACCCAGCAAAAAGCAAGAAAAAAAGAAAAAACCTGCTTGCTGAGCCATCAGTTTTCTATGGTCAAATTTTGCCAATTGGCCCCTAAAAAAAATCAAGTGCAATCATACAAAGGATTTTTGTGGGGGAAAAAACAAAGAGAGGCATAGTTGCCAGATTTCAATGATTTTTTTTCTGGTACTCTCAGGTCTTTGATTTTTCTAATAACCGTTGGTTCCAGATTTTTGAAAAGCATTAGAATCAAAGAACAAAGAACCACCGGTTCTCCATATTTGAAAAAAATAATCAGAGTCAAACAACCACAGTTGTGGGCATTTGAAAAAAAATCAGAATTGAAGAACCACCAGGTTTCATGAAAGAACCATGATTATATTTGAGAACCATGATTATACATAAAAATCAGGTGGTTGATTTTTCAAGGGTTTATAGGTGTAGAGTAAGGCACACCTTTTAGGGGCTTCACAAGTTTGAGCCCCTATTAGAGTTAAAGGGGGGTGAAACATGTGAAGCATTGAAGTGGTCCCTTACCTTGCATAAAGCATTTTGAAAGGAAAAAGAAAAAGGTACGTATTCACCTACTTTGTCTACATTGCCAACCTTGAGAGCGGGTTCCACTTAGCAAACCTATGCTTGGGCAAGTTCATGAGATTGAGCACACTCCAAATGCAAAGGAATTTTTTCAAAAACAATTATGCACAAATTTTTATAACAAAACAAAATCAAGGATTATATAGGTTGGGAGCTCAACAACTACTTAAAATTAAAATATAAATATAAAATTTAATTCACTTGTCAATTTTTATAAAAAAATCAACTTTAAAACCCTGACCTTGTGTTCAAGAACATTTTTTAATTTTTTCAATTTCAAATCTAACAAAAGATTAATTCCATGATTTGATTCTTATGCCAATTTTTTTAACAGAAATGTGCTAACTTATTTTAGATTAGGAACACCTAACCTTGAAACCCCTTTAACTGCATACTCTCAGAACACTGGTTTTGACCAGTGTTGGGCGGTTCTCACTTTTTCAGTGAGCACCTTAAAGGTTGTCAATCCGGTTCTCAGAATGAGAATCAGAGATTTTCACTTACCATTATAATGGTTTTGAGAACCTGCCTGTTGATTCTTGCCCAAGTGAGAGAACCCACTTTTTAAAAACCTCAAAGGGTATCAGTTGAAGCTTTTCATGATTTTAAAACATGTGAGCACTGGTTTTCAGGGTTTTCAGTGTGTAGTTAGGTTTAGGTTTTAGTTTGCGCAGCACTAACCTCCTCAACAGCTCTGTCAGCAAGAGCTTCATGAAGAAACCTCCGACTCTTTTATAACAAAAGGGGGCTTTTTTTGTTACATAATTAAAATTCGCAATAAATTAAGTAATTAAAAAACAATTCTGGATATTTTTTTAATTTTGAAAACCGGCTTCTGGGAAATGTTGCTGAAAACCATGGCTTGTAATTTTGATGAGAACTGGCAGGACTGAAAACTGTTGAGAATTTTCTTTTCCAAAAATTTGAAACCCTTAAAAATTATCTAAACCTTTTCTTCTTTTAAAAAAAATGAAAACCTGAAAAGTTCTTTAAAACAGTTGTGCGAACTGAAACTGACGAATTTTACCCAAATTTGTTTTTAAAAGTGAGAATCACCCAACACTGGTTTTGACCTCATTATAGAGGAAGCATAAAGCAAGCAATCAGAGGTTAGATCTCTCTTCCTCTCTCTCTTGGTTTTCCATTTCCTCATGTGGATAGATAGAAAGACAAAGTCTACCCACATGAAAGCAAAGAAAGCCATTGTGGGCAACTGGAAGCTACATCAGCATGACAAAAGTCCCTGATAGCTAATTCACTTCATGTTACACTCGTGCATCTTACGGATCAACTAGAACCTGACAACAATGGGTTTTAACAAAATACAAGCTTCCTCAAGTTCCCTGGACACCAGACAACAATAGCTCAGCAGGAAAAGCTCGTGCAGCCAAATTCTAATCCTTCTTTCTTTGCCCATGTTCTAGGAGCTGAATCCTCACTCACTCACTCACTCACTCAAAAGGACATTTGACAAATTCAATTTATGTGAAACTTGTGGGGTCGATACACAACAGATTTCATCACACTTAAATTATTGTCTCATAACTTCTTCTTTTTTAATCTCTAAATCAATCACATGTAGGCTAGTTGATCTTTCATCAAGTATAAATACTTGATATATAAATCTTTAATCAAGTTTTTATATTTGTGGTCACACATTGAAAACCACATATAGAAATCCAAAGGTTTTTACTTTTCTTCTTCTCAATTTTGGTGAGTGCAACCCTTAAAAAATCACTTCATTTTTAAAAAAAATAACATTTAATTTCGCTTTAAATTTTTTAAATATGAAGTGATTTTGCACTTATAATCAAGAGCATTAAGAAAAAGGCTGATAAATATGCACAAGATGGAATGATTGCTTTTGATTGGCCAGCTATAATGATTGACCCACATGACAACATCTATCTTGGATGTGAGATAAAACCATTTGTTTTTCCATCAATTTTGTGATGCAACCAAAGTGGTGAATATTCAATAGGAAGATGTCACTATAAACTAGGTATGAAGAACAAATCTTTAATCATCCTTCTACATTTTGGGCTACTTATTGAAACCAAATGTAGAAATCTGGTGATTTTAACTTGTTTTTGTTTTACCTCTAGTGATCAAAAGCCTCAAAAATCATTTAAAAAAAAAAGAATTTGGTTTTAATTTCTGGTTTTGGCAAAGTTTTGTCAATTGAAAAAAAGGATATGATAAACATTGGTTGACGCCCAAATAGGTGGTTTGGGTGGAGATGCTCTAAGTACTTTGTGTACAAATTCACATTGTACAAAAGATGAATAACTTCACACTCAATGTTTTCATTTTGCAAACGTTTGCCAAATGGTGAATTTTTTTTCAAAATGGAAGAAAAAGGTTGTTGGGTTTTCAGTGGCAAAATTTCACATTTTCTGGAAAAAATAAATCTAGACTCTGTATCAAGTTCCAGAAGTTAGACAAAAATATAGAAGGGTGCATAATTGTTTTTACTTTCATTTTTTATTAATATCCAAATCTGGTTAAATATTCTTATGGATGATCACAACTTCACCTACTTCACAAAATTGAAAGAAAAAAAAAAAGTAGTGTAATACTTGGGCCAGTTTGACATTAATTATATTATTGTTAGAAATGTCAAATTCTTCAAAAAAAGCATTTCTTCAGAAAAAAATTTCTGAAGGAAAATAAAGAATCTGATGGAATATTTGTGAATATATATTGTTTGTTCAAATGAAATCCTCAAAATTAATTAATTATTGGACAAACATGTGTCAAAGTGGCCAAGGTACTAGGGTACTGGTAACAACTGACATTATATGAACTTTGCGATTCATATAATTCTGGTTTCAATTCTTTAAAAAGACGGTTTTAAGGTGTGGATTCAAATCCAATCTTCCAGACCTCTAGTTTAGATGTCTCAAAACTTAACCTAAAATCTTAACCTGCAAATAACCTGAACCTGCCAAGACTGGTTTTTACCATGGTACCAGTGTAGGTGCTAGTTCATTTAAGCCCCCTAAGATATGTGTTACATACCAAGATCCGTGTGCACGTACCAATGGGCCTCATACCAAAAATGTAATGGATTAGAGTTGTACCCAAAAGTAATCCCCAGTTTGGACTCCTGTTTTGGACCTTTGTTTTTTCATCTCATGTCCAGCTTAAAGCTATTTTCTAAATTCAGCCAAACTGGGGGATCAATTGTGTGATTAATAGATTATGAGAGTGTATTAGTGATGAGAATGTTGTTTTAATTGACTACAGTGGAAGGCCAGATCTTGGCCCAGATCTTCGTGTTTAGAAGCAACCGCAACAAGGAGTGTGTCACACTGTGGTCTTGCCATTTACATTAAAAAATATCTGAAGGCAAAAGAAGAATTATGGAAACTCAAATATTTCACCATGACAAATAATAATGTTCAAAAAAACCTCTAAAAGAAACCAAAATCCTTCAAGATATTATAACTCTATACCTAAATCTCAAGTTTCAACACAAGCCAAAATATCATTTTTCAAAAATCCTAATATAAAAATAGACCTATTACCCTGGGGGCCAAATTCCCTTAAGCTACTATACTCTATAATGAATCTAAACACAATATCCTTGCCTACCAAGGAAAGGCCGATAAACTGGGGCTTATACCATGGTACCAATGTACGTGCTGGTTCACCCAAGGCCTTGCCAAGTGGCTGTTGCAACATGAATTTAATACACTTGAATTCACCTAGAGTGGGAAAAAAAGTTTAGCTCTTGTTTCCTTTGTAGAACATAGAAATGACATATTTTACCTTGAAATTTGGCAACTAAAAGGAAAAGATTAATATAGTGTCATTGTGATGTCATGAGAATGATAATGTGTAGGGCAAAGCCCTCAGCAGCAGCAGCAGCAGCAGCGCTTTATTGAAATAATGAACTGTGACAGGCAGAGCCAAGCACAAGCCCAAATCTGGTGAAGCTTACTGCCAAGGGCTTTTACCAGGCATAAATTGCTGCTGAGAAGTTCCTGAATAAAGTGCCCTCCAATACTAATTTCTTTGGATCAGGTCTTTAACCATGAAATAACCATCCAAATGAAACCCACCTTCATTTTACCCCCAACCAATTCTTTCTGGCACAACCTGGTTCTTTAACTCATTTAGATTAGTTCTTTATATTAATCTGGTTCTTTAACTTCACTTTAAAATTTTAGGATTAAAATCTTCAAATATCTTTTCAAAAATTTTGTAAGGAAATAAACAACCACAAGGTTGATTACAAAACTCTAATGTGATCTCATTAACTTTGAATGCAAACCTTGCTCCATCCTAAGACCCTAAACCCTAAATAATCCTAAACTCCCAACTCTTAGACCCCTAAGAATCAGACTCAAGAGTTATGCATATAACTTACCTGAGTATCAAAATTCTAAAATTAAAAAAAAAAAAAGATCCAGTTCTCAATGAACCAAATATCTCAAATTTGACATCCGAAACTTCGGGTATCAACTCAGGTAACACCCTAAGTGATACTTGGTCACTTCCTTGGTTGATAACCAGTTGATAACCAGGTCAATTCAGAACTAGGGGGTTTGGTACCCACCCAACACTGGTTTCTACCTTCTTATTAAAGTCCTAATGAGGCTAGCCTAGGTTCATGACTTATCATGGATCGGGTCAATATCTTTTGCAACTATAGTAAACTCTCTCTAAACTAATACTGTGTAAACTAATATTCTCTCTAAACTAATATGCGGGCACAGGTCTGTGGCGGGCCTCATACTTAATCTAATAATTCTCCATAATTCTCCATAAACTGATATTCAATATTTTTTTCCAGTCCCATAGCATTTTATAAACTAATACAGCCCCTTTTATAGAGCGAAGGAGGATATTCTGACAGTACTCAGAGTGCAGCTTTCCACAACCTCACTTTCTGCCAAGATTTCTATCACTCATGTCATATGATTTTCTACGTGCTTCTTTGATCCTCCACCAAGCTCCACAAGGTTCTGTTACCTTCCCCAATGATCCATGACCTTTTACTGACCTTCCATGCTGCTCTGGCAGGTTCCGGAATGATTTTTGTTACTCCTCATATAATTTGTGTAAATTAATATCCTCCATAAACTAATATCTTCCGGCCGGTCCCAAGGAAATTAGTTTAGAGAAAGTTTAATGTAGTCTGCTGTATTGTGGGTCTTCGCTTCTCCGGGTGACTCAACAAGACTATTTGCAATGGATTTCTCTTTGGATATGATGTATTATATCAGTCCACAAACTTGCCTTCAAACTTGTTCGGCTAAAAAGGCATAAGAAACTCATGTCTACAACCCACTGGCCCAGTGCAAAAATCACATAATTGGCACGTGAACCAACTAACTAAATACGGATGTTTATCTTTTCTCGATTACTTCAATCCTTCATAAGTGCCCCTAGTACTTTGGCAACTTGGACACATCTCTTGAATAATTAACATTTTTCACAAATTGAATATTCATGGGGATTTCATATTTTCCTTGACAAAATAATTTCCTTCTTGCGAGGAAGTTTTCAACATTTCTGAAAATAATCTAATTAGTGTCGAAGCTGACAAGGTACTATGGTATGGTATCGACAAAAGCAGCGGAGCATCACTGTTTTCTTAGGAAATTTTTGGATGCAGCCAAAGTGGCAATTGTCCACCTGCAAATGTGGAAAAAGTGGTGATAATCCTGAAGATGATTTAGCCAATTCTGGCTATACACAAGTCCAGAGACATGTAATTAAACAAACCCAAATATAGAAATCTGACAATGTTTACAATTTTCCTTCACTTCTGGCCATGGTTTTTTTTCTTTTTTCTTTTGTGGCAATTTTTTGCAACCTGGTGAATTTTATTTTTTTTCAAACTGGTGACAAATTAGTGATTTTCTGGGTTTTTTTTGGGGGGCCTCAATCATCCACATTTTATATCAGGTTTCAGTAGGTAGCCAGAAAATAGAAGAGTCCATAAATGTTTCTGCAGTCATACTTTGTTTGTAGCCAAATTTGGCTAAATCATCTTATGGATGATCTCAACATTTGAAATCCAGAACACAAAAAAGGCTTTATGATGGAGCCAAATAACTAACTGGTTGGAGTTGGGACCTAGCTATTAAAGTTATCCATAAAGTGCATAAAACTCAAGACCAAGCCTGAAAACACAGGATATCGTCTTCAAAAGTTACTACTCTGGTCACTTTCTTCTACCACACAACAGTTTACCTTTGTGGCCACAGGCCAGGGGCTACTATGGGGTGAAATAGGGTAAGTGCACCTACCTAGTTATATATGGGCTACCAACCTGCGTAGCCATGGGTTTGAGCATGGGTTACCTAGGGAGTTATCGGGAATTACCTAAGGAACTATTGAAGGGCTAACTAGTGATTTTTTATCTTAAGAGATATCTAGGGACTATTAAGGGGGCCTTACATAGAGCTTATTTAGGGGGCTACCTAAGAGCTTTTTAAGAGATTAAGAATATTTATGGGGTTATTTTTGAGGTTCCATAGGGGACTATTCAGGAGTTATTTAGAGACTACCTTGGTTGGGATGCTCAGGTACTTTGTAAGTAAAGGGATACATCGGAGGCTACTTATGGGCTTACAGAAGAGGTTATTTAATGACTACTTAAGCAAATTTGACTTAAGGATACCTAGAGTCCTACAGAGGACTTATCATAAAGACTATTAAAATCTTAGTTTAACATCATAATCACAACCCCTAATCCTTATCCCCACTTATAATTAAACCCCTCAACCAAGAGTGCCATCCAAAATTTAAGTTTTCAACCTTGTGCAAAAAGGGTTTTCATAACCTTTGCTTCAAACCCATATGTTTTGTCTTATGGATGGGAACTATATAAATGGGAGCACCTCTCACTCTTTTTTTCTCTCTTTCACTTCTCACTCAAGTTGAAGGATTTTCTCATTTGAAGATCATGGCTCATTTTCAAACCATGGTTCTAGTTTTACGAAATATAATTCTAGTACTTCCAGATCAAATAGTTCTAGCTTTTCATCGTCAAGTGATGATGGGATGTAGGAGATGTTTCTAAACATGGATAGATAAAGATAATGTGCTTTTGCAATTGCAATTGTTGTTGCCAACTCATCTAACATGTTGAATGCCAATGAGTTGAAGAGGGCATGGGTCACTCAGTGGATTTAGGTGTGGGAGTTTGGAATGTGCTTGCTACTATGCAAACAACACTAGGGTTGTTCAAAACTTTGACCAACTTCAATTTGGCCAAGTTTGATGAGTTGGCATTATTAGTGGCACCCACCATTGTGTGCCATGCACAATCTATAAATGAGCATCACATTCAAGTTTTGGATTTAGGGTTTGCATTAAAGTTTTAGTTTTGACATTTTGAATTAAGGTTTTAGGGTTTAAATGTAAGGTTTGGATTAAGTTTTTGTTTAGCGCTTCAAATTAGGGTTTTAGTTCTAGGGTCTTAAGACTTTGGATTTAAAATTTTGGAATTTAGATTTAGGGTTGGGATTAAGTTCCTATTTTAATGCTTTAGATTAGCGTTTTGGTTTTAGGGCCTTGGATTTAAGGTTTAAAGGTTTGGGCTTTAAATTAGAATTGTAGGGTTTAGGGTTTAAGGCCTTGGATTTAGGGTTTGGATTAGGGTTTAGGGTTTTGTGTTTTACATTAAAATTTTAGGGTTGAAATTTAGGGTTTTGATTTAGGGTTTGGATTGAGTTTTTATTTTAGCACTTTAAATTAGGGTTTTAGATTTCGAATTAAATTTATGGTTTTAAGGCTTTAGATTTAAGGTTTTGGATTAGGGTTTAGGGTTGAATGTTTTGGATTATGGTTTTAGAGTTTAAATTTGAGGTTTGGATTAAATTTTTATTTTAACGATATAAATTAGGGTTTTAGTTTTAAGGCTTTGGATTTAGGGTTTTGGATTTAAAGTTTAAGGTTTTGTGCTTTGCATTAAAATTTTATGGTTCAGATTTAGGGTTTGGATTAAATTTTTGTTTTTATGCTTTAGATTAGGGTTTTAATTTTAGGGCCTTGGATTTAGGGTTTGGATTATGGTGTAAGGTTTTTTGTTTTGCATTAAATTTTTAGGGTTTATATTTAGGGTTTGAATTAATTTTTTATTTTAATGCTTAAATTAAGGTTTTGGATTTAGGGTTTTGTACTTTGCATTAGAGTTTTAGGGTTTAATGTTTTGGATTAAAGTTTTAAAGTTTAGATTTAGGGTTTGGATTGAGTTTTTGTTTTAGCACCTTAGATTAGGGTTTTAATTTTAGGGCTTTGGATTTAAGGTTTGGATTACGGTTTAGTCTTATAATCAAGAATTGGGATTTACAAGTGATCACCACATTTAGCATCCTTCCAAATTGACCTTGGAACAACACCTTTTATAGTTCATTTTTTATATGAAACATGATAACGTTTCCATGTATGAGGCATTTGTATGGAATTAGTCAAAGAATACAATTTGTGATGATGTCATCTTCATTACATCTTGCATTGATGATGCAATTGGAGATGAGATTCAATGGCCCACAACATAGGAGTGAATTATGTTGGGCACAAATTTGGCAAAATTTTAAGGTTGCAATGGGCTCATTAATGGCTAGCTCACCAAGATTCGCAAACCTTGGAATGATGGGGCCCATAAGGTTTGGTTAAATTGGCAAAAGAAGATTTACTCAATGACGGTTTATTCATTTACCTAGATTCTGGGTATCCAGGTTCTTACAATGACGTTGCCATTTTGCTTCAATCTGAGCTACATAAGAATTAACGTCAATTTTTTACATGGTGATGAATATTTTGAATACTTGTTGGGAGATCCTGGCTACCTAGGTGAAGAGATGTTCATCATGTGGAGGATTGGGAGGTGTGAGATAGGTCTTAATGTGGACCAAAATGCTATCAAAGCTTACAACAAAATGTGTGTTGGGTATAAAATGCAGGTGGAATGGGGGATTTGTGGATTGAAAAGGAAATGGAGACAATTAATGAAAAGGTTTGATTCCACAAAGCCAAAGTACACAATTTTGTTTAGAGTTGCAACTATATTAACAAACTTTTTACAAAGATGTCGAATGGACTTCACATTTGAAATCATAGGTGAACAATTGCCCAACCCTAATGACCATGGGTGGGACATAGACTTCTAATTTTATAGATTTAAAATTTGCTTATTTTTTGCTTTGAATTCCTTTTCACTAATGACCCCTAAATTCCTAACAATTTTTAGGTTGCTAATTTTTAGGTTTGTTTTGCCAATAGTAATTTGCATATGTGCCTACATCCAAACTAGGCATTGTTTTGAATCCACTTCCATGGTGGATGTCATATGTTCAATGCTTCGTGACTATTATTGCAAATATTCACCCTTTGTCTTCCCTTTATTTGCTAAAGCTAGAGTGGAAGCAGATGAACAACTTGAATTCACAACATGCCTAACTAATGGAAGATCTAAGTCCATAGAGATGGATTTAAAAGTAGATCCAAGAATAGAGTTTCAAGTAAATAGGGTTGCTAGATTATTAGTACCATCAATGAAACTTTGTCGACGTTTCAAAACATTACGCATGGCATGCCCGTCTATTGATTTCAGACTTACCAACATTTTTTCATTTTGCAAAACCACATTATTTGATGCCTCCTCATTTGTTGTCCTTATTTTCGATTCTTGCAATGTTTCCCACAACCTTTCTTTCAAGGTTTCCTCCTAGAAGTCCAATTATGGGTAATCCGACTTATATGGAAAATAAACAACCTTCCACATTGCATTAGGAATAAGTTCTATATTTTTGAACTTGTTTTTGTTATAGATAGCACAGTGATGGTTATAGGCAACACACGTGCTACTTAAATGAGTGGACTCCACAATGGCACAATTTCCTTTTTCCCATTATGGTGCCTTTGACACATGCATACTCAAGAAGTTTTCTTGATGTTCAGAACCTTCCACCCCAACATAAATAAGCCCATCCACACCTAAAAAACCTTCAAACCTCCACATCATTTTATCTTAATCTCTTTCTCTACCTTTGTTTCTATCTTTTTCTTTATATGCCTATGTGTTTATCTCTCTGCCTTTATGTCTCTGTCTATGTCTTTAGTCTCTTTGCCTCTCTATCTTTATCTCTATTTTTCTCTAAGTCTTTATTTATTTATTTATTTACTTTTTTTTTCTTTCTCTCTCTCTCTCTCTCTCTCTCTCTGTGTATATATATATATGTGCATCTTTTATTCTATCTATTTTCTTTCCATCTCTCCTTATCTCTCTCTCTATGCTTTCGAGTCTCTCCATTTTTCCCTCTTTTTGTCTTTCTTTCTTTTCCTTTCTATTGATCAGACAAAA
>Ga0209208_10010071_pt1 | contig 12336 bp, 7 predicted proteins | sample S1TSphfallax_3_FD_187694 | JGI IMG/M metagenome (GOLD analysis project Ga0209208, IMG submission 187694) | Host-associated microbial communities from peat moss isolated from Minnesota, USA - S1T2_Fd - Sphagnum fallax MG (SPAdes) (version 2) | ecosystem: Host-associated > Plants > Peat moss >...
AATGTTTTTGCTTGGATGTGTTATGGACATTGGATTGCATAATTAAAGTATAAGTGGTTTTTATATTTCTTCCCGGGGGATCAATAACCAAGATTACATTTATGATAAGGTTGACAATTTTGAAATTATGGTTGTTTTGACAACGAGGGATTCAAGTCAGGGAAACAAATCTTAAAAATCAAAGTTGTTCCCAGAAAAAAAACTATCGTACCCTTGGGTTAGGTTCGACATTAAATAATTATTAAAGACCTTAAACAATTTATTTTGAAAGTAGAACATTGAAACAACAAAAAATGTGATAAAAAACATATTGGAAAAGATGAAAAATGGTTAAATGCACCTCCAAAGTGAAAAAAATCTGAAATTTTGTGGAAGCTTGTGAAAAAAATTCATGCTCCTTGTCACTCTTTTTTTTTTCATTTGTGAAGTGTCATAGTACTGGCAAATATCCCCACACAGATTTAGTCATAATTTGTTTAACTAATGATATTTTTTTCCAAGAGCATTAAAAGTCTAACCAACAAGAAAAAACAAGTGAGGGGATGAGAGTGTGAGCATTGAAGCATTAATTCTATTGGAAGGCAATTGGATGCTCAAACGAATTTCATTAATAAAATTTTAAATAATTTTTTTTTTTAATGCATTGAACCTGACCAAGGCTATAGTAGAGGATTTGAAATTATATGTGGATGCCCCTTTCTGTGCATTTCAAGTGCATTTTCAATAGGTGCAATATGTTAAGTTTTATTATACAACTATAATCCAAAATTAAAACCCCAAAAAAATGCACTGGATAAAAGATGCATTCTAAGAAATCATGCAACCATGAAAGTATTTAATTGAATATTCTTTGGATGCATCCATTTTCCATACTCCCATGATTCATATAACTTGTCAATGAGGTTGTTTGCTAGATAAACATTACGTTCACAACTAGTTTGTACAATAAAATGTTAAGAATTTTATTGTATTTAAGTTGTTGAGTTTTGAAATTACATTAAGTAAACTAAAGTCAATTAATTTGGAACCTATGTAGTTTGAATGTGATTTCTTACATTTGAACTTGTGAAGGGGATAAACCTTTGAATGGGGTGCTCTTAAGTCCAATTTATTTTATGTACTCTACAATTAAGAAAGTTTGTATTGTTAGTGTGTAATTGTGGACAATTATGGTTGTAAGCACCAATATCACAATGCATGACAATTTGTTTTTTGAAAATTGACAAAATTTCAAAATACTTATAAAATATTGAGAAGAAACGGGGTTTCATAGCCCAAAATTAAAGGTTTCAAATTTTAAAATGCGAGATCCAACGATAAGTTGTGAATCGTATAAAGGGTAAAATCTTTTTACTTTATATGGTTTAAAATGCAAGGATTTGATTTTTCATTTGTTGCATTTGTAGTAGGTGACCATTATTCATCACCACCTCCTACAATTTCTAGATTTGCCTAGGAGCTTCACACCCTCCTTCCCTCATCATGAACAGATGGCCTCCATGCAAACTTCTACCAACCATGATTTACAAAAATTGTTTGTTTTCTGTTTGTTTTTATAACCTTTTTCTTCTCCTCATGCGCTTTCATGTCATAAGGATTTCAATTTAAGGCAAGGGGATGTTACAAAGGTGTTCACCTATATTGTGTTGGTTGTTGCCACATTTAAATTTATAGCAATGTTGGGGGGGGCTTCAACAACAACAAATATTTGAACATTACAAATATCTTCAAGTTTATGATCAAGTTTCATTGACAATTAAGGAGCATTGGATTCTCTTGGATCTTGGTCAAATAATATCCCATAATGTTGAAATAGCTTCTTGAACAAGGCAAGGGTAAAAATATCCTTTGCACTTGTTTGATGTCCAATTTTGTTTGCATTTTTCCTTTGTTTCCATTTGCATGTGTGTGTAGACTTGATTTTAAAGACATTATTTTAATAAGTGGTGGGTAGATTGAAAGGTTTAGGGTTTAATTGATCCATGATATTCGCCACAATCTAACATTACAAAATCACTTCCAAGGTAGGTTGAGGTTTTGCTTTGACTTGTAGCAAGTTAGGTTTTGGGTTGTTGTAAGGCAATTTATGGTTTGTAGCTCAAGGTGTTTGCATGATGATAGTGGTACTAGAAGCTTCAAAGAATAACAATGTGTTATTGGGTTTAGGTTGTTGTAAGGTTTAAGGCTGTAATTTTAAGTGTCTATTTAATGATGGTGGTACCTGAAGCTTCATAGAAGAACTATGTGTTGATGTTATGACATTCATTTCCAAGGTTTAAAGTTGAAGCTTTAACAATATCTTTTCTATTTATCTCATGACGTAGTGTGGGTGTTGGTAATTCAAACATTAGTCCAATATATTTGAAATATTTTTATATAAAAGTTGTAAATATGATTTCCAAGGGTCAACCCCTTTTCAACAAAGGTAAGTGCAAGCTTTATGTCACCATGTTTGTCTTTTAAGGTTTTGATAATGATGGCAAAAGCCAACATCAACTTGTCAAACTTTTTTTTTGGAGTGCAAATAACTAGATTTCAATAGAGTTATCGGCCTTGATGGCCAACCTTGGTAGTCCAAACATTAGTCCATATTTGAAGTATTTATATACATAAATTATAAGAGCGATTTCTAGGGGAGATCCTTTCCTCAACAAAGGTAAGTCCAAACTTTCTATCACCATGCTTGTCTTTGAGGGTTTTGATGATGGTGGCAAGGAACCAACACCAATTTGAAAAAAACTGCTTTGAGTGGAAAGCAAAAGATCTCAATAAAATTTCCTTTCATGGTCAACACTTGACAATAAATAATTATTATTGACCTTCTTTGAACTTGTGCAACTAGATTTTTTATGGGCTTAATTTGTAACCTTTAATATCAAGGCCTCAATTATACTTGATGAATCATAATGTTTTATTTACTTAATACTATTGAAATACATTATTGTAACTTTTCTTTGCATTCACTACTACATATCTATGTTTTTATGGTCATTTAAAAAATTAAGTCTAGTCACATTTTTTTGGTTAAAATAGACACTAGACAAAAATTATTATAGTTAAAACAAACTAATTTTTTTTTTACACAAACTTGATTAAGTCTAGTTTGATTTAAATGTCTCATGTTTATTTTGACTAAAGTGCTTAAATTGATAATACACAGGGCTATCACTTGGCATATTTGATGTGATTGATTTTAACTAACATATGTGCCAACATGTGGGTGCCACATGGCATGTATAATTTGATTAATTGTATTCACATGTGTGCCAATGTGTGGATGCCACATGGCATGTTTGAATTGATCAACATGACTAACATTGGTGCTAATGTGTGGGTGATATATGGCTTGTTTGATGTGACGAACATGTATGCCAACGTGGGGGCACCATGCGACATGTTTGATATGACTAACTTGATTAACACATTAGCCAATGTGGGGGCATCATGTGGCATGTTTGATATGACTAACTTGACTAACACATCGCCCAATGCAAAAGCACCACATGGTTTATTTGATTTGATTAAGTTTGGGTGTCGCATGAGTGCTCTAATAATATGACTAACATGACTAATATTGATTGTGTTTAGTTGCCACATGTTTAGTTTGATTTAATTAATTTGATTAATATTGATTATATGTATGATGATGTGGCATTACCATCAAGTAAATTTTTAAATCTTAAACCCTATAATATTTTATTGCATATGTAGGCCATGTTTTAACCAAATTGAAAATGCATCAATATGAACACAATATTGAAAGTAAACACCAAATCAACTTTTGGAAATACACACATACACAAATTATAGCCAATTATATATATATATATATATATATATAAATTGAATGTTTGAAAAAGTATGATGCTAAAATCCAAAAATTACATACCATCTACTCATTAATATGAGTTTTCCAAGGCCACATTACAATGTAGCTAACTACATCACTGACTATTTAAAATGGAGGATCATGTGATTGGACATGGCAAAAATGCAATCAAATGGGTTATTATTAGATTCTATAAAATCTATTTAGTTCATTCAATCATGATCTTAACCGACCATAATTCATTAAAATAAAGGAATGTAAAGAAACAAAACAAAAAACCTTTTAAAAAAATAATAAGAAACATTTATTGATATTGTGATAATCCACCACATCTAATGGCCACATTATCACATTGATGTCAAACAAAACAAATTATCACGTTGAAATCAAATTGAAAACAAACAAATAGAACAAGAAACCAATAAAAAGAATAGGAAAAATATATTAACAAATTTGTTGCCATCCACCACATCAAACTTATAATTGGATCAAAGAGCAATAATGAACTTTGAAGATTTTATCATTATTGTGACATGTGACAATGGTGTAGTAGCCACATTGGACATGAATGTGTGTTAAGACCTAATGACCATTGACTAGTTAGTTTTCCTATAATTGGAATATTTAGGATGATTAGAAAAGATATTGGAGTTAAACTATGGGGTACTAAAATTGTTGTTTAGTTATATAATTGGGTGAAAACAAATTATGTTGCAAATAGTGTAACAATGAAGTGAGATGAATACAATTTCATTCTTGTAAACTTTGCTTATGTAATTCCCATATTGACCATTCCCTTGTTTTCCCATTACATGTATATCAAATGTTTTTTTCTTCTAATGACCCCGAAAAAAGGATGGAAAGTGGTTTTGTGAAAGGAACCCTACCAAAGATGAATAATTGATAATGTTTAGATTGACCCTACAAAGTTTGATATGACCATGTTACAAAATGATGATGCATATATGCAAGTCTATAAGTTTCAGTCTCTATTGACAAGTCAATTCAACTTGTTGTGATTGTAAGAGGTCCTACAATTGTTATAGAAAAAATAGTTCTTGATGTGCCTAATGGAGTGGCAAATGATGGAATGCAATCTAATATGATTATAACTTTAATAGTGATGGTTAATTAGTTTAGGCCTTTAAAGGATTCATTGGTGTTTATATTGAAAGTTCAAACAATGATGGTTAATTTAAGCCTTTAAGTTGGACAAAGTAAGGTGGTCATTAATCTTTTGTTTAGTTCAAAGTTATTTTAATTTATTAGTACTAGCACACATACATTGATTCAATTTTGGATTGATATTCTTTTTTCTAATTTCATTTTATTATTAAATTTTAGTTATAATATTTTATATTTATTGGAATCATTATCAACAAAAATTGAAAAAATACTTGAATTACATTAGTCTATTGTCATTTTTTTCAATTTTTTTTGATTGCCACATGATACAAAGAAACACTACAATCACCTTATAGTCACATTTGATATGTTCTAATGACTAGTTTTAGTTAAATTAGTCATATTAATCAACATAGACAACTCCATGTGGGTACCAAAATTGCCACATGTGTAAGCATATTGTCTGATTTGACAATATAATATTAAATGTTTTAATCATAAAAAATTGCTAATTTTGATGTTAGTCATAAAAGACTCAATCAGTCACTTGAAATAAAAATTTAAACTATATAATCATTTTAATCATGATATAATTAATGTAAAAACCATAGTTTTACAATAGTGATCGTACATGTGTTTTATTTTTTGGGGGTGGCTATCCAATGCTTGAAATGAAAGTACACTCTATATGCATATGGATTTTATTTTGGTATTTCTTGTTTAATGTGTGGTGTAGTGGTGGTAAGTATTAAATTATGTGGTTCATAAGTTGAAACTTCTTGCCACAAAAATTGCATTTTAATCTTTACATTCAAAATACTATAAAAAGAAATACAAATTTGAATACTTTTATCACAACATTAATCCTATTGTTTCACATACATAATCATGACCAAAAGGCAACAAAATTCATATTATTTTTCATTAAAAAGAAAAGAAAATACATTAGTTCAAAAATAAAATCCAAAACATTTTTTTGTGTTTGAATTATTATTATTTTCTTTTCTTCTATCTTTAAAATATCATTTGTACTAGTCATGATCTTTTTTCTTTTCAATAATCTTCATGAAGATCTTCATGAAAGAAAATTAACTGAAAATTTCCTTCCAAAAACAAAATTCAAATCCTTTTGTTTATCCTAATTAGTCCAGAATTACAATGCAAGTCTTATTTAGTCCTTAATAGCAGAATATGTTGGTCCATAAGAAAAAGTTTTTGTTGATGATTCCACATTGAATTTTCCAACCACCACCAACATAGGTGTGCATTGATTCGATCTTCCAATCCAAAATCTTAATGACATGTTAGAGTTTAGGCCTAATTATCTTAAAATCCTAATGATAACCCCATAATTATAATGAATTTAACTCTTGTAGTATGTTAATGGGTCCAATTGTGTTCATAGTTAGGCTAGGAACAAAACCTTTCTTTATTGTCATTACTTGTAGGTATTCAATGTTGGTGGGTTTGGTTTATTAATTTGTAAATATTAAATGAATATCTATTCTTGTACTATAATGATGTTGAACAAGAATGTATACACCTTCATTAATTACTTTGCTTTGTCCATATGGTAAGATACATGGCATGCCCCATCCACAAGTGTCATAACTTGGCTCCAATTGTCAATTCTCCAAAATTTGTTTTGGCTCCAATACATGTTGAACCAAAACCTTGTTGACTTTGAATATTATATCCAAATAAAGTGGGATGTTCTATTTGATATGGCGACTTTATTAAATATATCAATGTACCAAAACAAAAAAAATCAATTAAAAAAAATAAAATTGTATTGGATATGTTCTAATAGTTATGAGGATTTGATTATTGTAAATCAAAAACCTATGCTTACACTATCAAGTTGTTGGTTAATGATGTCCTTCTTTTGTCAATTTAAGAGAAAATGACATCATTGATTTTTTTGTTTCAATGTAATTACATGAACTACTAAAAAAATAGTGATGTGTTGTAAAGAGCCACACAAAGAACCATTATAAGCAAGTAGAGTTGTTAAAAATTGAACCAATAATTAGACTTCAAACTTTTAAAAAGTTGAACAATATGTTATTTAAGTTTTTACACTTTTATGACATGTTGTACAACACATCTTCTACATCTTATTTTAATCGTTAGTAGTAAAAGGTGTTTTAAGTCTTGGTGAGATAATCTATTGTTTGTTGAGTTTATCAATAGTCATTATGTAAACTTTTGTAGCTTTAATTCCTTGAACTAGTTTTCAAACTTTAAAAAAATAATTGGTGATTTATTTTGTCCTTCTTGCATGCCATGTATTTTATTGCGCCATAACTAGGTAGAAATTGTCAAAATTAATTGGTTTTTAATAGTCGAAGCCATCAAGCTCATGTCATTGCCATGATTTTGCTTGTAGGTGTTTCCTATAATTTTTTGTTGGTTGTTAGTGTTATATGTTTACAAATATTTGCCAAAAACCATGGCATGTTTAAAAAACCCCACCAATTTCAAATTCCATTTCTTCTTTTTTGGAAATGGTGGGATTGCTACTATAGGTGAAGTTCCAACCTTATAATTGGTTCCTACAAGTATACAACTAGATATGGTCCAACATGTATAATGTTTGTTCTTTCCAAATTTGGCCCAAATTCAAGTACAAATTTTAGTTTGCATTGAAATTGATGAGCTTGGGTCTATGGTCCCTATTGCATGCTCCTCCAAAAATAGGAAGGTTTCATGGCAAATCCAAAGAAATTTCTAAGATACTTGGGTAGCCATATTCCCTAGGTTGAGCTATTCATAAGGGAAGATGGCCAAATCCACCATGTGAAGTGCAAAATTTGCACAAAAGTTGAATGCAAGGATAGACTTTTGGTGCCCAAGTTGGATGGGCTCCATAAACACAATGTGAGAAGGAAATGTAAGTGATTTAAACTTGGACATAAAGTTGATGAATTTTACACCAGTTTTGATAGTTAGCATGCAAAAGAAAAAAGGATATATGTCATTACATGGCATGATTATGTTATTGACCACGTGATTTTGATATTGACCAAATGATTTTGTTATTGATTAATATATGTTATTTAGGTGGTCATTGATTTTGTTATTAACTAGGTGATTTTGTTATTGTCCAAATGTTAAATGTAAATAAGGCTTGTAAGAAGAATGTTTTCGGTTATTGTGTTTCATTTATTGAGAGAAGGTAAGTCAATGACAGACTATGAGTGCATGGAAAGATTTTTTCATTTTTCAGAAAGTGGGTGATGACCTTGTTGCGAATGCAATGGGAGATAACAATTGTGAGTTGTTATGTGATTGCGACCATAGTAGTGACATACGAAATACACGTATTTTTCGAAGGTGCTAAAAAAGAAGTATTTTCAAGTATTTTAAAATTTGAAAATGTGAATACGTGAATACGATGAGCAAAACGCTGAACAAGCTGAGCTTAAGTTGTGCCCAAACCCAAAGACAACGATGATCAAGTATTTTCAAGTATTTTTTAAAAAACCCAAAAAAACGTATAATACGTGTATGTTTGAATCGAATTGAGAGTATGTCACTACTATGATTGCGACATTGTTTTGGGGACCTTGGCTTGTGTGTTGCCCATGTTGAAAGCAATGTAAAGCTTGTCCAAGCTAGCCCAAAGCATATATACAATTGTATACAATTTTGTGACTTCTATCATTGTCACTACTATTGATGTTACACATGCAATGTATGTGGACCCATAGACAAGGCATGATCACCCTTATTTTCAAATGTTTAATCACTTGTTGCATAACAATTATGATGCTTTCCACATGGTGTGGTACTTGGAGCTACAAACCTAGCTTAGTGAATTATATGTTACATTTTAATTCAATGGTCTTTTCTTCATGTTGCATAATACATGTTTTAGTACTAGACATGTGTCAGTTATGATGATTGATTAGGGAAGGTTAGAAGCACGAGGAGGCACTTAATGTGAAAGTGACATTTCTTGGTCGATCACTTGGCAATTTTGAAAGCTAAAATTTACCACTTCAAGCCAATATTTACAAATGGTTCTTTAGTTGTTGGTTTGTTGGATCCATCATTGCTTGACAAATTTTTTATTGTTGTATAACCATGAAATTTTTTCCCATGGTGCCTTACATTCATTACCTAATTATAACAACATAACAAAATTGTGATGATGATTAACCTCCAATGCCGTTGTGAATTATAAGTTATTGGAGTATTTGAAATTTGTGAAAGTTGGCCATTGTTATGGTTCTAGGTAGTGAGGAGGACAAGAGGACCTTTCCCACATTCCACTTTATGAAATCTAAACTTTGTAACCATTTGACATCCCATTTTGACTTGGGCATTAAAATGTATGCCCAAAGAAATTATAAGTTCAAAACTTTCCCCTTCTATATATTGCAATTTGAAAGTGGGTGAAAAAGAAATTGCATTATGGAAACTAGTACAGATATGGTCGTCCTAATATGTTAAGGGGTTGTTGGTTTTGTTGAAATATTTCTAAGTGTAGGTGTATGGTTTTTTGGACCAAATTTTGGAATATTTATTTATGCCTTAATTTTAACATAGTTTGGGTTTGGGAATTTAATAATTCAAGGTTGGCTTCTTTTCCAACAAGTTTATTACATATTCATCACATTCTATTTTTTTTGCTGCATAATTCTGATAGGGTTGGGTGGAGTGGTTGGGCTTTTGTAGGTTTTTGTTTTAAGGATAGAAGTAAAAGGATTGTGCAACAAATTTGCCCCATCACAATAGATATTTAGAACTAACATATTGAATGTTGTTTAAGGAGGTTTGCTTTGTGCATATTTTGTTGCATTCCAATTGGGAAAATTTGTTAAAAAAGATTGTGGTTCAACCCCTATTAAATGATATTCTAGGTCAATTGAATAATATTTGTCATATATACCAACATTAATCACCATTGTGTAGATGTATATGTGGTAGGTTTTCTTGAAATAACTTTGTCTTTTTAAGATCCCATGATTCCTTTTCATTTTTTTTTTTCTCTTGATTGTTTATTGAGAATCCAAGTTGAGGTTTTTTCTTTTGTTGTGTTTTATAAACTATTCTAACTTCAATGATTGTAAGCATTTGTTAGGGGATGTATAGTTTTTGGCATTCAGATTTAGAGTGATGGGGGGATATGTGGCAAAATGCAAAAGCAATAGGAGACCAAGACAAGTGGTCAAATTGTTTTTATGTAGGCCAAAATTTGATTCCAAAAGTTTTTAATTCTCCAAAAAAAAAACTTGAATAGGGTTTTTCCTCGTCTTTGAATTGTGTAGCACAATTTTGTTCAAACCTTTAGCATTAGTCACATTATCCATATCTTCTAGTACATTGACGTGACACATTGATTTTCATCATGAATTTGATATTGGTTGCAATATCATAATTGGGGTTTTTATTCAAGTTACACAATAACTTTGAACTTGAAACATCCATGTCACCAACAAATTTTGCTCCTAAAATACCACATATAGCCCACAATTTACATAAACCTAATGTGATATAGCTTGCCATGTTTGCCATGTTTTTCAATGAACATTGGATAACAAATGCTAACCACACTATCAAAAACATGAAAAAAAATTCATGGATTCTAATTGGTCCTTTAATAGGTCCTTTTGAAGGCTTACATGCCTACAAAAACCTTTTAGAACATTAAGTTTTTACTTCAATGAAGACAATTCTTGAAAATGATTCAAATCACAAATTCTAACAATCCCAATTGGCCAAAAAAGGGTTTTTTTTTCAAGAGATGCCAAGTGCCAGTTTGTAATTCTCACAAACCTATGAAAGCCTATTTCCTAATGCATTAAATGTTAGTTCACTTCCAACAACAACTCCTTAAAACAACTTCAAGTGACAATCTCATTTCCTCATAAAATGTAAGTGTTCTTTTTTAGAGATCCCAAGTGCTATATTTGAACTTTCACGAGCCTCTGAAAGCCTATTACAATGTTGTAAAAACACCAAAAAATTGTTTCCGTGTAAGGCACATTAGAGCATCTCCAACGGTGCTCGAAATGCGGCTCCAGACAGTAAAATATATTGCAAAAAAGTCAAAATGTGCTGGTTTAGCTCACGAAATTGATTTTCTGCACCAAATTTGTGCAGCTTACGGTGGCTGGTAAAAGGCGCAACACAGTGGTGCACCTCCAAAAACGAGTGTAATTAATTGGACCTAATTGCAGCTCAGTATTTCTGATTGGTCAATCATAACGATTGGTCCACGTGGTTTGCTATTAGTAGTCCCCACATATATGCAGTTACAGTTACAGTTTTATTGGCGGGATTACCAAAAATAAAACAGCTATACTTAGACATTTAATTTTATTATCCAGAGTGACATACTGAGCACTGGTGGAGATGCTCTGATCTAAGCATAATCTTTCCTCTAAAAATGAGGAGGCATTTTTGAAATGTCTCCTCTCTTTTTTTTTCTTCATTTTGATCCCATGATATTATCCTCAAAACAATTCAATCCCACCAATTCTAAGAATGTCATTTGGCCACGAAAGTGTTGGTATTTTTTGGCAGAGTTCCTTCGTACCTACGCCATTGCCGCCAGCTGCTTTTGTCTTTGGTTATTTGATGATGGCCAAGCCGAGAGAGAGTGTGCTCTGAGGCTGTGTATCCTCGTCCTCCTTTGTTTGTGTCTCTTTCTCTTCTAATGCCAGAAACTTCTGCAGATTTTGCATTCAGGTTTTGATGAACATTCTCAATCCAGCTGACATCTGCGCATGCAAGCATGCATCACAGCTTTTGTTGTGCAAATTATAAAAATAGCAAGTCCAAATATTTCAAACAATCAAGGAAGCTATCTATAATGCTCATTTGCCCTCTGGTAAGAAAGAAAGAAAGAAAACCTGCGATTGCAATCATTCTTGTCATGATCTTACCCGGATATGTGCTGTGATCGTGATCCCACAACACTGCGAAGGATCAGGAAAATCTGATGATCGTCAAACTCTGAGTGCTCTGTTCCTTCCTGTTTGTCTTCTTCTTATGTGTGAAATTCTGCAGATTTTGCATTCACCCTTTAACGGAAATTCTCAATCCTGCTGATGGCCCATCAGCGATGGATGCACCACAGTTTGTGCACAGCGAATGATGCGCGATCTCAACAATCATGGAAGGTTGTACGCATTTTTGCCTCTGGGAAGAAAGAAAAGCGCAATTGCAACCATTCTTGTCATTTATCTTACTCGGATCTTTGACCATACTTCTGCGGAGAAGGATCGGAAAATCTGATCATCGCCAAGCCAGAGTGCTCTCTCCGTTGTGTGTCTTCGTGTGGGAGAAACCCTGAGATTTTGCATTCACCTTTCTTGAGGAGAAATCTCAATCCAGCTGATCAAGAAAAGTGCGATTGCAAAGATCCGCAA
>Ga0209208_10010072_pt1 | contig 12335 bp, 8 predicted proteins | sample S1TSphfallax_3_FD_187694 | JGI IMG/M metagenome (GOLD analysis project Ga0209208, IMG submission 187694) | Host-associated microbial communities from peat moss isolated from Minnesota, USA - S1T2_Fd - Sphagnum fallax MG (SPAdes) (version 2) | ecosystem: Host-associated > Plants > Peat moss >...
AGACATCCTTGGCATTTTGTCTGAAAATCCTGCTGCTTTAATTCTCTCATTTCAGTCTCTAGCTAGACTTTTCACATTTTCCTGTTCTGCTGTGACATTGGTTCTGTGGCCTGTGATGAAGTGTTGTCCTAAGTGAAAGGGTGAACTGAAACCAAGTGAAACTCATAAATGTCTTCTGTTTGTGGTTTTTAGTGGTTAAAACACACAGCTGGTGAGTCTGCTTGCATGTTCAGGCGAGCCAGTGCAAGAGGTGCTTATGGGTTGTCCCCATGAAGAGGCAACCAAAATGATTCAAGTCCACCAGAAAGCTCCAGTGCTGGCTGACCTCAGGTACTAAATTGGATATGTGGACAACACCACAACAATGTTTTCAGAAGCAGTAGGTACTCTTCTTGGATCCTGCTCCTGCGTATTTATGTCTGGAAAACTCTCACTCCATGAACAAGCTCAAAAAAGTCCATATATCTAGTGCAAAAAAGAATTTGGTAGTTAACTGATCATCACTTGCCTCAGCAGTACTTTTATATTCAAGGAGAAAGAGTCTAGGACTTTACAATCTTTGCAATTATTCAACACAATGGAATGCTCAATTGTGTTAATAGACTGGATTACTTCCAGGAGTAAATCCCCAAAATCAGTAGCACATGTATTCCATACAAAATGACCCTGTGAACATATCAATCCTCCCATTATATATGTTCCAATGTGTGCATTCCCATGTGTTCTAGCAGCTTCCATAGGATGTGTTACGGCTTGTAAAAAATACTAAGGGCTAAAAATTCAAAAGTTTGCCCCCATTCAAAGGTTTTTATTAAATACTATATCACAGCTTTTTACCGGATTCAGAGCGCCAACATTACAGATGTCACGAAAGAACATAACAATCTAGACATCACTAATACACTAATAAAAATAAAAGATTGTAAATTAAAAATGTGTGGTATGCCACAAATTGGTTAGCAAATGAGGTGCACTGGCTACCTTGGAAGAAATGACAAATGTTTTTCAAGCATGGTAGCATGTTGAAGAATTGCAATGGCTTGCACATGTTGGAAAGCCATGGACACACTACCTATAATAAGAAATAAACAATAAGAGAACTAAAGATGATCATTGATGACAAGCTACAATGGCTTGAACACAAGAAGTCAAAAAAGAGTCGAAACAAAAATGAAAACAACCATAAGTCCTTTCTTTATGGGATAACGAAATCATTTTCTAATGCATATTTTACATATGACTGTTTTTTCTTGAATGACAATTGCCATTGCATCTATTGTCTTGGACAATGCATGCTATACCATATTCTAGTGGGTCATATCAACAATGATAATGTCCACTAAAATCTAAAAGTAATTTCTAGTAATATTGACTCGTCATTAAATGTGACAAGAAAAAAGGTGGGAAACCTCATTTTTTATTTTTGTATGGGCATCAAAACAAGTGGATACTCAAATAAACAATAGTATGTTCACATTGACAATGTGAAAAATGTGCAACTATATGATGTGGAAAAACCAAGGTGTGTATGTAATGTTGTAAAAAAGTGAATCAAGGACAAATAGAATGTAGGTGTGATAAGACATGTTAATAACGAAGCCCTCATGATTGCACTTGCATAAGAACTGAAGGCATGGTCACGTGATATTTAAAGGAACATCTATTAAAAATGTGGCAAACTTTTTTTTGTGTAAGTGGTTTGTTAAGGAAACTTATAAGTGAGGATATGATTATATCACAAGATTTTCAAAAGGGGGGACCCGAGAATAAATAATTTAAGGTAATAAAACTAAGGTACTTCATAAAGCCAATTGGAAAGGAAAAATGATGATATTAACATGTGTCATTACATTGAAAATATTAAGGTGATCATCTTGTTGGAAATAAATAACAAATGTACAAATGATCAATGCTCAACATCCAAAAAAATAAAGGTAGCAAGTCAAATCATTAAAACAAGACCAAACCTTTAAAATAAATAAATAAAGTTACTTAATGATGAACCAGATGATCCACCATAATGTTAAAAGATCTCAAGTCTTATAGTTTTTTAATTTTAACTTTGCATTACAAATTTAACATCTCATGACTTAATAATGAAAATTGTGCAAAATTTGTTCATTCATAGTTCATACATTTCACGCATTGATATTGTGCATTCAAAACACATTTAACACATGGATTTATAAAAAGATGTGAAATTTGTGTGATTCATTGATTCATTTATGGGGTTGTATTTCATTGATCAAACACATTTATTCATGTGTTAAACATGTTTTCAACACATGATATTCATGTGTAAAATTTACGAACCTATGAATGAATGAAGTTCAAATGATTTTCATTATTTATTTGTCGCATGTTAAATTTGTTATGTGATATGTGCATTAAACTTACCATAAATCTATAAGATATTTGAAAACAAAATAACGATACATAGTAAATAGTTTGGATGTTAGGCATAACAAAATGAAAAGATTACAAAAGTTGCATGTGGATCTATAATCATAATAAGGAAATTAACCATGGTGATGAGATTATTTTGAAATGCTTCTATGAAAAAATATTTCAAAAATGTCATAAATGTCATAAATGTCATTGGCGCATCTAGACATGTGTCAAGTGAAAAAAAACTTGCACATTTTGTTAATTAAATGAAAAATTGTAACATTGTAAACTTTATTTATAATCATAAAAAAATGCATACCACATCTGAAACATGATCAACAATATGTACATTTGGTAACTGAAGGAAAAACACAAGTAGGGTGGGTTGTTTTAATAAGGCGAATAGTGTGAATATGTGTTAAAATGAATAATGCTTCACCCAAAAATCTCCTTGTCATGTACCATATTTAGATAAAATGACTATAAAATATTTTTGTTATGGATCTTACAAGAAATATAATGAAAATATGCATGTATAAAATTATGGGATAAATGAAAAAAAATGATCCAAAGTACAAGTAGAAGATTTAATTTTTGAAAAATGGTTATCCATGATATGAAATCAAATGTATTATAAACATTCATTTATAACATCATTCAATTTGGATATAAATCCAACAGAACACAAACCCCATAGACCATCATTTTCACACCCACATTGTATCACCACACCAAATTGGTGAAAATTAAAATGTTCTGCAAATGTATCTTTGAACTAAGTGTGAATGTGTGAACGACTAACCAATAGGTTACCTTTCCAGTTGCAATGGGTTAGATGTTGTCAATTTAACTTTCCAAAGTTAGTAGTGCTGATGTCGTAAGCAAACACAATATGAATGTGTAATATGATCATGAATATTGTGTTCATATACTTCAAAATAATCAAAGTCATTCACAAAATCATTTGAAAAAAAAAATTCATAAAAGTTGATACATTATATCTAAAGGATAACAAGATGAAAGATGTGTTGATTGTGCCAAAATGAAAATAAATGTTTCCCAATTCAAAATTCACCTTTATTTCTAAATGGAAATCATTGACAAAAAAAGGGAAGTAATTTTTATTAATGGGTGAAAAAAATGAAAGGCTAATGTGGTTTCATTGGATGGAATTGTTGGAATGTTCGAAGTTTAATGTACACAATGTTTAAACATATTTTCCTACATGTGTAATTACCTATGTGTAACACAATTATGTTAATGGAGGTGAAAAAGATCCAAAACCATTTTTAAAAATCTTTAGAAACTTAAAGTTTGGGCTTTGATTGTATTTTGTAAAATAATGTTTCCCAATTACTTGCTATCATTTGATAAAGGCGGGAACAATTTATTTGTTGGTTTTTCACCATTTCATGGAAAAAATTAACACCCAAAAGGGAAGAATAAAAATGTATGTCAAGTTGTAATGCTAAATGAATTGGTGGCCATACAAGTTAAAGGAATATGCAAGGCATGCTGAACTTCAAAATGAAAAAATATGAAATATGGTAGTATGAATGAAGGTGTGATAAACCCATATGAAAAATATTGTTAATATCTATAGATGTGATCCATGCCTTAGTAGAAGAAAAGGGTACTCGATAATGTTGAAATCATTGTAATTCCTATAAATGACTATTGTTTATGATCAAAACATGTTAATTAATGATAAACAAATTGTACCCCTATTACACAAAAATGATCATATGCCATACATAAAATACAAAAATGCAAAAGGGAGGCCCATTGTGAATATTAATGAATGAAGAACAACTTATAGCTATATAATAAATGAATGATAAAATGTGTTAACATACCATGTGAAAGTGAAGAGATTAATTGAGGCAACATTAAAAACATAAGAATGAAAGGATGATGAGATAAAGCTGGATCAAATAGTCCATGAGGACCATTAACATCAAATTACGGTTGTGATGTCCATCACTTTTTTAAGGTTGATAAAAATGTGAAGTTTAATATCCTAATAATGTTAAAAAAACTTCAATTGGCCAAAATACTAAACCCTAAACTTAAAGCCCATAAAAAGAAACTAATATTGAAAATTTTAATAAAATCAACACAATACATACCACTGTGACCGGTTATGGGGTGGCCGAACGGAAACCTGATTATGGCTACTGAGTTTGGAAATCTGATCTTTTTGGTTTAAGGGTTTAAGAAATTAAACCCGCTGGAAAAACGGACTTAATGAAGGCGGCCATTTTATGGTTTTGGGGACATGAACCTGTAACGGTGCATGGGAAAGCTTGAGCGGGAAGCCAAGCATGTAACGACTAGAATTCTGGAGGTAGGAGGGCGATTTGGATTTTGGAGGACCGGCAGACAAGGGGGGCAGTATTCTGAGTGGTCAGGAGAATGATTTTTTCTCTGGTTGTTCTTCATGTAGCTGTTTAGCTTGTTGCTGATTTTTCTTCCGCTGCGCCAATATCATGCTAAGCGGCTGTGTAATCTCTTAATGCAATTAGCATGGAAGGTGGCACCGAAGAATGATGAGAGCTCAAAGGGGTCTAAACCTTAGATGTGTGGGCAGGTAGAAGAGAGGGAGAGGATCTGTTGGTGGAATGTGTTTCTGTGGGATTTTGTTTGCATCTGAGTTATGGTCAGCAGAACGTTATTTTGTGGAAAATGAGAGGTAGGAGGGGTCTGTGCCTGTAGATCCGTTGTGTGGGCATGATGGGGTTGTCATTGTGAGAGGATTCGTTGTGAGCTTGGTTTACTGTTGGTCCACGTCCGAGATCTCAAAGGGTTGCTGCTAGGTTTCTGGGTGCTGGGTTTCAAAATGTGGAGAGTGATAGTAGTGTATAGAGGCAGTTGAGGGATGTGGTTTAGTGGCTTGAGGGACCGAGTGAACACGGAGGGATCTGACCACGAAGGCATCACCAGAAGTTCATGTTGCAACCAAGAGGATGTGCATTGTAGATCGGACATGAGACAGTCCTCGGTTTGTTAATCTGATTTAAGGCACAGGGATTTGCTCCTTGTGATCCGACGTGTTGATCTTTATTTTGAGCAAATCATTTTTGTTGAAGAATCAGGTGTTGTGTGTTGATGAGTTCTATAGATTGTTAGAGTGGAGTGTGGTGCAGGTCAAAAGATCAGGGAGCTTAGATCCGGTTTGGGTCTATACGCTCACCATGTCTGGTTGTCTCTGTGTTTCTGCATAGCTCTCTTTCTAACTTTCTCTCCTCTCTTTTGGTGACACCACTTCCTATGCAATTGAAAAAACAATCTTTTGAAAATTTTCATTTACAAATAGGTTGAAAATGTTCACATGCATAATCTTCCTCTTTAAAAATTAATTAGTTTAAATAATATTGTAATTTGAAGTTGTATGGAAAATATACAATTTTTTTAAAAAATTGTTTTTTAGGTTCAAAATTTTGAAAATAAAATGAAAAATAAAAGAGGAGGTTTTAGATTAGACCCTTTTTCCCCATTATCCCATCATCATTACAAGCTTTATGAAATTATTAATTGGTTGAGTTTGGGTGCGCTTGAAAAAGGAATGACAAAGACAGTGGGGCTTGTTTTTTCTATCACCTCCCTTTCTATCATTAGTGGTTAGCCAACTTGATATTTAAAATTTTCTCCCATATTAAAAGGTTAAAAATATGTTTTTTCAAAATAAATGTTCAATTTTCTATAATGATGAAAGAATTATTTATAATTCGTTTATGTTATTTTTACCAACTTCATTTATAGTAGTATTCATCCCCTTGTTTTTTTTTTTCCCCTTCCATGCAAGACAACCAATATCACCATTGTCACCTTTAAAAATTCATCAATATTAAAGTTAGCCAACCTGCATGCATGTGTGCATGCTTTCACAAGTACAACATTAAAAATACATCAATTTTTTAAATTTTATATTTGTTAATATAAAGGGGTTACAATTCATACAAATAAATTCCAATTTAACAATCTCAAGCTCCATTTGTTCCTTGTTTTGTTTGCAATATAAACAAAACATCACCATCATCATCACCACATTGAAATAACACTTTACAAACATGTACACATAAAAGTAAAAGGTAATGATTTCGTAATATTCTTTACTTCTTATTTCATTACATAATAAAATATATATCAAAACAAATTAATTCACAATTTAAAAAAAAAATTCAAACATGTTCAACATTAAATATCCAATGTCTCCAATAGTTTGAATTAATCATAACTTATTTTTTATGAGAATGACAACCACGTTCAAAAACCATCTCAATTTTTTTTAAATCAATGGTAAATCCTATTTTAGTGGTTACATTTTAATTACCAACTCATCCTTCAAAAAAATCAAATAAATTAATGGCAAGAATTTTTAAATGATGGAGGTAATAACTTCTACCTTTTTGCATAAATTTAAATTATCGAGCTACCATAATAAAAAAATAAAATTTTAATTTACCATTGGTAATTTGATTTTACTTCTATATAACAATTAAAAATAACACATTAAATTTTATTTTTTCTTATAATGTTTTTGGTAATATGTCTTATAACTTTGATTTGATAATTTGCTTTAAAACAATTTACATTTCAAGTTGAACTTTTAGTCATTTTAATATACATAACCAAATAGAAGGAAGTGGTTAATACAATTTCAAACCAAATCAATTCCATATGTTCACATGGATTCACAAAACTCAGCATGAACTATAATCTTTAAAAGGGGCAATACTCTTTTGATATTATTATATTTAGATTAGATGAGGATTGCATTTCAACAACCTTTTTTTTAAATCCACCAAAAAAGGATTCTTCAAATTGTCTTGAATTCTAAATCCTAGACTTGTGGAACCTTATAACTTTTAAAAATCATATGCAAATTGCACATGTAAAAGTTATACTTAATAGCCATTCAAAAGATATTTCCAACATTTTATCAAGCTTTTCAATGGGACATCGTTTTGTTCCTAAAGATTGAATTTTTCTTATATTGTTCTATTTTTTCAAATGGTTACAACTTTTAACAACAAAAAATATTTTCAACAATGCAAAGGCACCACATTGTAGCTTTCATTGAGACCTTAAGGATTTAAAGATCAATTGATTAAAACAAGATTTGATCCTCAAAACCAAAGCTTGTTGCAAAAGTTGTAAAACTCCACATTGGAATGTCAACCTCCAAAATGGGAATGCATTTGGAAGTTATGAGAATTCTTCATTTACACTCACACATTTATCACTCACCTTGGAAATGTGTATGAATCATGCCATGCCTTAACCTCTTTTTTAATTCGTCTCTCTTATTTTGCTTTAGACTTAATTACAAGCTCAAAGTTAAGTTGACAACACTCTCTCTCATTAGAAAAAGAGGTCAATGTTCTCAGTGACACTTAAAATTTTTGTACAACACCATTTGAAAAAGAATATCTTTCCAAGTTAATTTTTTTTTCACACTATTTAAATCCATATGCAATTGTTTCATTCATGGTTATCATAGCCTTACCAACAATATAACCTTGGGTCCACCTGTGCTAACATGTTCCAAAACAATCATAACCATTTATTTAATACTTCATATTTTAAGATGAAAACTTAATTTGACGTTGAATTTTTATTTTTAGGATTTACTTATAAAATAGTAGTCATAAAATATCATGAATAAATGTGAATACATTTGAAATCAATCCAATAAATAAAAAATACTCATAAATACTTTACAATATTGTAACCAATGTTTTAAAGTAGAAAAGAACTTGTAAAATGATATATATATATATTTTTGAAATTGATATAACTTTGACAACATTTTAATATAAAACCTTAACATAATAGCATAAAGAAAATTTTAAAGATTTCAAAATTAATTTTTTTTGAAGAATATTTCAGAGTAAACAGTCACTCTTGGTTCATCTAAAATGTTGTGATCAAATTGAAAACACTAATCTGCCATGTTGAACATTCTATTAGAATATTGACACCAAGTGAAGGGAAGGGCATGTCTTGACTGATCATGTCACTGAAGGTGTGGTGTAGATCTCACCAGACTACTTTGAATCTAGTGACTGGATGAGATCTGTGAAGCTCACAACAAACCAATCAGCACCTGCTACAACAGTGGGCCGAGCTATCACTCCTCCATAGCAAATGAACATATCTGCACCGCCAGGTCTTCGAGCCTGCTCATGTCATGAACCAACAGTGGAAAGACTCAGATTAGTGTCCAGGTGGACATAAAAACTCTCATCCAATTTAAAATGTAATGTAGGAACCCACCTCAAGGTCAGTAGCACCATCACCAACCATCACTAATGTTTGGTACCCATGTTCCTGTCAGCAGACACAACATTTTTCAGCTCCTGGCAACCATTGGTTTTTTATTCACTACAGTAGCAGCATGACAAAATTACTACTTCAAACTAATACAAGTTCCCTGTTGAGATGGGCATCCATATTTGTCAGCAAAAGCTCTTAAGATTCATATCAGTTGCAATGTGGCAGATTTAGAAGCCCAAACACTACATATGCATTTAGGCCCTCCCAGAGACAGTTTGCAGAGCAGGTGGATATTAGAGAAACCTGGATCTCTTTTGGAAATAACTTGCAAAGATGTCTAGAGCCATCAAAGTGGTCATGCTATTCTGCCTATGATGCACTCAAGTTACTGTGACGGACCTTCTTTATCTGTTCAACAACCTTAGCCTTGCCCCCACTTCGTGAAGTTGGCTCTGTTTCGTCAAAACCCTTGAACTCACCATTATCATCAAACAAGAGCGTGTTTGCAAAGACATTTTCACTTGGAATATGCAACTGAGCTGCAACAGGCTGCTTCCAAACACATACAATAGGATATTACTTGCTTTGACACAATTTATATTTCTTCAATGGCCCTACCAAAGAGTACACATCTTCTGTGCCCCACAATACACAAACGGTACCTACACTCTTCTCTCAGAAAACAATAACAATTCATTCTCCCTTGTGCAATTGAGGACAGGTCTATGCACAAGATGATACAAAAGAGAGCAAGAAAAAAAAATTCCAACAATCACTGAACCACTGGACCTGGCTTATTGCATCACAACAAATCACAATCAACAGCAGCAAAAGCATTACTTTACAAGTCCCAAAATTCACAGCAAAAACACTGGCAGTTGGTTGTGTCAACAATCCAGAATTCAGAGTTGAAGGTGAAGGGAGACAAAGTACCCCAATCATTTGCCGAAAACCACCAGAGATCAGATAGACCTCAGTTCCATGGGATTGCAATTTTGATACCAGCTCCTGAATACCTGGATTTAACCTAAAAACCACATCTATTTTCAGCAAAAGAATCTTGGGTCCATGAGTAAAACCCCAGGTATATCTTGCAATCCAAAACCCAGTCCAAATCCTACAGACTCTGCTGCTGTGTTTTGCATGAGTGTATCAGACATGATGAAATCAAGCAGAGTGACTGTATATGATCCAAACCACCAAGATGTTGGCTGGTAGGAGATGAATGAATCTGGACATTCTCCACAAACCAAAGTGCATCATGACTTTACCTTGGAGGTCTGCTGGCAAGGAATTTTGCAACAGTAGTCACAGAGGGCTGGAACAAAGCAAGTCTTGCTGCCAGTGCAGACTCAAATGGAACAGATCCACCCATTGCTCTGCAGAAAAAATAGCAGCATGTGATAACATTACAGATCCAATCAGAAGTCAGCTGCACCATATACAAAGGGGATCAGCTGCTTTAGCAATGCCAGGTGTTTCTCCATCATTCATTGTAATATTCATATGCAAATTACACATGTATGATAGGGTGAGGAAGTGTGCACCTGGCAGTCCAAGCAGCAACTGCTTCACCTGCCCCACAAAATGCTGCAAGCTCATCGATGCCTTCATCTTCACAGACTGTACTATCAACATCAAAGCACACTGCCTGCGCATGGCGCCACAAAGCCACCATCTCTGCAAATTTCAATCGGCCAAGTAGCAAATTACAAGATCCGACATTGTCCCTGTGTTCCTCCAGTTTACCTTCCTAAATTGCATATTCAGGTAAAGCATGTACCTCACCACAGTAAGTGAGCTTTAACATCAAAAAGTTTGCATTCTGGAGGTGTTGCAAACTGCTTTCAATTCATCAAAGTTCCTGAATCTTCTTACTGCTACAGCATCTCATTTTGCATTCCAACAGGAGAGGCTTATTGGATATCTGTGCATCAGAGGAATTGGGGCTGAATGGCTCAATGTTTGCATTGCCGATGGATACATGTATCAACTGAATGTACATCTAGCCAGAAACAAGAATATGGGCATCTTTTAAGTTTACATGGCACAACAGTTATAAAAGCTTCTGGAAGCTCAGGCAGTTCACAGAGGTTCTTTGCTCCTTCAATGGCAAGGTTCTCAAATTATTGCTCCAATCACTATACATTTCATTCATTTAGCATACTTTATCCCCATCAGATAGTTGATTTCTCTGTTCTCCAAACAGATTCAGATTTACATCCTCAGGAAGAATCAGAGAGCAAAAATTTGAGTGTGACACTTATTTCCTTAGTTTAGAGAATTCTGCATCCAGGCTGAAGAACGGTACTTGTCCAAATCGTTTAAACCACAGAATGCTTTCATATTCTCCAACAATGCCGCTAAAAGACATTAGAAATCAATGAAGCAACGTGCACACACTTTCCAGTCTCAAAAAGGAAAACCGAGGCCATCCCCAGACGGGGCGGATCTCAACAAGAATCTTCAAAAGAAAAAAAGATCCAATTTCGAAACCCTAACGCAACACCAAAACATACATTCAACCGATCAATGCAAATGCTGACGAGAGAAACAAAACGCGGGAAGGACTTTAACAACAAATAAGAAGAGCCATCTCCACATACCTGGTGACAATACGGCGCCTGCTGCAGATGAAACCGCGGCCGAATGCTCTTCTGCTGCTGCGCCGCATCCAATAACCATCCTTGCGCTTCTTCTTCCGGTTTTCACATCAGGCCACATAGTGGCCGCAGTTGTCGTAGCAGCCTGAAGGCTTGCTTGCTGCGATTTGCTTCCTCGCGAGGAGAGGGAATATGAAACCAGAGGTGGATTGCGACGAAACGAAGCACCCAATCCGGAGTGCTGCTGTTCCTGCACAGCCCGAAGAGCAAGACACCTCCGAGAAGAAATCCTAATAGAACAAAAACGTAGAGTTTCCATCCGAATCCCGGACCAAAATGCAAGGTTTAGAGATAAAATGAAAGCTACGAAACTTGTCCACCGGAAACCAGCTGCTGCGTGATCACAGGATTGCGTTGCGCGCGAGCGAGGAGAAGCGATCAAACACGCGAGCACCAGAAGAGGAATGCACCATCCCGATGGAAAGAACAATCGATGCTGCCTGTTTCACCGGTATAATTTTCTAATAGTAATAATCAATTCCGAGGGGGACCGACCCATTTTTCCGGCGATCGTCCGTGGGGAATCTTTTAACAAATGCAAATAGCAAGATCATGGATGTATGCTGCACCTTGAAATGGGCCAAAGTTTGTCATCCCTACATTCTGGGGCCATGTCACTATAGAAACATTTCAGGCATCAGTAGTGAAGGATCCACTTGGGCTTCACCATGATAAGCAAACAACCATGTATTTGCAATTTAGTATGTTGAATATTTATCATCCTTATGGATGTCATTTAAATGGCACAGCCATGTGATGAGTCGACCCGCTTGTTCAGTGTTGAGACTGCGAGAGAAGATGGCAAATCCCTTTTTGCCAAACAGGGTTGGCAGCAAGTGTGATTGTACCTACTGGAAAATTTCAGAGCATATAACACTCAAGCAGCCTTTCGAGACATCACCTTTTAAAGTATTTAAAGAATTTTTTTTTGTTTCCATCAATATGCTCCATGACCAATATTTCGTCTTTCTATCACAGTTGCAAGCTGACCCACATGCAGGAATA
>Ga0209208_10010073_pt1 | contig 12335 bp, 12 predicted proteins | sample S1TSphfallax_3_FD_187694 | JGI IMG/M metagenome (GOLD analysis project Ga0209208, IMG submission 187694) | Host-associated microbial communities from peat moss isolated from Minnesota, USA - S1T2_Fd - Sphagnum fallax MG (SPAdes) (version 2) | ecosystem: Host-associated > Plants > Peat moss >...
AAAAAAAAAAAAAAAACTCTTTGTATTGCAAAATAAACTTCAATATTAAACAAATTAAAAATGGTATTTTTTAAAAAAGTTTTTTGTTATTATTTGGGAAGAAAATAATCACAACTTGAAGTAGCCGTTTTCTTTTCTTTTTTTTCCAAATTTGTGAGGTGGTAGTAGGTGGACTGGCAATTGTTGAGAAGAAAAAAAACTTGTTTAGCCAAATTTGGGTACATTTTTATATAGCCATGAAGAAATGTTTTTTTTTGAAAAACCCAAAACTATGGTCACATCTTAGAAGCTATGCTTTAAATTTGTCCGATTTCAAGCTTTTTTTTTTCTCAAAGTATATATGATGACTTTGTGCCATTATTCTTTTCCCCAATAAAAACATTTGTAAAATTTTCAGCCCTTTTTTTTGGGGGTTACCAAGTGGTGAAAAAATTTGCCCAAAATGTGAAAAAAATAAAAATAAAACTAATAGGGGGAATATTCTGTCCAAATATTCCCATTTAAAAAAATAATATTAAAAAAGAAGTAAAATAATTCTAGTTTTTAAAAAAAAATGGGAATATTGAAAAATGAAAAAGAGAAAGAAAGGAGAAGAACAAGAAAAGAAAAAGAACAACAATTTTTGCTTGTATGTAAAAGAAGAAGTGTTGCCTCCTTCCCTCCTCCTCCTCCTGCTCCTCTTCCTCTCTCTCTCTCTCTCTCTCTCTCTCTCTCTCTTGTTGCCCGCCATCTCCTCACGGTGTCAGATGATTGCAACGTAAGTCCTTGGGATTTTGACATAAGATGGTGCTTGCAGATTGCACATGTAATAAGTTAACAACTTACTTCAATCTCTCTCTGCACCCATCCCTTCATCGGCAGTAGCAAAGCATTGATTGCAGCAGCCATCTCTCTCTGTTGCAGGCATTTCACCGCTTAGCTCTCTAGGAAGCATTGCAACAAGCCATCAATCTCTGTAGCAGGTATTCATTCAATCCTCATATCTGTAGGAAGCAGTACCACAAGCCATCTCTCTCTGTAGCAGGTATTGCAACACTCATTCTCTGTAGGAAGCATTCCAACAGCCATCACTTTCTGTCGTAGGCATTGCATTTCTAATGTCTGTAGGAAGCATTGCAACTGTGGCAAGCAAGCATTGTAACAGCCATCTCTGTTGCAAGCAAGCATTGCAGTAGGCATACCTGTAAGAAGCATTGCAGCAGTCATCCTTGTAAGAAGCATTGCGGCAGTTGTTTTCTGTAGGAAGAAGCATTGCAGCTGCCATTTTTCTGTAGGAAGCATCAGGAAGCTTGTTTTCTGCATTGCATTCTTGCTCCAGCTGGTTGTAATACTCAGTCAGGACTGTTGTAGCTGCAGAAGGAAACTGACTCTTTTTTTAGCTTTGCTGCTGCAGCTGCTGTGTGCAATCTGCTGGTTTGCTTATTGGGTCTGCGATCAGTTTTCACCAGTGTTGAGCTTGGAGAAAGAGAAGAAGAAGAAGCAAGAGCTGAGCTTCTGAGCTGGGTTTGAAGCTCTGACTACAAGAGTCGAGAGAGGGCAGAGCAGGGCTGACTCGCGAGCTGTGCTAGAAGTCATGGCGCGCCCAGTTGCAGCAGCAGCCGCTGCTGCTGTCAATGTTGTTGCGACGGTGATGGTGATGTACCTGGCTTGCTCTGTGTCATACGCAGGTACTTCTCGCTCTCTTTTGTTTGTTTTCGCATTTACGAGTCCTGAAGGAATGCACCCAAGCGTGAGAAGAGGGTCGGTCTGGAAGATGCTTATCAGCTGATTGCACAATTGTGTGTGTGTCTGTGTGCGCGCATGCATGCAGGAGCTGGAAGTGTGGGTGTGAATTACGGCATTCTAGGGAACAATCTACCACCACCAGCACAAGCGGCGCAGCTTCTCCTCAAAACCTCACTAAGGTCTGTGAAGCTCTACACCCCAGACCAAGCAACGCTGCAAGCATTAGCACACACAAACATCAAAGTCGTAGTGGGAGTGGGCAACAACGTGATCCCACAGCTAGCATCCAGCACAAGCGCAGCGCAAGCATGGGTACAAACCAACATCGCCGCCTACATGCCGGCAACGCTCATCAGCGCAATCTCCGTCGGCAACGAAGTGCTCACCACAGATCCCACAGGAGTATACTCTTCGCAACTGGTTGCAGCGATGACGAATGTGCACTCGGCATTGGTGAACCTGAAACTGGAAAACCAAGTGCTAGTCTCCACACCGCATTCTCTCTCCGTGCTTTCCAAATCCTTCCCTCCTTCTGCTGGCACCTTCAATGCCACTCTTGCAACTCCCATCAAAGCTTTGCTCAACTTCTTGTACGCGACTTCTTCCTTCTTCATGGTCAATGCTTATCCTTACTTTGCGTACAGCAGCAATCCCAAGAACATCTCGCTCGCTTACGCGCTCTTCCAACCCAATGCCGGTGTCACGGATCTCAACACAGGTTTGCACTACACCAACATCTTCGACGCGCAGTTGGATGCCATGTTCTCTGCTATGGAGCGTCTCGGATACCCTAATGTCCCGATCGTCGTCTCCGAAACTGGATGGCCTTCTGCTGGAGATCCCACCGAGATCGGTTGCAGCGTCGCGAATGCGCAGCAGTACAATGGTAATCTCATCAAGCACGTCGCCGCCAACTCTGGTACTCCTCTTCGTCCCAGTGCTGCCATCGACGTCTTCATCTTTGCTCTCTTCAACGAGGATCTCAAGCCCGGTCCCGCTTCCGAGCGGAATTTCGGTCTCTTCAATCCTGACCAGAGCGTGGTGTACAACGTCGGGCTTCTTGCGAGTAACGGTGGCACAGGCTATGGACCCACTGCTGCACCGCCAACGCCGAGTTCTTCGCAATCGCCTCCTGTGACAGAAGCTCCATCTCCGCCTGCTTCTCCAACCACTCCGACGTCACCGTCTTCTCCCTCGTGGAGTGCAGTTCCCTCGCCTCCTCCACCTACATCCACACCTCCTGCTCCTGTTCTCACGCCTCCAGCTCCAACGACGTACCCAAGTCCTCCACCTCCTCTTCCCACGGCTCCTGTGACGACGGCGCCGCCAGCCGCAACGACTCCGAGTTCTCCTTCCACGACGCCCGGGCAGAGTCAGCCAGTAGGGAAGACGTGGTGTGTTGCGAAGCCTGGAGCTGCGGCCACAGACATTCAGAATGCGCTCAACTTCGCTTGTGGTGAGGGAGCCGCGGATTGCTCTGCCATTCAGCCTGGAGGCGCCTGCTTCTGGCCCCAGACTCTGATGTCGCATGCTTCTTATGCTTACAACTCTTACTATCAGAAGAATGGTCGCAACTACTGGAACTGCTACTTCGGCAACACGGGAGTCATCACCATCACCGACCCAAGTAAGTGCTGCTGATGATCTCCAGACTACTTCTTGTTGTTCTTCTTCAGAACTCTGATGATCTTCAGACCTTCTTTTTCTTCTTCTTCTTCTTCCTCAGATTCCCCTCCCTGGCATGATGATGATGATGCATGTTTTCATTTTGAATGTTGCTTGTTCTGCATTTTTGTTTCTGGCATTGTTGCTTGCTTGCTCTTCTTCTTGCTCTTGCTGCTGCTGCTGCTGCTGTTAGGTTTTCATGGGTGTTTTTCATAATGTATTTTGAGGGAGATGACTCCTCTCCTCCCTTGTTGCACCTCCTGCATCATCATGATGTCTTCTTCTTCATCCTTCACATCCATTTTTTTTACTGGACATTATGGTGTGTTCCACTTGCTGTTGAAATGCTTTCCCATTATGAGCTTGCTTGCTCATGGGACAACTCAAATGCCTTGCATCTCAACTGGATGCAATGATCCCGTTTGTGAGTGTGTCCCTGCATTGCCTGCTGCTGATGAACTATTGCTGCTCGACGTATTGGGAGGGAGGCAGTGAGTGAGTCTTGTCTCCCTTGTTGTTGCCTGCCACCTGAAATCTCTTCTTCTTTCAGATCTAATGTCTCTGCTAGTACCAGCCATACTTTCCCTGTGGAATGTCTTTCTGCACAATGTCACAGTCCTCAACTTAGCTGCTTCTTCTTCCTACTACGCCTTCCGTCTGTCGTCATTTTGAACTGGATATGAGAAGGATCATGATCAAGGACATTGCCTTGTGAATTGCACAATGTGTACTTGTTTGATCACTCACAGCAATGAACAATCAACATCCAGATCAGTACTGTGCTGCTACTAAGTGATGTTCTCTCAGTGTGTCTGTCTCTCCTTGTGCTGTGAATCAATTACAGCAGGTATTTGTGCATTTGTTTGTTTCACTAACCCTTTCTTTCTTCTCTTTTCATTTGGATCTGTTGTGATGGCAGGCTACACTGGTTGCTCATATGAATGACAAGGCAGCAGAGAAAGCAGTAGCAAGGAAACAAGGATTAGTAGAGGAGAATCATTAGGAAGGATCATCAGGCCAAAAACATCCACAAAATTTTGTAGAGAGGATAGGATGTCTGTCACATCAGGAAGCATGCTAACATGTGATTGATCTGATGAGGAGGGACATTTCATCTTCTTAAAGAACTCTTCCATATATGCTGCCTGCTATTTTAGGTCTTCTTCTCCTGCTGGAGTGCAAGACTTTGCCCTTCTAACTTGGGGGAGATATGATGAGATGGATAGTTCTATATAATACCAAGTTTTAATGTGGCTGTCATGAGTTAAGAAGAGGAGAGAGAGTTGCAGTGCAGATGGAAATGATTTTATGCAGTTTTATTTTACAACAAAAAAGTGTACAGTGGGTGGTGTTTGTTGACCTGCCATTTGTAAGCTTCAATTTGAGTTCCCATTTTGTGCAAGAAATGCAAAAGGAATGTTTACAAAGTTCTCCGTCTCCATATGATGTATATTATCCATATCTGCAATGGGTGTCAAGTATTGGCATCTTGTTTATTCCAGGCAGATTGTCCAAAGTGCAAAGCCATTCACCAAGTGTGTCTCCCAACCAAACATCTGAAACATGCAAACTGACAGCCATGATATGCAAGGTCAAAAGATTGAAACACAATTGCTGTTCAGAATTCTATGGAGTTCACATTTTTCCTGCTGTTATCGTCTTTTGAGGCACTTAACTAAATGATGACTTCTTCCTGTGCAAAACTCATTTGCAGTTTGCTTTGATCAGAAACCTATCCCAAACACAGCATTGCAAATATGCATGATGTAGCCTTGCAGATAAGGACGAGTTTGTCCACATTTGCACATGTTTTTCTTCTCCCAGTTTTTGAAGATGGAAGGGAGAGAATAGATTTGACTAACCATCAGATGTGAAGTCAAGGTTCTGATGAAGGAACTCTTTGATATGGTACAAAACCTACACTGCTGTATTTCACACTAAGGTTGCTTGAAACAGTGGATAGAGCAGCAGCAGTTCCTGATGATGATGATGATGGTGGTGGTGGTCGTGCCATTAGAAATGAAACTGAAGAGTGGGTGTTGCTGCTGCTGCCACTCAAGAATGGTTCAGAACTGATGATTTCACTAAATGCTAAGCTGCTGCGAGTATCATCCAGCTTGGAAGAACAAGCAACAGCAAACTTCTCTTTCTTCAGGCGTGGAAAGAGATCTATGTTGTGAGTTAAAGACTGCTGTTGGTGTAAGGACTCCTCCTGGTGCAAATTGAAATGCAGGTCCATGAAATCATCCTTGACCTGCTCGGGTATGCGAGAGGATTCTGTTCTTAATGTAAGCCAATCGAAGGTTGCCCCTCCTTCCCCATATCTCTCTCTCCTTTTGGTATCTCTTGTTCGTTTTGGACACCATTGTGTTTCTGTGCCTTTGGTGGTGACCTGAGGAGCTCCAGATGATGTGGTAATAATACTGCAGCTTTCACACCTCTCAATCTCTGCAGTAGTTGATTTTGAGGCTTTGGAAGGTTGCCAAGCATTGAATGCACTGTTGTCATGTTGATCTGCTACACAAGCTGTTGTACAAGGATGATGGTCTTCATCAGCAGCAGGTAAAGAAACAAAAGATGAGGCCTTGCTGTGAGATGATATCCTGCTCCGGAGATGGGGAGACAAAGACTTTGCAGGAGCTTGCAGAGCTTCCAGGGAGTCTCCTCTTGGAGGAGGTGAGAAGGTTCTAGGCAGTGTTTCTCGTGCGAACAGAACTCGAAAAGCAGTTTGATGCCTTCCCATTGCTTCTTCCTTTTGCTGTTCAGCTTCCAAGGACAAGCTTCTTGGTAGAAGATGCCTAACTGCACATCCCTCATGGACATGCTTTTCATTGTCCTTCCTGAAAGGAGTGAACCCATCATCAGAAAAGCACCTGGAACTAACCTGGGCTGCTTCTTCCTCCGTCACTGTCTCAACAATCTTTGCCTCATTCTCTTCTTTGCAACTGGAGGGCACATTTGGAGTAGCTTCGACATCTGAAGAACCATCACTTGATCCCGAATGATCATTGCCTTCAGGAAGATTCCCACAAGCTGATGAATTTGAGCTTGGACCACCACCACCACCACCACCACCACTGTCTTCTTCTGCTGATGTATTATTCTCAGCAGTGAGAATTCCTCCATCGCTCCCACACTCCTCACTGCCTGAAGGAGTTTGGACTTCAGGGGGATGATGATGCTCTTCTTCTGAAGAGCTCTTTTCAGTTGGGTTTTCATTTGAACCCTTTGTGGGAAAAGAGTTTGACCCACTGAGATCTCCAGATTTCACAAACTGAAGAGCTGGTAATAAACACTGAGATGTCACAGGATGACAATTCATGCTGAAACCACTGAAAGTTTCATCTTGTAACTGCTTCCAATTCTCGAATCCAACTTCATCCTCTCGTTGTTGTTCATCCCCTGACCTTCTGGCATGTGCTGAAGAGAGCTCTTTCTGGACAAGCCCAGATAGCTGGCTTTTGAGCTTGTGAAGTTGGGTAGGAGGTGAGCTACCTGCACTTGAAGGACTTGTACATTTTCTTTCCCCACTATGGTTATGGTTCTTCACAAGCTCAAGTTCCTGCCTGGATCCCTTGCTTCCACCATCTCCACTCTCTGGCTTTGAGCAACTTCCTCCTTGAGAAGAAGATGCACAAATGTCAGAGGAACCTGCACTGCTACTCCCCATGGCCGTCATCATACCTCTCCTTGCCTTGACCTCCTGCACCCATATAGCCCTCTCAGCAACCCTGTGAGCAGCACTTGACCTCACAAGCCCATGATGACCACTGCTGCTGCTGCACAGAAGCTCCTTTGAGGTGGGCTCCTCCAGTGTTTGCACCTGAGGTGTATCCTCTTCCTCCTCCTCCTCCTCCTCCTCCTCTCCAGCAGCAGGTTCCAGGTTTTGCAGTTTGGTTTGTTCAAGCCATTTTCCTTGAGGAAACAGTAAAGGACTTGGCATAGTTGCTATGAATGGATTGTAAAGAGCTCCCATAGCTGCAAACGAGAGTGGTGAAGCTAAACTCTGGGTGAAAGCCCACCATGCTGAAGCTGCAGCTATGGTGGCTGCTGAAGCTGCAGCACCTGCCACAGCGGCTTTTGAAGCACCGTCTTCATTCTCAGAACCTGTATTTCCCTTGAACAAAGACTGGCTTCCATTGAACTCTGAAAAGTTGGGCACTGGTGTGATAGTGGAAGAAGCTCCAGAGACTACAGCAGGCCACAATGCAGCAGTAGCCATTGCAGCTGCAGAATTATAAGCCATTTGAGAAGGATGGTACCATGGTGGCTTATGTTCTCTTGGCATTGAACCACCCACAAACTGAGCCCAATTTTCAAAATTCTGACAAGCTGGGTGCTGATGATTAGGAGCATTGGGTAACTGGTTCCAGAAACTGCTGTTTCCCCATTGAGGAGGGAATGCATGAAAAGCAGGGAATGGAACCCAAGAAGGCTCAGACAAAACCTGCTGGACTGGTGGTGGTGGTGGTGCAACAGCAGCTGGTAGTTGTTTATCTTCCTCTGAAATGCTGTCTTTGGGGGGGAGAGCATCATGGGGTGAGCTTCTTTCTTCAAGCAACTCCTCTGTTGCATCATCATCATCATCATCATCATCACCACCACCATCATCATCATCTTCCTGCCTAGTGGTGGTGGTCTCCCAAAACCCATTTTTGGGTTTTTCTGTGACAACCGCTGCTGACAAAGGACTCACAACTGGTGGTGTATCATCCTCTGAGTGTTTGGAAGCAGTAGCAGCATTACCTCTGGCTTTGCGAGGGTATGGATGAGAAGGCTTGCGCTTGGGACGTGGTGGAGGGATGTCAATCAGTCCTTCTGGCACCACTACCACCCCACCTTTGCCTATTCCTCCTCCACCAGCAGTAGCTGCTGCTGCTATCTGATGATCCCTCTCCACCTTGGAAAAAAACTTCTGAGCATGGCTCCGAATTTGCACTGCAGTCTTGGTGCCAATATGTTCTTCAATCCGCCTCCAAGCTCTACCATACAGCTTCAAAGCTTCCAGGAACTTTTGATGTTCTTCATCAGTCCATCTCTCCCTCTGCTTTGTGATGGTGTAAGGCTTTCTAATTTTGGTGCTATCCAAAGCAGCAGCATCATCCTTGGCAGCAGCAGCAGTGGTGGCGGCTATTGATGGTGGTCCCCCAGTTGTTGTTGTTGACTGCTGGATCCTTACTTCCTCTCCCCTGCCACCTCCTGCCTGATGCTCTCCATAGCCAGCTGCAGTTGTCGTCATAATGATCATGCTTTGAAACCGGTGTCAAGGTATGAGGACCTGAGAAACATGCCAGATCCTCAGGAAGCTTATGCTACAAAAAAGCTTAGAAAAAGATTTTTCTTGTTTCCTGGATATGATCACTTACTTGCATCCAGAATCTCAGACAAAACAAATCAAAGATCTAGAACCAAATCTTCAGAGAAAGCATCTTTTTTCAACTGCAAACAAGGATACTATCGTAGACCATGTGCCTGCAAGAGAAGCAGGAAATCAAAATTGCACTTGTGAATCTAGAGATCTCGATCAAAGGATGAAAAATTCATTTTCTCTGAAGAAGAAAACAAGGGATTTTTTCTCCCCCCTTTCCTGAAGAATACACCACCCAAGAGTTGGGTTTTCGCCGCGGGTTTCCTTCAACCTTTCATTGAGATGCCATGGCTCTAGAAGCTCAAACTTCGGCAGTGACCCCATCAAAATGCCAAGACAAAAAAAAAGGAGAGATGTTGCTGAAGATCTTTTTTCTGCAAGAAAACCAGTGAAACAAGAAGACCTAAAAATCCCTCAAATGAGAGTTTGTCACAATCTCCCCAACCAATTGTACTTCCACTTCTCCTTCTTCTTCTTCTTCTTCCAAATCAAAGAAATTTGGGTAGAAAATTGGTACCAAAGAAAGCACACAACAAGAAGTGGGAGCAGCTTTTGGGATGATGAATGAATGAATGAACCCTCCCACCCCCAAAAAGAGCCTGTTTGAGCTTCCAGCCAGCAAAACAGCCTCCTCCTAGTAACCAGAAGAGAGAGATTCAAAAAACACCCAATTTATTTTTACCTTCACAAAAGCTTCCTTGAAACACATGAATGAACCCCACCCCACCAAGAAGCTTTTTCCTCGCCACCACTACCCATAGACGCAAAAACGAAACACCGATTAAAAGCTCATCAAAGCCCAGAGCTTTTTGGTTTTGACAAAAACACCAACAACAACAACAAACAACAGCTTTTCACCCAAAATCAATCTGTAACAGAATCCCTATCTACTTCCTTCACCCCTTGAGAACCAATAACCCAAAACCCAAAACTTCAAACACAAACAGAAGCAACAAGAAGAAAAGAAGAAAAGAAGATTGCAACAAAATTGGAGCTGCAATCAACAAAACACCAAAAGAAAGAGAGAAAGAGCAAACCACCACAACCACCACCGACAACAACAACAACAAAGCCAACACCAGCAAAAACAACAACAAAGTAACAATAGAAACAAAAACAGCAGCAGATCAAGTCTAGATGATGACTATGGGAAAGCTTCTTCTTCTTCTTCTTCTTCTTCTTGTGCTAATCATCAACAGCAAATTCTAACAACACAAAAGCTTCTTATTTTTCATCCTCCCCAGCTGTTTCTAACCTGCCAGCAATGCATCTTCTTTGCTGTTTTTGACACTTTGCAGCTTCATTTGCCACATGATTCTTCTTCTTCTTCTTCTTCTCCTGTTCCTCCTCCCTTCTCCTCCTCTTCACAAAACTCTGCCCTTTTTCCCTTTTCCCCCAACTCCTCCTTTTTCATCGCTCCTCTTTTATTTTTTATCCATTTTCGCAAGCAGTACAACAGAGAGGCAACTTTCTTTTTCATCCATTTTCTGGTGTGGCGTAGAGTTTATAATCTATCTACCTGCATATTGGTGGATGGGTTTTTTTTTTCCCCCATTTTTCATCCATTTTCCAAGCACCAAGTAAGTGAAGAAACAAGAAACCATTAACCTTTTTCATCCACTTGTTGTGACTAGAGTTGACCGACATATTGATGGTGGGGAAGGGGGTCTTTCAGTTCTTTTTCATCCCTTTTTCATCCCTTTTTCCAAGCAGCAGCAAACGGAAGAAGAGCCATTTTTCATCCACTTGTTGTGGGCTACACGCCACGTATTGGTGGACGGGTTTCTCTTTTTCATCTCTTTTCCAAGCAGCAGCGAAGGGAAGGGAAGAAGAGCGCTCTTTTTCATCCACTTGTTGTTGTGGGCTGGGTTTCTCTTTTTCATCTCTTTTCCGAGCAACAAACAGTCCCTTTTTCATCCACTTGTTGTAGCTAGAGCCGTAGGATTGCCACGTATTGATGGATGAGATTTGTCCTTTCTCATTAGGGGAAGCCTCCTTTGATGACAGGGCATTGGTGACTGGTGTCATCAGTTTTATTGTGGCTACAACTATTTTCTTATATTAAATATAAAAAATTTTTGGCGAAAGTTTTAAAAAAAGAGTGCATTCCTCTCCACAAGGTTTTATTATTATTATTATTATTATTTAATTAAATCATTTTATCCCTGGAAATTTCGGCTTGAGAAAGTAGTATCTCACCCAAAAAAACTGAAATTACCAAAAATCATCCTTTAAATTCAACAGATTTAATTTTAATTTGTTCATGGAAAATAAATTACCCAATTTTTTTTGCACAAAGAAAAGGAATAATGGGAATATCAAATATTGCCATCTAATAATCCCTATTTAGCCACATCTATTCTGGATTCTCAACCTTTTTTTTTCTTTTTTGGCTGGCTATATAGAGCCAATTATATATATTAAAAATCAAAAGTGCTAAATTCAAATGCTGTTTGAGACCATGTAATAGCCAAAATTCGAAAAAAATAAAAGAAAAATCGCCAAATTTCTATACATGAGTTCAAGAATGTAGCCAAAAAAATATACAAGGATGTTTTTAAGAGTTTACTTTCATACATTTGACTCGTAGCCATATTTGTCTAAGTCTTCCTTTGGATTATTGCCATTTTGGCTACATCACAAAAATTGACCCAAAAAACACACACCGTTCCTCATCAGTTGTGTTTTTTTTTTTCCTGGAAAAATTTCGCTATTTTTTGACAAAGAAATTGGGAATTTTTGGAATTTAAAAATAAATAAATTGGACGAAAATTTCTAATTTCTTTTTGTTAAATTTCGCCAAATTTTCGATATTAATTTTTTTAATAAAAAAAAACACTGTTCTTCGTAGATAAGGATTACCCTTGCTTTGTCAGCTTCCCTATCCAAAAGATGAATAATTATTAGGGTTTTGGGGGGGGGCGGGGGGGGGTCTTTAATTGCCTTTTTAATAATTCTATGACAAGAAATGGCAAATGGGTCAGTGTTTTTTTATTTTCTTTCTTTCAATTTTGTGTGGTGTAACTGAAGTGGCAATCGCCCATAAAACAATTTAGCCCAATCTGGCTATAAAAAAAATGAAAGTAAAAAATACTTTCAGCATCCTTCTTAATTTTGGCTAATGGAACTTAATATAGAATCTGACCAAAAACCAAATTCAAGAAATTAAAATTTTATTTTGAAATTTGGCAACTAGAAAACCCACAAAAACCTCCTTTCTTTTTTTTTCTTTTTTTTTTTCCCTTTTGCCATTTTGAAAAAATTCAACATCTGGCCAAAAAAAAAACACCCTCAACTGGTTCTAGGGTTTTTTTTTAGGGTTTTGGTCACGGGTTAGAACTCAGAACCAGTTCTTTAATTTTTTTTGGCAACCCTAAACATATACCTGGCCCTTACCCGCCGGTTCTTTCTTGAAAGCAGAGAGAACCGCCTTAATGCCGTTCCTAAAGTCTAAACTTGGGATGTGTGAGATGTACAGCACGGGTTTTATTTTAGGGCAAAATTGGTGAAATAATTTTTTTTTGAAAATAGCAGCAGAAAATGTGTCTTTCAGGTTTTCTAGTCACAAATTTCAAAA
>Ga0209208_10010074_pt1 | contig 12334 bp, 11 predicted proteins | sample S1TSphfallax_3_FD_187694 | JGI IMG/M metagenome (GOLD analysis project Ga0209208, IMG submission 187694) | Host-associated microbial communities from peat moss isolated from Minnesota, USA - S1T2_Fd - Sphagnum fallax MG (SPAdes) (version 2) | ecosystem: Host-associated > Plants > Peat moss >...
TGAAATTGGAATGTTACAGCTACAATTGCTGTGACAGAAAGCATGGGCTGGAAAATGCTTGTGAAAGACACAGATTATTCCACGAGAATTGGTGCTGCAATTTTCCAGAAACCCAAGGACAATGAGCTTTACGAATCACGGGAAGTGGAGTCCCCTCCAATTTGTCTTGAGGATGATAATCCTGATGCTGCCTGGTGAGAACCTCACTGAATCAGTTCTTCTAAAGGCACTCTCCTCTTCGCACTCCATATGTTGTGTATGGTTGAAATCCTATTTGTCATGCTTTCAAGAGGAGACAGATATGATGCAGTGAGTTACACCTGATGTAGTGTTGCTATGATCTGCCCTTCGGCAGGTTGTATATTTCCCAACTAGTTAAGTTACACCTGTAAGAACCATTCTATGTAGGAGTCAGAAGTGTTGGTAACAACTTTTCCAAAGGTTTTCCATACGCATCTGCACTAATGACATGTAGTGGAATTCTATAGCATGATTTTCTCTACTTCTGGATTGCAATTGCTGACATTGACAAACATAAGGGTATTGTTGTTCTGGAACCTTTTGCTAGTGTAGCTGGTGACATCTTGCAATACCATCACTTTTGAAATTTGTAGCCATTTGGATTGAAGAGAGATTATTGCTCTGTGTTTTTCTTGAGACGAAGCTTGGTTGTTGAAGGACTTATGTGGGAGAGAGTCTTTTGCAGGTATGTGAAAATGACTCCATGCATTCACAGAATACCGACAACTGCTCATTCAGAATGGCCAGCAGAGTGGCCACTGCGGTTGAATAGTACTCCTGCTTGGTTGAGCAAGTCAGACAAAGGTCTCTACGGAAATACAGCTCCTGATGACTTTGAAGTAGATGCAGCCCATTGGGAGAATGTTGTCCAGAAGTCATATCTGACTGGCTTGGACATTGACTGGAACAACATCCGGAACATCATGGACATGAAGGCTGACTATGGCGGGTAAGTTCTCCTGGGTCAAGGCCATGTTGATATAGTTTGTTGGGCAGAGAACTGTCTACATGTTATGCATGTAATCAAGTTATGCAGGCAGGGATTGTGGGATACTGTAGTATATCCAATCATGAAAGTTTTGGCTGGTTGAACAGGTTTGCTGCTGCTCTCATCTCTCAACCAGTGTGGGTGATGAACATAATGCCCACCAGTGAGCCAGACACATTGCCCATTATTTTTGATCGGGGTCTCATAGGAATGTACCATGATTGGTGTGAGCCTCACAGCACTTACCCCCGTAGCTATGATTTGCTGCATGCCAATCATCTTCTCAGTTCTATTGACAAGAAGTAAGACAACTCCCCTCTTCTGCCTGTTGTTGCCACATGTTTTTGGTTATGCTGTACTTACAGGGATTCTGAACCCAATGTACCTTCTGGAAGCTGCAGTTGGAAATATTCTTGGCTACAAATTTTCTAAACCTTGAAAATGGTTACCATTACAGATGCAGCCTGGAGAACCTGGTATTGGAGATGGACCGTATTTTGCGTCCTGATGGCTGGGCAATTTTCCGTGATGAGGTGGAGGTTTTGAAGAAGGTTCAAGAGATGGTGACGTCGCTGCATTGGGATGTCAGAGTCATGTACACAATGAAAGGTGAGGAGCTCCTTGCTGCGCAGAAGAGATTTTGGCGGCCAGATGCTTCAGCTTAGGGGAAAAAAACCAAACATGAGACACCTCAACACAGGCTGACATATCCATCTGGTAAGTGCAGAATAGCTGCAAAATAGAGCCAAGCCAATTGTCTCTTCTTTTCTCAGCATTACCACTTTGTAGTGTAAGAGTAATTACCAACTAGCACCTCGCATGTTATGATTCTATACTGGATCTTGCAATTGAGGATCCATGTTCTTGCCAGGTGTAGTCTTTAGATTAGCTTCCAGATCTTGTATTTGATAGAGCTGATTTATTTAATCCTTGTTGGACCCCCTCAAATTGAATGTTAATTGAATGATAATTGAAATCAACAGTCTCACAGACTTTTCCATGCATCTCTGTGTTTCTAATTGCTGGTGAATGCAGATTTGCTTGCAGTCATCATCGTGTTTAACAACAGCCTGTGAACTGTGACATGAATTCTAGACCCTACAGCAAACTAGATCTGATTCCCACCTACCATGATTTGCTCTTGTTTGCTGAGAGAAATTTATCCAAAGGAGCTTCTTTGATAACCATCTGTTTCTCTTCTGACAGTGTGTAAGATTTCTTGCAAATTTTGTTTCTCAATCTGTGTTGAAGTGCATTTTTCTAGAAATCCCCATACTCAACCAAGGTTTATTTCTAAAACTGTGGAGTGTAAGAGATCTAAGATCATATGCTGGTTCATGTCAAAAGTTTTTCTCATGTCCATGCAATTCAAAAATGCTTTCGCCCTAAGTAGCAATAAGAAAAAAGTTTCTAGTGAATCCTGTTTAGTGGATGGTACTACTTGTAGAGCTTCAGAAGGGAGATTTGAAGAAGTACCATTCATTGAACACATTGTGTATTCTGTTACTAGCTTTGCAAAAAGAGAGTTCTTGTTCTCTAAAAGTTGTGCTGGTGCATCATATTCTGCAATCATTCCTGCAAAGATGCAACCCGTGTGGATGCACTTTGAACTATGATCAATTTATAAACAAACTTTCTTTTAAGTGCTTCAACATCATGTTGCACTTGAGGACTTTGAAATTTCTAAATAAATGAATAATTAATTAAAAATCAGTAACTCAATCAGGAGAAAGAGAGACATAGAGAGAGTGGGCTTTGTTTGGTTCTGCATAAAGTCACTTAGAACCAAGACATGATTGTGGTCAATAATTGTAGGATTTTTTTTGGGGGGGGTCAAAAAATCCAATAAAAGTTGATGGCTAGAACCATCACAGAGAAGACAAAAGGGAAGGCCAAAGAAAGGCCAAAAGACACACAGCCCACAAGAACCAAAGAAGGGAGAGTGCTAATCCTTTTCATGGAAGGAAATTATTTCACCCTCAACCCTTCTAATGTCACCTACATGCAAATCATGAGATTTAATAGTAAAAGGTCTAGAACAAACATATATTGCCAATGTAATTTTCCTCTCAATAGTAGAGGCTGAAGCAAGCCGAAGAGCAATATTAACATGATGCCTAAAAAAATGAATGTAAAAAGATAAAAATAAATAACCTCCCAATCATTTATCATGCAAAAATAGGTGCATTCTTTGATGAAACAATCCATGTCACACCTAGAAGCACATGCACGTACATGGCCATTGAAATAAAATGGTGCCCTTCATGAAGCCTTTTATACTTGCAAATTTGAGCAATGGTGCTAAGTTTCACAGTTGCACTTGTTGATTGACTAATAACATTCATAGCTATTGTCTCTATGTGTAGTTAGTAACCACCATGTCAGCAACAAATATTTGGTCTTCACAAATCACGTAAAGATTGACTTATAATGAAACTCTTGACATAAGGGTGTACTAACGTTCTCTTCATACAACGTGCCCACTTTCTCGAGCAAGGGCATACATGATGTCTTTGATGATGTCATATGTGGTAATTCGTTGACCTTTGAATGGACAACATGTTACATGTGTGCCATATGCATTTAACCCATGTCCACATTCACATGTGAGAATATTAAATGTCGAGGGTTGAATTAGACCAAAATGAAAATGTTGAAGTGAAAAAAAAAAGTGTAATGCGGGACGAACAAATAAATGGCCTAAAAATTAACCATAGCCCTACCCCTTTGCTTGAACAAAAGCAAATGTGGGTTTTAAATGCTAAAGAAATGGATTCATCTTCCAAAATAATCCTAAGGGATGTGTTGTGATGGATGTCCAACAAAGATGTTTAGAGATTTGGAACGTTGACAATTGCTAAACTTTAAAAAAAAAGGGTGAATATTTTTAGTTGTGAAAAAAGGACTATTTTGAGTTGCACGAAACATGACTAAAAAAGGTGTGCCCCCCCCCAAAGCTTGATAAACATATTCTTTCAAAATAGGTCTATTGAAAATATGAAACCTAGAGCATAGATACAAGCCATTAAAACCCAACTCTCTAGAATAGTAAATGGGGCACAATCCTTCATAGATGAAAAGGCCTATACCACCAAAAAAGATTGGTAGTCACGCCTAACGCTTCGCTAAAGGGCCGTGAATAGACTCCCATGATCCTCAACCCATAATGTCCCTACACACCTACATAATTTTCTTATCGAAACTTGCCAAAATAGACAAGGAAAAAAGAAGAGGTATTGTTCGAGTGAAATAAGAAGGTCGATGAGTAACACATGAAAACAAAATGTCTAATGCAACTTGTGCGCCTCCCACAAGAGGAAGATTATTGATATGTGCCACGTCATGTGATAAAACTTCATCCATAAAATGTGTGACAAAGTTTAGAAAACCTACTGGCACACCAAAAATGCATAAGCCATCTATGACCAAAGTGTAAACCTAAAAAATATTTATGCTTGAAGAATTCCTTGATAGATTCCAAAGCTTGCATTTCGACATTTTGACCTTATGCCTAACTATGGCTAATTGGGTCGAAAGGTGGTCAAATGCAAGGACAATCTCACTCATAAGGCCCATAATGTGTGGGTTGTCTATTAGGGGTGGAAAAACATAGTTAGGGGCTTGTGCAATGGTTTTTAGGAATGTTCAATAATGGGCTAGGGTAAATAAATGACCTTTTAGGGGGTCACCCTGCCTTGTGCTTAAAGATGACTCAATAATGGTGACCCCTTTAGGCTCATGCTGCCCATGCTAGTAGTAAAAAGAAGAATGAGCACCATAAAACAATTTAGTAAAAGGGGCAATGTTCACCAAAGGTTCCCTAACCTTTGGTAATTCTCAAAAAATAACAACTTGAAAAATGTTATTAAAAATATTTTTGATTTCAATTTGCATCATGACCTAATTAGGGTGTAGGTCAAAAAAGGCTTTGATGCGAAAAAAAATTGCCTCATAGTTTCCAAGGTCAAAATTCTAAACTAATGGGGGATAGGTGCTCTTGAAACGACCCTTGATGTTGTAGGACAATGGAACGACTAATAAGTCAAAGAAACACCTTTCCTACAACAATAAAACAAAAACCTCTAGTGTTTTTTCCATTGCTAATAATTTGTTAGCCCCAACATTAAAGCCATTGACTTAAGGATATCACCACGGGCAATAGCACCAGTAGCATGTAATAGTTTCAAAAAATTTGAAGATGGAACCTTTGGTATGAAGCATCCCGAAAGATGTTCATAAACCATCTCAAATAACATGTTTGAAGACAAATGGGGAGTAATGGCTAAAACCTAAGCAAACAAATTCCTATCCAAGACAAAAATGTGCTTGGGATGATAGTAATAATAAGTGGAAGGACATGGTTTGATGGAAAAGGGTATAGTTAATGCAGAGCTACAATAATGTCCTTTAAGGGAATAACTAACATTAGGGGTTGAAAAGCTTTAGTAGCATGACTATACTCTCTAGCTTTACCCAAAGTTATACATTGGGGAAAACGAGTGGTTGAAGAATTATCCAAAGAGCGATGGGAACGAAAACACATGAGGCATGAGAGAAATCCTTTTAAAAAGAAGACCAATCACTTGCCATAAACCTCCTAAGGTAGGTAGAAACTTCTTGTTGACTGAAATGACATTTTCAAGTATAGCACAAACACCAACGTGGTAACAAGAGGAAAAGGAACCATGTTGAATCATCCATTAGATTCAAGCAATTTGGTCAAAAGGTAAACAAAAAACCTACCTATCCTCATCCTAGATGGATTGAAGGATCCTATAAAACAAATGAAAGGCCGAGGGCACATTAAACAAACTTCAAACAACCCTAAATTGAAGCTAAACTAAACTCAAAGCTAACCCCAATAAATAAAAGGGATAGAACTAAGGTGTAACACAAGAAAGGAGGACAACTACAAAAAGCAACATGGTTAACTTAGGAAACAAGGTTGGCATGAGGGTGAGCACTCTTGACATGCCTCGAGAGACCACTTGATGGTAAATGCTAGAGTAATGTAAACAAGGGGCATCTCAAACCGATGAAGGACTCAAAAAAGGAGCCATACAAAACAAAGGGTTACACCTAAAACACTAGGATGTAAAAGCCCAAGCAAGCCCTAAAAATAAATAAACAAAAATTAATGCAAGAATATGATGAACATTGTGATAACTACACAATCTTAAAAATTTGTCTGTATTGTTTGTTGGATGATATTGTCAATCGTGCGATCAATTGATGTTGTAGCCTAAAATATCATCTTTGAAAAACCTTTATATAATAATAGACCTACTTATTAAGGGACAAAGTCCCTTAAGTTACTATTATACACTAATATGAATCTTGATACAATATCCCAAACAACAAAAATCCCAAACATTGAAAAGAAATTTTTTTGAACATTTCACAAAAATTCTATTTGAATATTAGATGGGGAACAATTTTTGTACCAACATGTTTTTTTTAAAAGCAAGGTGTATTTTGTGTTAAATCCATTTTGGGATGCTCCCATGATGTGCTTTCAAGCCCCTTGCTAGACTCAAAGATGAGTCTAAGGTAAAAAATAGTGGGAAGGTTAGGAGCTCAAGGCACACTCCTTGGCTTTTAGCACTTTAAGGGGTAGAAGGGCATGCTGGAGCTCCGGGATGGGACTAGGAAGAGTGACAATCAATTTATTCACTCACAAAAATCTGCATCCAACCAACCACAAGTTGGTTAGTACAATGTTAGAGCACCTTTGGTGCTAGGACAAGCCATGAGCGACCTCAGACTCACAAGATTCACTGCGGCCCGGACTTGGGGGAAGCCACCACCTTCCCCCATATAGTGTACTATGCACCTCTCCATGAGGTCCACATCCAAATGGCTTTTTGTCGTGGGACTCCCAAAGGGGAGTCCCGAAATTGCCAAGGTTGGAACTCTTGTAACTTTGTGAGGCTATAATTTCATGTTCAAAACTCCAATCGAGATGAGGTCTAAAGCAAAATTTCAGCCCTTGTTGAGAGCTTTCCAACGACGTGTTGCATGCCACCTGCACGCATGGAAGTTAGGTCGATTCCCGACTTTTTGTGGTCGGAAGTCAAATTGCCAATTTTGACTCCCGACCTTTTTTTATACCATAACTTGTCCAAATGGATCATGTGAGCCCATTTTACACATCTCCACTTCAATAACTTTTCGATGATATAAAGAACTCCTCATTTCAAGGTGTTTTGACCTTTGCAATTGTTCTTTGAAGGTTCGGGAGTCCATTGGGACTCTAACTCCCAAAATGGGAGCTCACTTGGGAATGTGAGTTTTCATTCTCACACTCTCTCACACTCCTCTTGGCCTGCACCTTTGCAAACCTTTGCCTTGGTCACAAGCCCAAGGTTAGGGTTGCGACATCCCACATGACCCAACATTAGAAAGTTGAAAAATGTGTACTAAAAAATCAAATGTTAATTTATTTAATTTTTGGTACTCAATTTTGGTAGCATAATTGGGGTTATAAAATTTAAGTGTTAGTAAAGGGAGGGGGGTGGGGTTGAATTTAGATAAAACTTGTGTCCTTTCATTTCTTCCTGATTTCCTTTTTGTTACATTGAATTTCATTGGAATATAATTTGGCAAGTTCATGTCACCTTAAACCAGTTGTGGACTTTAAGTCATGTAATTTGCCTTTTATTAATTAATAGTGAAATTGGTCAATATTATACATTACTTGACTATGCCCACCCAATATTCCTCAGTGGGAACAATGGTTTCAAATTTTGTATAGGATAAGGTCCCACTATGGGGACCTTTTGGATTTGAGATTCTTGAAGTTAGTAGGCTGAAAAAGGTTGAAAATTTGGAGGGCCCTCATAGCAAGACTTTCCTTTGCATAAATCAATGGTATTTTTTTCTTGTTTTTTGAAGTGATTAATCATAAAATTGGAACTTCCTAAATCTGGAAAGCTCAATATAGGTTGTATAGGGCCTTTTGGATTTCGAAATATCTAATAAAACAGAGGTAAATTTGAGGTAAGTTAAAGAAAGTCAAACACGATAGATTTAGGTTAGGGAACAACTTGAAAATACAAAGGAAAAAATGCCAGTGGTTTACAAAATTCAAAATATGACATACATGGATTATAGGTACCACATCATCACAAAATTGAAACTTACATGCAAATGCATATCTTTTTTAATATATGTTTAGGTTTGTTATATGGGTTTTGGTGGGTTGTCTAGCCTGGTATGAAGCTTTGAACAATAATGTCAATTTTGTTGCCTAATGTTTTCCACATTTTTGAAAATAAGAGTTTAATGAGATAATTATAGGTATGTCCCAAAACATAGGCTAGGCCAATGCAAGGTGTTCGAAAAGAGTCAAGATTCTTTTGCTTGTGTGTAGATGCCCTTTGTATATGCAACTTTGACCCCTAGTTTCTACTTCCTTCCAAATCGCACATGCCCCTTTTCTCCTCCATCACATTCATATGAATCCAATCTATTTACTTGGAAAATTTTGAATTGAATGAAAATTAATGAGGTCAATTTTTTTTTAAATTAGAGTTTTATAATTGCCCATAACTACACCTATTGCATACTTGATGATGAGAAATTTTCATTTCTTAGTGAAATTCCAATTTTCTTTTACCCAAAGCTTTGAATTGAAGTTGCTTGCAACATGATCAAGCCAATTTTTTTAAATAGATGGATTTGACATGCTTATTGTACACTTCAAAGGTTTTGTAGCCTAGGAAGGGTCTAGACATATGAAAATTAAATTTTATTTGAACACGTTTTAGCACATAGGTAGGTGTCACAAACTAAATTCCCACCTTACACCCATACACCATGCAAAACACTTATGCAAAACAAGAAACAAAACTTATATATATTTTTGAGCTAGGATTACCCATGTACTTAGAGCTTGACTTCTATGTGGGCTACAATTCATGTAGAGCTTATCACATGCACCTAAAGACCCTTGTTTTATGAAGATCATTCATCAAGACAAAGATGTTTGAATTTGTGATCATGACTTCTATAATCAAAATGACATATAAGTTTATTGTGATGTATGTTCATTACACATAAAGGCTTATCCCAAGGTTTTATACTAAATTGGTTACAAGAAATCAATAAAGGGAAAATGAGTTTGAAGCTTTACTCACAACCCTTTTAATATTTGAAAGGAAGAGTAAATGAATTATCAACCCCACTCATTTACATCGACTAAACATGATCATTCATTAACTTCAATTCAATAATATTAATGCACATACTAACGTTCTAGAACAATCATCTTTATATGGATGAATAATAAATTAAATTGAATCTACTTCTTAAGATGTTTCGAATCCATATAATTTATTTTGAATAATCGTTAATCCATAATAATTAATCAAATAATTCATGTTTCCAAAACTACATTCATAATCAAAATGTTATCAACAAAATAAGTTTGAAAGGAAGATAAAGTGAACAAATTTTGCACTTTGTCAAACTTTGTTGTATTATTGTGTTTATTATTTTATTCTCACACATTGTTACTATTATTTTTGTTGTGTTGCTTTAAATTCCCTTGCATATTGTTGTTCCTTCTTGTCATCATGTTATTTTGCTTCCAAGGATGAGAAGGGTGAGTCCTTGATTTATGAGGCTTTTTCCTAATCCTTTGTATGGTCATCTTTTGGACAATTCCAAAGACCATTCCATGACAATTCGTAACTACCTCCTTTCCAATTCTAACTACCTTTATCATTTTCTATAATTTTTTTTTTCTACTAACTTTTTTTTTATAACTACTCATATCCTAATAAATATCTCATTCCTACCCACCAACATGATATGAAAAAATAAATTATCATTTTTTTATGTCCATGAAATATATATTAATTCAAACTTAATTTAATTTGAGATTGTCATAAATAATGATGAACCATTGGAAATTGTATAGGAACATAAGAAAACAAGTTGATCATCATTGGTAGTGCATAACAACATGCAACCCAAGTATTATTAGATGTAATAAGAAATGTGGAGGCAAGATGAAAACATTGATAATTATAGAGGTGCACTATTTGATTTGTAATGAAGAAATGGTTCAAGTGCATAAGTGTGAAATACTTGTTGAATAATGAAATGAGTATTGCACAATGATTTGGAGGTAGGTTAATATATATATATGTGATGGCTTTAGAGAGGAAATTAATTAAATAATATACTTGATATGTTCATCAATAACAACTAAAGTTGGTCATTACCATTTGGTGATTTTTCAAAAATTATGAGAAAAAATACAATTTGAATTTGAATTGTGCGTTTATTCAATAATCAAAATTTGAGAGAACCATGTGATTCACCCCTAGGTTTGTTAAATGGTGTCAAGGTTAAATTAAGATTTTAATTATTGATGTTGCAGCATATTACAAATTCAAGTTGTGCGATCCTTAACCCCATAAAGAAAGAGAATGTGTGACTTATGGGATGGGATCAAGACAAGTTCATTAAGTTGAACTCATTGTGAAATCACTTTGTAAAAATCGAAGAAGAAGGTGGTTAACACAAATCATAACTAAGTTGGTATTTGACAATTCATGAACTATTCACACTCACATGACGCACTTTCGCATAGACTTGTGAGGAGTTATTAGTTTCCTTTCTATATAATATGTGGGCTTCACACTACTTCACACTACTAGTGACAATGATTAAATTATTTTTTGTGGACATTATAATTTGATGTAATCAATTTTATAAATTTCAAAATATGTCATTTTGTTCCATTAATTATTTTAAAATTCTTGATTCGGTAAAAAAAAATGTCAACGAAAGTTTGATTCATTAAATAAGTTCACAAAAAGATACAAATAGACCTAAAAAAACAGAAACATTGAAAGGGTGCAAGAAAAGCAACAAGTTACAAACAGACAAAAACATTGAAAAGATGCAACAAAAATAATAAGAAATGATTCTAAAATAAAATTTCATCTATGACGAATTATAATCCAAAATGGTTTTGGAATTGTCATAATGACGATCACCAAAATCCCATCCTACATAAACTAGTTGGACAATGAAACATTGTCATTGAAATATTTTATCTATGACAACGTAGACTACATTGAAATGACATAAATTCCCAAGATGCCCAATTGGGATTGAATTATGAAATTCCAAATCATGAGTCTTGTTATTTTGTAAGTTTTTAGAAAAAATGAATTTAAATTCAAGAACTTTCAAAGGAAAAGTTGCAGCATAGAAAGAACATTTTACTAGAATATATTGCAATCTATTAAACAAAGGTTGTTTGGTCCCTTCCAAAACATCAAAGTAATAGTTAAGAGTCATTTTAATAGTTGATTGCCTATTTTTTGGGGGGCGATAACTCTCCTTATAGATAATTGTTTTTTTATTTTTTATTTTAAAGTTTTTTTTAATGATCTGAAAAGAGCCCAATTTAATTTTTTTTTGATCCCTCAAAGTTTGAATGTTTGTTCCAAAGTTACAAAACACTTTTGGATTTTTATTATCCATAATGGCTTTCACACATTTCAATATCATAAGGAAGGGTGCTAAGTGTTTCCTTTATCTTAAAGGTTAGGACAAGGTAAATTTCTTTTAAAAAGTAGCCAATATTGGGATGGTCTTCATTGATGTTTGAAGGTTAACTTAGGATATACATATTCCCATTTGTCTTATTTCAATTTGTTTGTGAATGTAATGCTAAAGATCATGACACCATGATAACTTTTCAAACACTTTTATCTCTTAAATTTTAAAAAGTAAATAACATAGTTGTTATTGAAAATTTTAGAAGATCAATAAGAAGTTAAATCCTTTTTAGTTTTTTGAAAACTTGTTGAAGATGAAAACAAAATATCAAAGTGAGAATGAAAAAAATTAAACTCCAAATTGTGCACTTGACCGTGTCCAAGAAGCATATGAAAAACACACCAAGTTGACACGATTGAAAACCATCTCCTATTATTATTGAGAGTGACAAAATGAGAAATTCTTTGGGAATTCAAAAAAATCATGAGCAATGAATTGTTAACCATTCTATGCTCCTCTAGTGCTTTGTGGGTTGTCAAATCCTAATTTGGTTTCTATTGTTTATTTTACAATAGACACAATTGAAGCTTTTTTCTTAATGAACCATTTCTTCTTTGGTTTCATTTTGGAACCAAACTAAAAAACTTTGTGCTTAGAAAACAACAAAAAAACACATATGAAACACAACAAATGGGATTTCCCAAGAACCCATCTAACCCATGTTTGTGGCAATCTTCACGACTATCTTTAAGAATGAAATTGATGGAATACACAATTTAAGGGAAATGTTTTTTTCAAAGACAA
>Ga0209208_10010075_pt1 | contig 12334 bp, 11 predicted proteins | sample S1TSphfallax_3_FD_187694 | JGI IMG/M metagenome (GOLD analysis project Ga0209208, IMG submission 187694) | Host-associated microbial communities from peat moss isolated from Minnesota, USA - S1T2_Fd - Sphagnum fallax MG (SPAdes) (version 2) | ecosystem: Host-associated > Plants > Peat moss >...
TGGGGTTATTACCATGGGGGTCCAAGTCTAGTCAATGGGGGAGAGGATTTTTAAAATATAATAAATAAAATAAAATAAAATAAAATATATTAATTAAATTAAATTTTATTTAAAAGGGGAAAAAGGGTCGTCACCGACCTACCTAAGTTTATATCTGGACCAAAAAAAAACGGATCCTAGATCTGTCACCTGATTGCCACCTTTTTCTTTTTTTCGGGTGGGTTTTGTAGCTATGTACCGCAGTGCGTGTCACTGGCCAAGCGAGCGGCGCGGCTCTAAGTGTTTTACGTACTGCGGACACCCGATTGAAACGGGTGGCACCCGTACGTGAATAATGAGAGAGATTGCCAAAGGCCGTAGGTAGTAAGTTGGTAGTGACTGATTTCGTTAGAACTAGGCTACTAGTTAGCGCCAACTGCGTTACCAGTCAGTCAGTCAATTTGAGACCTAGGTTACTACTTCTGACTAGGTTACTAGTGAGTGTGGACTAGGTTACTAGTTAGTTGCGAGGAAGGCGAAGAGGAAGAGGAGCGAGGAGGCGCGCCAGAAGACAGACGACTGACTTATTATTGCGGGACACGAGGAGATCGCGAACGACGCATCGCTCGAAACCAAAATCGTGGGAGATTGATTCAGGTATTGTCGCTGCTGCTTTCCATCTCCAAAAGCATTTGTCTTGTTTTTCTTCTTTCCTTTGATGTAATTTTTGAACTAGGTTTTGGTCATTTTGGTGGCTATTACTGGCTTAGATAGTGGTGTCGATTTTTGGCGGGTGTGCTCGGTGAAAATTGTCATCCATGTTGAGCTTCGGACTCCCTGAAGTCTAGGGTTAGGTCACTACAATAATGGAGTTGAGTTTCTTTTTAGTTAGAGATTTGAGCACAGTCTTGTTGAATTTTGTTCTACAATGTCGTTGATGTAGACGTCGAAGCTGTGTTGTTTCTGATGCCATTGTCCTTCCTATGCTAAAGCAACCTGCATGGTATTTCACAAGGAATGACATGAATTCTTTGCTAGGGTTTCGGAATCCTGCCCAGCAATTGTTATCAGCGTACTCAGATGATAAAGGGTTTTCATTTTTTCTTGGAAGGTTTTGTTAAGGGCACAGCATTGTGAAAATGAATGGAGTTAGTGCATGCTATGGATTCTGAAGGAAGAGGGGATTATCGACAATGTCAATCTGTGCTCAATTCTTGTGGATAGCAGATCTATTGGAATCTTTGTGGAATGTGCAATTGCAGTTTAAACATGAGGAATAAGTCAGTGCTGCCTTTGTCATAAGCGTCCACCATGTTTTCATCTGTCTAGAAGGAGATAGCAACTGCTGCAGTAATGGTCATGGTCAAACTATGAGGCACTTGGGATAAACCAATTAGTGGAGTCTGCCAATTGCCTGTTCTCTAAAGTGTGTATCTGACTACAAAAAGTCAAAGCCAGAAAAACATGTCTGGTGATAATGTGCGCGCCTTGGGTTTGAAGTTCATCATGTAGTCTCTTGTAGAAATTTGTGTTTCGTTTGATTGCAAAAAGTAAAAGCCAGAAAAACTTGTCTGGAGATAATGTATGTACCCTGGGTTTGAAGTTCATCATTATAGTTTCTTGTAAAAAATTGTGTTTTATTTGATTGGGATTTGCAACTCATATTTGTCTTAAATGGTGACAGTGGACTGTTTGCAGGGATGTCTGACATATTGGATCCTTTACAGATTGTGGAACCTCAACTGCCACTGGAGGAGTTTCCTGCTGAAAAGGGTGCCACAACACCTACATCACGTTCTGATCAAACTACTGCCATCCTACACTGGTCGGTAGAGGATGTCAGGCACTGGTTGGAGCATAACGTGGCACTGCCACATTCTCGGCTCCAAGGTGGTTTCAACTTTATGAACAACCTTTTAGCTACAAGTTTGTGTTTTTTGGCATATAGAATAGCCCCATAATTAGCAAATTCTTTTTTCCTATATTGAGAAAACCAGTTGTCTCAGCTAAAGCAGAGTCTGCAGCTAGTCATATTTGCTCACTTGTCCTGATTAAGAGTCTTTGATCATGCTGTTCAGACAGCTGTAAATCAGGCCAAGATCTAGATGATCTCTACTGTTTCGTTAATCCTATTTAGCTTTGACTTAAGTTGAAGGGTCATATATACTCATGAAGCTTTTGACATATATACTTCAAGAAGAATTTTGCTTAGTGTGTCTCATGCCTGCCAAAAGAACCATCTTTTTAGGTTGTTGCTCAGAAGATGTCTTTCCATGACATTCAACATGTGTTCATTTGGACAGAAGTGGTGAAATTATTTTCCGGTCAAGGTGTGGATGGATTGGGTTTGCTCACCCTCCAACGAAACCACGAGGCCTGCCTGGGAATGAGTAATTCCGAATGGCTTTTAGTAAAGGTTAGCATCTCCCTTATGAGCTAGAAGTTTGCATGATGATCCCACCAACCTGCAGAATAAGTTTTGCCATTTCGTTCAACTTTCGTGAACCTTGTGTTAGGTCATAAGCAGTAAATGCGGGTTACTTTATTTTTTATGGAAATGTTCTTCTGCTAGCTATGTATAATTGATGTGCAGAATACATCTTTTACTCTCATTTTCATGCTCTCTCCTTTCCAGAAATTGATACTGTAGTGTAGAGGAGCTAATGAAGTCAGTCTAGAGTCATGGCAGCTCCTCACTGCTGTTCATGATGAAAGTGATGGTCTACACCCTTTTGATGACACTCATAAGGTTATGAGTCATGACTGTGCTTATTTTTGTTCGATTAATTTGATTGACCAAGGCAGAAACACAAATCAAAGAGAAATTGTATGACAATGAACCACAGAGTCATATGACCGCAGGCAGCACGGAGGTGGCTGATGGCGCAAGGTGAAACACCACTTCCAAGGCCCGAGAATGCTCTTAGTATCGAACATGCCCCCAGTGCCACTCCCCCAAGTACACCTCAAAGTACCAGGTACCTCTTTTAGGGTATGAGAACAATTTTGTGGCAGAGGGCATAATGTAAAGTGGCATCTGTCACCTTAAGCTCCTGATCAAGTATCCACATGATAGTGCCAATCCAAAGTAAACAACAGTGACATGGGCTCAGATGGGTCTAAGTGCTAATTGCATTAGAGTTAGCATATCAGTGGTTCTTAGATATTCTTGCTGATATGATGTCTGGGTGTGCATTATGGACACAGGTCAGAGAGGAGTAGGGACTCTCATGAGAAGATGTCATTGCTTTCTCCTCGAAAGCAATGGGGTATGCCCAACATATGGTGGGGCTCTGCAAAAGATGATCAGGTGAATTACCAGTGTATGCCCATGCCTGTTGTATTGTCTATGTTGACTATTGCCATGGTTTCTTGTTTTGGAAGTTTTGGAACATGTTGGTGTGTCTCTGCTGACTAAGCTCTGTCATGTTGCAGGCAGAGGCCATAGAAAGGGAAGTATTGTCATTACGAGGAGAAATTGTGGGTGCAGAGGAGCGGGAGGCCACAATGTTAGCACAGTATGTAAATGTTTCTTTCACCCTATGGGTTTGAAGTTCTTCTGTTGTTTCTCATAGTTGTGTATCCAATTGGGCTTGCATGGAGTGCATCCATGTTTGTTCATGTACCTTGAAGAATTGCATAGAAGGATTGTTGTCCTTAACATGCCAGCTTACTGTGAATTGTTCTTGTTAGGAAGGTTTTCTACTCAATTTTCTGGGGTTCTGGACTTCTGTTTATCCCAAACTTTTTCTCAATGTTTTTATCCAAACATCATCAGTCAGAGAATTTCTTGATTGTCATTTCATTCAGGAGTTAGATGAGGCCCTGATGGAGCATATTTGTGCAATTTGTACTAGATTGGACCATGTTGATGAAGTTCTTCGAACTGCCCAGCTTGCTAGCTACTTTCATTCACGAACTGTAAGTCTCTATTACAGACTTGTGGTTGTATAGCATGTGTGGGAATAAGACTTATCCTTATGGATGAGATTCAAGGGGCCTGAAATTTGATCATTCAGCTGATGAATGAAAGTCACATGTGCATAAAAAGGATATTGTGCTGCTTGCATGTGATTAGTGTCAAGGAGTATTCTTTTCTGTTTCATCTCATCATGGCTGGTCATATTTGACCATTCACACAAATGATTTCAGTGAGTTTGCTTCAGTATGTTGAGTCTTGTGCTGTCAGATATGGGCTCTTATGCCACTGAATAGACAGATTAATTCCATTTTTGTTCAGTTTCATGCTTTCACAGGTCTGTAGGCTTTTGAATAGCTGCATACTTAGGTCAATCTGAGTGGAAGACTACATGGTGTTTAAGTGGGGCCTGCTTTCTGGGTACAGAGATGGTCACCATTGCCAGGTGAACCCCCAGTGGATGATACTGATGTTGATGATTGGCTTCTTCGGTTTCTTGTCTTACGAGGTTCTTCAATATGTTTCTATCTACGTGCAACAGGTCTGATCCTGTCACATCCTGCTTGGAACAACTACATGGAACCTGCTTTAAATGTGTCAGTTGTACGTAGTAGGTGGTAGATCAGTCCTACATTGTTCCTCTTAGGAAGGCCACTAAGTGTAGAAGATGGCTAATAAAATTGTCTTTTTGAGGTAATTATCACTAGAAAATCACTAAAATCTGTCGAAGTTTCTAGTGGAGTCCATTGGGTCTAGTTGGTTGTTTAAAGCACTTCTTCATTCAACTTTAGTGGGCATTTTGAGTCAGAGAGAGATGTGGGAAATAATTGCAGATTTGAGGCCACAAGGCACTATAATGCGAAGTGAGATTGTGGAAGTTGGGCCCATCCCTAACCACCTCCACCATCAGGATGACTCTCGTTGGTCTGCTTTCCACATAACAACATGCCACGGCCTACGCCTGGAGTGCACATCGCTTCTGAAGGTTCAGGTGGTTTCTTGTCTTGTTTAAACCCAGCTGCATGTTTGCCTTTCAAGCCTGGCAAATTATCCAATGTGCACAATCTGGCAGGTGTTGCATTAATGAATTGTGCTGGCATCAATAAAGATATGCAAGTAGATCAAAAGTCTTGCAGGATTGTCAAATGATTACTTGGTGGGATCACTGCTGGATTACAATGCATATAAAACAAGCATCTGGTAGCAGTCCAGTGAAGGAAATAAACTTTGTCCCCTCACCTCAGGCCTTTCTACTTCTTAGGTATTATGGACACTCTGAGCTCTTTATGTAATGTTGCGAGCTCAATTGACATGGAAATTGGTTTGGTGGTGGATGAAGGTGGACTGCTGGCTTTCACTTCTTACAGGGGGCTTCAGTTATTCTGATCTCTTTAGACTAAGTCCACATCCTCCACTGCCTCTGACAGCTCCTGGTCACAAGATTCTTCAGGCTCAACTTTCAGATTCAACAATGGGGTAATGTCCACCTTGCTCTCTGCATACTATTAGGTTTCAGTCATGGCTAAAAAGTTTTTCTGAAGATGTTCTGAGCTTCTCCTTTGACATATAAGATATTGTCTGCAACCTGCATGGTTTGTTCATTTTTAATAGTTCGTGCAACTTGCTGCTGTGATCTGTATGGTGATTTAACTGTGTATGGTTTTTGAGCAGGCAAGAAGGTGAGCTCTTTGGCGAGGTGGAGTAACTGTTAGAGGAGCCAATCAAACAAGCCTGTGCTGAAGGGACTTCTGTAAAGGATCCACTGACTGATCCATGGGTTGTATCCCCAATGATGAAGGAGATTGCTTTGGACAAGCATGAGCTTACCATCGGATTGTATAAATTGAGAAGTTTGCTCACAAATGTGGTGACATGTGCATAGATACACACCCAGAAGATTTTGAATTTCACATAGAGGTTTCGCAGCAGAGTTTGATAGAGAAGGTAAACCATCAGGAAATTCTGTGAAATGATTTACACCAAGGACCCTTGGGTGTGATGTACAGTAGACCACGAGAACATCAAGATAGCAAACTGTCTTGGAACTCCAACATGGACAGCTTTGCCACCTCATTTTAGAGGTGTCATCATGTTCTATCCAGCAAATGAAATGCCTTAAAGTTTGCAAGAGGGTGACATGCAAATCTCTGCACTTTCTAGTCTTCACTTAGAGCCTTTTTCTTCAGGTAGAGATCTGGTGCAAGTTTAGATGATGATCAGTCTGAAGTGTAGAGTATTTCAGTGGCTACTTCATGCGGTTTTCATGGCAGCGAAGTGTGTTTTTGCTGATTTGTTTGCTCTGCAACCCTCAAAGTTAACAACTGTAGTCCTGTACCTTCAGTCTGTCCCTGGACTTTTCTCTTTGACCGAGTTTGAGCACCCTACTGTATTGTAAGACTTGGGTTTTTAGGTGACCACCTAGTGGCTTGTTAAAGGTAAATTCTCTGGTTTAACAATTGCCAATCAGGTGATATTCCTTCAGCCTAGCTGGGACTTTGGGCTTTGGTGCTTCAGCTTCTGTGATTACAAAGTGGGAGACCTTTGCTGGCAGGGTTCTGCCACAGTATTAAATAGTATAATTCAGCCTGTCTAAATCCTGACAGAGAAACATCGAAAGTTGGGGTGAATAAATCACACATTTGGTTTCTGCTGCTTTCTGATGAAATCATCTGTATCCAGTCATGTTGGGGGTTGTGCATATTTCTTACGTTACAAAAAATATGAAAGAAGACCCTCTTTGAACTTTGTCAATTTGTTGTGCTTTTCTTCTGCAAACCGACTCTATGAGTGGTGAATTACTTGTTTTGGAATTTCATTGTTGAAGCAGAAGTGTTACTAAAGGTTTTCAAGCAGGTTTTGGAGCAGGTTTTGGGGCAATGGGTGATGGAGAAGGAGCAGGTTTTGAAGGAACAACCCTATCTTCTTGAGTTGGAGATCGCCTTATGTCAGGTATCCAACTCGTTAGAGCCCCTCGCCCAGCTCTCAATTCCCTCTCCACCTCTTCCAATCGCCACCTCATCAACTGCAGCTCTTCTTCTGATTTTTCATCTGCTTGCCGCAATGCCTGTACTAGGATTATGTCCGTAGGAAATTAACATTAGGAGTCAATTAACAACCCCGGGCACCTAATTTGGAAATTCACATAATGAATGATTAGTCAGACTCTGCTTAATTTTATACAAACAGCTACATGAGGCAGTGTCAAACTAAGGGTTGCAAACATTACTGTATGATGTGAAGATTGACTAGGGATAGAACGTTTGTCAAAGTTGGGGTGATGAATATATTCTCTGGCAGAATATACTTGGATGTCTACACAGATATTAGTTTGTGCATTAAGGCGATCATGACATTTTTCATCATGTGTTATGCAATTAAGTCAATAGAGGGTGTAATTGTTTTTGATGTACAATAGGGGAAAGGTACCTCGATTTCTGCCTTCCGAAGACCTTCCTTGATAGCTTCAGACCGAGAGCTTCTGGAAACTTCCATGATCACTAGAGCTCCCCCTATCTGAAACCCAACGATGTTCATGGCAAAGCCAAGTTGCAACTCTAATGTACTGTCACCTTGAATCATACACCAAAAGGAGGAGGTAAAATGAAATTGGAAGTTTGATTTTTTTTTACATAGTATCCTGAGAGAAGAGAAAAAAGTTGTTGCCAAGAGGCAGGCACAAAGAAGACCAGTTGCAGTGAATTAAACTACAATGCAACCACTGTGACTGAAATTAATAGGTCTGTGTTCCGTAATGTAGTATGTGAGAGGCATGTGGTATGTTACATTCATTTACATCAAAGAATTTTTATGTTTTCGGGTCTATGTATGTATCTCTGTTCAAGAGGAAGTAAGAGATTCACATTTCATGAAAGAAGATGTATGGTTTTTGGGTCGATGTATGTATCTGTGTTCAATAGCAATTCTAGATTAGCGCGTCATGGAAGTAGTTTTACAGTTTTTTTTTGGGATCGTATAATACGTGTTTCAATAGAGACTAAAGATTTTATGATTGAGGTCAACATGACATGCAGAATGTTTTCATCATTTTTACCCCAAAGATGATGAATTCACCAAGAAGGTCAGATGCATCTTGGACAGCCTTGTCTTGATTGAGAGGATGGATGGCCACATTTGTGTCGTGACCATATATGCGCCTTTGGATATTCACCTGCATCCTATGGTTTGACTGCCCCCGCCCCATTTATGCCCCCTTAAATTTTTTTTGTGAATCAAATGCAATCTTGAATGAATGGGGCTGCACTGCTTTCCAATTCCAGAAATTTTAGCAAATCATCTTTTTCCAAGTTTTACAAGATGCACAAGAAGTGTTTTACTTGTGCAAAATTGATAATAAGTTGCCGAAACCAAGGGTGCTTGGCTGCCTCCACTTTCATCCAAGTTGCCACAGGCTTGCCCAATGTTTTGATCATCAAAGCTCCAAGCTTTGCAAATGGCGATATCATTCTTCTGCTGCGCCCTTTTGGGGTCTTTGCACTCCTCCTTCTCGTTCTCCCCTTTGTGTGTCTGATTTCTCCCCCTCCCCCCTCTCCCTTCACAACCTCTCTAATCCCACCAAACATTATCCCACCCTAGAAATCATTGCTCCAAAGATTATCACACCAAAAATGATCCCTTCTTCTTGGGTCATTTCAAGCATCCCAAATTTTGCAAAACCTGGCACCATAACATCACCTTCTCTAAAACTGAGAAGAGAGTTTTTTTTGTGGCTTTTACAAAGATAGCTCTAAATCATGAAAGCAATAGCAAAGGATTTTGAGGAGAGTCTCATAACCCTAATTAATAGACCTTTTAAAGAAAGTGGGTTGGACCCCAAAGAAAAGGCAAGAGAAGAGTTCTCTTGTTTACAAAAGAGAAGAATCTATACATCATGGAATCAATATCAAAGGAATTTTAGCAAAATTTATGAAGAATTTGGAGCTTCTCATGACCCTAATAACCCAACAAAGGAACTTCAAAGATAAGCTTGTCATCAATGGACACAGATGTCAAGAGCTTGTTAATCAATGGGAAACAAATTCAAAACAATATATTAGGGTTTTGAACAAAACTGTTTGGAATACTAACTAGGAAGAAGATTAGGGTAAAATCATGACAAAGTGGAGCATCAATGGTGTTCTCTTGTCAATAAAAATTGATTAAATCAAATTAGATCAAATTGTCATTGAACAAAAATTCTCACTAAAACTAAATTTGTAATTTAATTAAATTTTCATTAAATTGAATTTGTCATTTTGCCTACAACTTATGAGCTAAATTATGAGCCAAAAAATGATTGAATTTGAAGGTTTTGGGAATTTCTAGGGTTTGTAGGGAAGCCCTAGAATCCCTCGAAGTTTCCAGGGTTTTGGGGGCGGGGGAGGACTTCACCAAATTGTTGGCTCAGGAATTCACAACAGGCGTTGTTTGCAAAGAGAATTGATCGCTCAGGAGGTTGTTGTCTTAGCCGTTGCGGCGGCGGTGACGACGACGACGACGACGCAGTTGAAAGCTTTCTTCTTCAGGTCAAGCAAGTAGGATCCGGGAGCACAAGAAAGGTGACGAAGGGCGGCAGGAAGAAGAAGAAGAAGAATTTGTGAGTGAGCTTTGTTTGCCACAACTCCCATTCGTTTCCTTCTCGTTTGGTAAAACATCGTCTCTCCTGTTTCTCTTTTTGTTTTTGGTTTTTCTCTGTGAAGCTTTGCAGTTGAAGTTTTTTCTGTAAGTATGTCCGGATTATTGAATATGGTTCAAGAGCATAATTGAGGAAGATTACTCCGGGGATGATGTGCTTCCGGGTATGATGTTATTCTGGAGGTTGGCAGTTGGAGAGAGAGAGAGAGAGAGAGAGAGAGAGAGAGAGAGAGAGAGAGAGAGAGAGAGAGGATGGCAAGATGCCATGGATTGATAAGTTAATGTGTTGCAGAGAGACAAAAAGACAAGAAACAGAGACAGACAGAGACACAGAGTGGCAATATGCCATAGATTGACAAGTGATTGTGTTGCAGAGAGACGAAAGAGACAAGAACCAGGAGCAGAGAGTAAGATGTCGTACGATGATGTGGAGATTGAAGACATGGAATGGAATGAGGAAATCCAAGCTTTCACATACCCATGTCCTTGTGGTGATCTCTTCCAGATTACCAAGGTACAGGCCTCCTCCCCCTCCCTGGTTTCTTCTCTTTTCTGGAAGCTCTTTTTTGTGAATTGTCAACTGAAGGTTAGAGACTCAGCTAAGGACATGCTTTGCTTTGTTTTTCTTGAGAGAGCCACTGTGGAATTGAAATGCTTGCAGCGGAGTTGAAATTAAGAATTTTATTTTTATGACTGTCTTTTGCAGGAAGATCTAAAGATAGGAGAGGAGATTGCCCGCTGTCCAAGCTGTTCTCTGTACATCACAGTTATCTACAACCTGGTAATCTGGAGCAGGACACTAATTGAATTCTTCACAGTGCTACTGATAGAGAGTATTGTGATGGTTTTTTTTCTCTGTTCAGACCTACTTTGCAAGTTGGGTTCAGTGTTGGTTTTCTCTTTTCTAAAGGTTGTAAAGTGATCTTCTCTCATTGCAGGAAGACTTCCAAGACCCTCCTCCCCCTCCTCAGAAGACAGAACAACCAAAAGGCACAACCACTTTGATTGCTGTAGCATGAGTGCCAAATTGATTGTCACTTGGTGGAGAATCAGTTGCCATACAAGCATGTAAGTATTTTCAGATTGTCTATGATGTATTCTTATCTCTTTTCTGATTCCATTTTGATTTCATTTCTGATTTTCATGACAATGGTGAATAGCCCCCTTCTTCTGTTGTTGTTCTTGGTGGCATTACTGGTCTAGGGTATGTGCAAAGGTAGGAGTATTTCTTTGTATTTCAGGGGTGTTCTTGTCATCGGTGTTACCTTGCAATTTGATGTGATCAGCTTTGCATTAACCAGGTCTATTTCTGTCATGCAGGAATGCGAATTGGAGGAGTAGAGTGGGTTCACATTTAGTATTTGCAGAGAAATTTAGGTTTCATGAGGTTGAATAGAGCTAAATATAGGGGAGAGAACTGGTTGAGTGGTACCATGTGGTACTTTGCTTAATGGATTATTAGCTATAGCAGTAGTGTAACCATTGCAGTATGCCTGTGCCATGGTACTTTCTTGGATGGCAGAGTTGTTGAGTTAAAAAGAGCTTGTGTAGGAGAGAAACATGATCTGCAAGGTGTGGACAATGACAAAGTCCCCCTGATAAGAATGTCTTGCAATTTTGATCAGCAGCTGTTAATGCAGCTGAGAGAGAGAAAGGCAAATGATCTGGGATAATACCACATATCATGGTGCCATATGAAGAAGAGTGATGCACAGTTGTAGAGGGAGTGGTTGTGAAAGGCTGGCTGCCTGTGAACAGTGTTATTTGAGTTTTGTTTCATGGAAGTGCTTAGGCCAGTGGTGTTCTTTACAACGAACTGTGAAGAACTTTTTAACTACTATGCCACATGTTTGTTTGTTTGTCTTTCAAGCTGAAGGGCTAGTGTGTGAGCTTTTCAACGTGTCTATTTGATCAAAATTGTCCTTTCACCAACAAAGTCTAAAAAAATCCTGCTCATGAAACTTTACCCTAAAATACCCTTTAGATCATAATCTCAGTCGATCTAGAGGTCAGATGGCTATTTTTGTACACAGGTTTCCTCTTCAAATCTCTAGGGCATCACAGGGATGCATAAATCCTTGAAGAATGCAACCTCTCTCTGAAAATTGAACAGAGCCTTCCAGCAAATGTCTTGTGAAAGGCTAACCATCTGCTGCCTGGACTGAAGCAGATGAAGGTTTTCACCAGGACTTCTCAGTGGTAAAGATGACATACCATTCATCCCCAAATGTGAAGAGATTTCTTTGTAATTGCAATCATCTCAATATGCCAGTTGCTGATGGGATTGCTTCTATACCCTAAACCCTAAATATCCTAAACCCCCTTTGCACCCATAGAGAGTCTTGAAGCCTATCCCGATTTGATTGTTTCTAACTGTGCGTGCCTGTCTGGGCAATCCTTCTCCTCAGCTCTATTTTCTGATCTATACTGCACTCTGACTGCTGACTCAGACAATTTCTATCATTTGTGTTTTAGTAATAGAACCATGTTCAGTCAGTACTTCGTTTCTACCATCTGCACAGCCATCTTTGTGGGGATGGGCTACATTTCCTTAAATAAAATGCACAACATGAGCTGCTGTATGAAAAGAAGTGGTGGATCACTAGATTGGTTTCATTATCAAATTTTTGTGAGTGAAATCATCAATGGTGGAACCATGTTAGCAGTGGGGTCCACAATTTGAATGAAGTCTAAAGTACTGAATTCTTTGTTGAAGAAATCCATACAGATTCTGCATTACATCAGGCACCTATTTTGCCCAATTTTCAGTTGATGTACAATGTGCACTACCTGAGCTAAATAGTG
>Ga0209208_10010077_pt1 | contig 12331 bp, 11 predicted proteins | sample S1TSphfallax_3_FD_187694 | JGI IMG/M metagenome (GOLD analysis project Ga0209208, IMG submission 187694) | Host-associated microbial communities from peat moss isolated from Minnesota, USA - S1T2_Fd - Sphagnum fallax MG (SPAdes) (version 2) | ecosystem: Host-associated > Plants > Peat moss >...
TAAAAGCACCCATACAAGGAGGGGGCAAGTTTGTGATGTTGTTATATATCAGGTTGGCATGCAAGTTAAACAACCATGTTGTACAGTTTAAGATGCATGAATTTATGACATTTGTTTTGTTGGTTTAATAGCTATCACATATAAATGAAATGCTTGAAGTTTGTTAATATAATTGGGTATTGGAATTTACAAAGCAAAGCCCATGGGGCAATGTTGAGGCATATGATCTAGATTGCCTAAGGATATGGAATCATATACAAACCATGGGGTGAACTTGCGAACAAATTTTGTTTTGGAATACCTTACTAGTAGATGCAAATGGTTTGAAATGTGCAATAACTTGATAGTTTTTAATTAGTGCAACTATTATATGTGTGTAGGAGGCAAAAGCCAATCCACCAAAAATAAACAAAGTGCCAAGCACAACAACAAAACTTATTTCAACATAGGTACATGTGATCTTGCTAGACACATGCATAAAAAGATTTGGGATATAAGTTGAAAACGACTTGGTATTTTAGGGGAAGTTGATTTTGAAATCTTATTGTTAATATTGGATGGTGGCTATAGGTGCTGAGTAAATATGGTACAAAGATTGAAGCTCTGCATTTCTTATGTGGTTGTTACATACGCAACAAGTACAGATTGGCACCGAAATCTTCTTTTGGGATGCAATCACCAACAAGACAATTACCACTAATGTGGTTTATGGGTTACATGGATCACAAATTGGGGAGAAGGCCACACTTGATGGTTATGTGGATGTGAAAGTAATTGATGTCTTCATACCATTTGTAGGAGTCACATTTGTTGAGATAACAAAGGATCCAACAATTTGAAAATTAAGGGATTCTGAAGGTTGTGTTTGCATTTGGCCAAAGAAGTTCTTCAGGTTCTCGAGAACACATTTCCATCAACCATGTTTGTCATTACAAGAACAATAGTTATGTGGATTGATGGGACGTTAATTACAAATTACATTTAATTTTTTCAACAACCAATGCACATTTCAGTTTGTTATTGTTCCCATGGGCTCTAAGTTTTTGTAAGAGCATCTGGATAATGAAATATCAAGAACATAAAACTTGTTTTCTTTTTAAAGTTTATTTATCAACTGCCATGTTGAAATCCATGTTTGTAATCAATATTTTGTATTCAATTTCATGATTGGATTATGATGGCATGTAGCTTTGATAACTAGTTTGGAAGGAACATGCCCCAAACTACAATAATAATATTACCACCCATAAATCCTAAAATTTTGGGTTAATCTTTGAGCTAACATGTGATATAACTAAGTTGGGTGGACAAATTTGACCTTCAAAACCCTAAAATTGTTGTCCCAATGGTAGATGTCACATGGCAACATTTAATTCACTACAACAAATTCACCTTTTAACTTTAAAAATTTCGTTACATTTAAAGCTAGCATGTGGTACCATCTAATTTGTTGCTCAAAGTCACCAAAAAAAACTTTAAAACCTTAAAACCCAAAAACTTTTGCCAATTTTGGAAATGCCACGTGGCACCATTTAATTCATTGGGCCAAAATCACAAAAAAACCTTTAAAATCTCGTGAAATCTAGAGGTTCCACATGGCAATATTTAATTTGTTCCAAAAAAATTGCCATTATAAACCCTAAAACATTTGCTACCTTTGGGAATGCCACATGGCACTAATTAATTTGCTATAAAATTCTTGAAATTAAAAACCTTAAAACTTTTGCCACCTTTGGAGGTGCCATGAAATACCATTTAAATAGTTGCCCAAACCTACTCCATACCTAACCTTAACTTACATCGCACCTAACTTTAACCTATTTTAGACCTAACTTTAGCCTGCTCCAAACTTAGCCTTAACCTACCCCAAACATAACCTTTACCTACCTCGAACATAACCATATTGCACCCTAGACCTAGCCCTAGCCTAGCTTAAACCTAACCTTGACCTACCCTAGACCTAGCCATAACCTACCTTAGACCTAGTCATATCCTCCCCAAACCTAACCTAAACCTCCCCCAAACCTAGCCCTAATATAACCCACTATAAATCCAAATTTAATGAAGGAATGTAATGGTGACACATGGTTTCTCCACATTCATGTGAAATTCTAGGGGAATGTTGACCAACAAATTGTAAGCCCACATGTCATTCCTCGATGTTGGCACGTGTTGCATGATGATTTGTTTATAAATTGAGCTATTGGATGAGCTCCTTTCTTGGGGCCTAAATGATTATAATCACAATGTTTGTAGGTACAAAAGGCATTTGCGACTATAGTCATGAAGTACAACTAGTGCCTTTAACAATGTGGTCTTTTGGACAAAACAATCATGAATGGCATACACAACTACAACACTAGTCATATTTGTAGTCATAAAATGCCATTTTGGTACTAGTGAATCATGGGCTTTTGATGAATAAGATGGCTTTGATCATGTTTAGTTTTTCTAAAATTTCCACATCAACAAAAGTTTATTTTTTCAAATTCACCTAACCTATATGGGCAAAACCATGTTATAATGTCTAGACTAATGTTGGGAAATTATCACTTTTTCATGATAACCTTTAAGGTTTTCAACCTAGTTTTCAAAAAGAAAATCGATGATTATCACCTAAGGTGATAAGTTTTTAAAACCTCAAAAGGTATTTCAATTTTTTTTTTTTTGATAACCTTTTAGGGTATTAGAATAACTTGGGCATAAACTTTCAAGGTGTTTAATTAGGTTTAAGTTTTAGGGTTCAATTAAATTTTAGTTTAAGTTTAGGCTTTAAAGGGCATGTGATGCCTCTTCGATGGCTTTTCAACAATGAATTGAAAAGAATGGGAACTTCACAAAGAAGGTTCCCATTTTTTTACATGGGCCAAGTTATAGTTTGGCCCCACCTTTTTTTTCTTTACTAGGTTTTGTATTTTATCCATTCTTGTGCTTCATTCATGTGCTCCATATTCCTAGTGTATTGTTGTTTTTGTGTTCACATTCCTATGCTTCACTACTCATGTGCTTCATTGATATTAACCACCCCCCAACCCCATCTTTTTTTTAGGTTTTGGAACTTAATGCAAGGAGCTTGGGGTGTTGGACCTTTGAAGTTGTAAGTTTGGAAGAAACTTGGAGGTAGCAAGCTCCAAGTTGGGGGAGGTAGTAAGTTTTTTTCCCCCTTTTTCTCATTTAAAAAAAAAAAATTGTGTGCAAATTCATTAATGCATTTTTTTGTTATTATACTTGTTATTTTTGTTATGTTTTTTTTTTTTTCATCTAATTCCAATTTTTTTGAGTTTTTGGTTTCTGCAAGGATTTGTGGAAAAAGCTTTGGAAAATATTTTATTTTATTTTTCATATTTTTTTCCACCATGATTAGAAGAAAATGGTATGAAAAAACATGTGGATGCAAATTGTGTTATGCTTGTAAAAACATGTGAGGAAGAAGTAAACTCATCGTTAAAAGTTGTATTGGAAAGACAAACTACAAAAAATGACCTAATGTGTTTAGCTTTAAAATATTAAAGTTTTTTGGTGCAAAAATCCTTTCAAGAAATATGTTGTGCAAAAAAAAATATTTCTACAAGATCTTGCCTTCTTGGTTGTAAAAAATGCTCTCCCAATTTGATTTGTTGAGAACATTTGGATGAAGTGTTTTGTAATGCATTTATGTCTAATAGTTGTGTTTCCATCATGAAAATTATTTTCATAAGAGGTTTTGCTGGATTTGGTGAAGAAAATGAAACAATAATACATCATACCTAAATTGAAACATTGTTATTCTATAACCACTAGTTTTAACTTGTGGATGTCAAAGGGAACACATGACATTTTTGCCTTGGTAATTAATTTTTTTGTGAAGATTAGTAACCTCAACATATTACAATAGGATTGTTTGAGGGAAGTGAAATCATAGGTCAAGCTTTGGTAATAAACCTAACTGAATTGCTAGATCAATATGATTTAAGGAAAAAAATTACATATGTGAAGGATGAAGGTGCAAATTTGAATGCCATGACAACAATTTAAAAATTTGTGGGGAATTGTGAACTTCTTGGTATGGAGGAAAATTTCCAAGGCACTTGTTTTCGCCAAGCATTTTCCAAAGCATTTTAATATGGGACATCAAATGAAATGTTTCCATTAAATCAACCCAATTTAACTTACAAAAGTGCATAACTTGATCAAAAAAAAGAAAAAAAGACAAACATGAATGGAGTAAGGATTGCATTGATTTTAGAATTTGTCCAAAAAACTAAACACTCCTATAAAAATAAAGTAGTTTTTAAATTATATTTGCTTAAATTATACTTCAGAATTGGTTTGCAAGTTTTCATTGAACTTATTTTTTTACAAAATACTAATAGTTTGTTAAATATTATATAGGTTTACAAGCAAAATAATCTTGTTCCAAGAGGCCAAATATTATTTGGAAAGGCCATTGTATTATGTTATAGTTCACAAATTGTTTTTTTATGTTTTAGCTGAGTTCCCCCTATTATCATTGGGCATATTGATCAAACAATTGTTGATTATTCATTTCCAATTGTTGTCACTTGTGTTTTAAACCGGTCCAAAGGTAATTGGTTGTTTAATGATGCCTTAAATAATGCCATCACAATGAGTTCCAAGTTGAAGGAAAAGGTTGGAATTTCACAAACCTTAGACTAATTTATGGAAGATGATTTTGTAGTTATTCTTGAATTGCTTTTGCGTACCTCTAGCATTAAGAAGGAAGTTTATGATATGTTTATTCTTTCTTTTCATTTCTAAAAGGTTATGAAAAAAACAAAACCCATAATATGTTTTTGTTGACGTTAGATCCATGATTCAAGAACCTTTGTTTGGTATCTTCATTTGTGGGTCATGAGTAAAACATTTCAATTGCTGAAGAATATGATAGAAAGTATTTGTAGCCGATGCTTTTGAAATGTTATCATCACTTACATCCTATGATAGATTGTGAAGTTGCATTTACAAATGCTAAATTAGATGAAAAATGCAGCTTGAATATTTTTGAAATGACTACTAGCACAAATGAATTAGTAAAAAAACTAGTCAATAGAAAGTTGCAAATTTTTAAGAGATTTCAAATGTATCTTAAGGAAACTAAGTGCCATTTCCAATGGTGGTAGAAGCATGAATCCATGTTCTCCACTCTTGGTTTCTAACTCAGCAAATATTAGGAATTGTTAGATCACAAATCAAAACATAAAAGATTTTTTTAAAACTAACATATTCACTAACCTTAAAAAATGTTTATAATTTAAAAACTTGAAGAAATTTATTTTTGTTAGCAAAAATTGGCCAATGATATAAAAGTTGGCTGCAAATGTTTTTTTAGTATAATTTATTAAGATGGATGAACAATTAGAAGAAAAGTTTAAAGAATTTGAGACTGAATTTGAGCAAGATGAAACTTAAAATTAAAAAAAACTTTAGTTTTTGCATTTTTCTCATGTTTTGCAAGTGATTTTTACTTTTATTTACTTTAAAAATTCAAATTAACATTTCACTTCAAATTTTAAAAAAAAAATTCTATTCTGGATTTTTTTCAATTTATTTTTGAAAACTGGCTTTTGAGGATTGTCCCTAAAAACTGGGGGATGTAATTTTCATGAGAATTGGCAAGACTGAAAACTGACTGAATTTTTTTTCTCCAAAGGTCTGAAACCCTTAGAGATTATCTAAATCTTGTCTTTTTGGAGGACCTTATAGGTTTTTAAAAACAATTGTGAGAATCAAAATTGACAATTCTCATGAAAAAATTGGAACCCACCCAACACTCATCTAGACCAACAACATCAATCTTTTTCTTTATCTTCTTTAGGATGGATAAAAGAAAGTCTGGAACAACCTTTCCAACCTATTTTATCCTACCGTTCTAAAGCCTACCCTAATTATGCATAATCTCATGATTTATCTAAGCAAAAAACTTGTCAATCCTGTTATCCAAAACTTGTTGGGTCTAATACACCTAACAAATTCAAATATGTCAAATAGGCCAAAGGGTCTTTTATGCCAACACTACAAAAAGTACTCTCACATACTTTTTTACCCTTCCTACCCTTGGCCTATATAACATGTTCTCAAATTTATTGGATGATGCCCAAACACCTTTTGTACCATAATTGTATCCATATCATGGCATGTTATGAATAATAAATGGTACATAACATGGCATGTTGTAAACATTTATGACATTCCATGCTAATGTTCATGAAAACCTACTTAGCAAATTATGAACATAGTCTTTTTGTTTTTGGTTACACTTACATCTTAAACAAGCAAAGGGCAAGCAAAGAAAATAAAATGTGGAAATACCTAAAGACTCTTGGGACTATCCAAAGGAAGGTCAAGAAAATTCAACATGCAAAGTAAAACAAATAAATATCCAAGAAATGAAATGAACAAGTTGATAACATGGATTTTTCTCCCTTAATTTTGTAACATCCAAAATTAGCAAAAATAGTTGGATTTATCACAATTAAAAAAGAAAATCCCAAATATTTGGGTTAAAAAAGCAACAATATTTGTCCAAATAAATCACTGATTGATAAGATTCAAGCCAATGAGTCACAACTCACAAAAATAAAACATTACATAATAAGAAGTATCATCAATTCAGAAGGGAGTTGTCAATTCGTTTGGATTGCGATCACTATAACATAGTCATGACAAAGTATCCTCAAATAACTAACCATGTGAACAATGACAATGACCCTTGGTAATCTCAACTGAGTTATCTTGAGTAACTATCCCATAACCTCTTTGGAGTCCCTCCTCTTTTGGTTTTGTGTTCATATTATAGGCAGAGGTGTTGATGGTGTTGCAACGAGCATAGACTCCCTCTATTTTGAGATGAGTTATTATTGTATGTGAGGGTTTTTCTAGGCTAAGTGTTTTTTTCAAGTGTTCTTCTCCTTTCCATATATAATATGTTCCTCATGACTAGGGGTTTGAGTGCTTGATTTGTTCATGTTCCTTCGGCGGTCTGCCCCGTTCAGCAGGTTCTTTGTTTGCCCAGAGTTGGGTCCTTCCATCTTCTACCCTTTTTCTCACCCTTTTTGAGGTGCTTTGTTTTATTGATGATTGACAAGTTTTCATCATAAACCTCCAACTTCCCCCACATAGATAAACTACCTATGAACTACTTAACTGGGGTGTGGAACTCCAACAAGGAAGAGACACATGAGCAAGACAGCCCCTAAAGCTGGTTAAGTAAGTAGGTAAAGACCCTAGTATAAGGTCCTTGGCATTCAGTGGTGACCAACATTGTCGGTACATGCATGTGGATGGTTAGTACCAATGTTGGGCAATTCTTTGATATTGTCAATAACCATGGCTTCTGCGCATTTGGGAAAACAGAATCAAATAACCACTGGTTTCATTTCAGTTGTTTCAAAAAACCGCCCTGATACCCACAGCAGGCTCTAATAACCGCCTTCCTAGTGTCTGATAGAGTATAAAGCAGTCCTTTGGCAGGGTGTTTTTCATTCCCATTGCAATCAATGCGCTCTCTCCTCTGCTCCCTCCCTTGTCCTCAGGTCTTGGCTCTTGTGGTTTGGTGCTGTGTGTGTCTCATAGCTTCTTGCTTCTTTGACTTTTGTGTTTTTGGGGGAGTTTTGATGGGGTGCCAGTGCTTTCAAGAGAACTAACTGGGTTTGTGTCTTGGGTCACCAGAACTAGCCGGTCCTTTTATGCTTCTTTCTCTTGTTGGGACTTGGATCTAGCTGGATGTGCAGTTTTGCGGTGGGGCTCACATGGTCCGGTTGTGATCACTCTCGGTCCATGGGGTTCTAATTTCTTGGTGCATGTGCCATTGTCTTTTGTTTGGAAGCGGTGATGCTCTTTTTAAAAAAAGGTGGAGAGTGTTTGATGTTTCTCTGCAGTTTTGATCATGTGGTCGGCTGAGAGAGATTTGTAACATGCAGCATTTATGAATGTTGTTTTCATGTTATCGACTTCTCTCAGCCAACCATATGGGCAGGCTTGTTGAGATTTGTTTATTTGCAGCATTTGGTGATTTCATGCCGAGCTCTGTACGCATGTTGGGAGACTCGCGCTCTTCAAACCTGGTACACGTGCATTGCGGCGGAACTTCGCAACTTCAGCGACGCATCTGGTCCATATAAGAACTTGTAAACGTTTAGGCAGTAGTTTGGCTCCTTTGGAACTGATTTATAGGTTGTCAAAAGGGCTTGCTAGTAGGAACCATGTTTGTTTAGGCCTTGATCACTTCTTAGAGACTTCATGATTTGAGACTTGCATGCTCTGGATCTTGGATCCCATTAGATCCAACATTGCTGTGCGTCCAAATGTATTTTTAAAAGGAGTGCCTCGTTTGAAAGAAACTGGTATGTAAGCTCGATGTACGAATAAAGCATTGCCTTAATATGTTATGATGTATTGTGCTCCTTCTTCGCGTGTATATTTGTGTACTGAGCCTTACTACTGTTGTCCGCATGGGAACTTTCGAATCAGAGGTCACTGTCGGGCATTTGATTTCAGGTTGAAGTTGGGTCTTCACGTAACAGTTCTCGCAGTTCTTTACGGTAGAGTAACGGCTTTTTGCGAAACGGTTCTCGCATTTGTCTAAAACGAACGAGAAAACAATGGAGGTTCCCTGATTTACCGCCAGAGAAAGGGGGGTAGTTGGAAAAGCACTGAAACACCGTTCAGAATAGAATGCGCCGAATCCAGAAAGTTGAAACCCAACAATTTTTTAAGAATTTCTTTACAACTTTTGACTGAAAGCTTTGTGTATGAAACAAATTTTTAGCAAACAAGATCAATAACTCGGCGAAAATGCAGTCAAATGAACCAATAAACTAAATCTGGAAGTGAGTTTCGTATCCAAACTAAGCCCTCCTAAATCTAGCTGTGGCAATCCAGTTGCAGGAAACGAGGAACAGTTGGCGATCTTATATTATAGGAATGTGAGCTGCACTGTTACCCAAATATAGAAATCTTTAACAAGAAAGTTTCAGTATCTTCAGGCAATGACAATTCTAACTTCAAAAATCTTTCATTTTTCAAAACTGATTCATTGCAGTGTAGAAGCCGTCATTCAAAGGCAACAAATCTCGTAAAACATCTTTTCTTGGGAAAACCCACTCACACACTCAACGAGCCCCCAAAATAAATGTAGCTAGCTAAAGGTCTTGAAAAAGGTTTAGGGTCCCAAGAAATAAAGAATTATATTAAACCCTAGATTAAAAAAAAACTTTGTAGCTTCTTTTATCTCAGTTGATGGGGTCAGGTCTGCTACAAATTACTATTATTAAATGTTTTTTGGCTCTTTTCACTGGACCACTCACAGTTTTGGGCAAGACAACATCCAAAAATGTTTTGGAATGCTGGGTTGGCCTTACTATGATGCATCCAGTGAAAAGCTCTGCAAGAACATGCAAATCTGACCTTTGTTGCATGTTATATAAGGATGGTGATTGATTTCTGATCATCATCTCATTTTCAATTCTGAGGTTTCTGGTGTGACCCATGTTTGGCTTACTATGGCCAGAGTGTTTGTTAATTCATTGTTGGAACTATTGTGGGTCAGTCTGATTATCAACCCAAAAAAAATGTTAAAAAAATGAAAAAAAAACCTTGATTGATTAATTTGAAAACTTCTTTGTTCAAATGTACTATTTATGTGTTTTAAAAAAATAATTAACTCTTGATTTGGAGATCTTCTAAGCATGTGAGCCTCGTGAAGGCGATGGGTGTCCTTCGGTGCACAACTTTGTGCTTGTGTACTCAGCACGGATGTGATGCTTGGAGGTAACAAAAAAAAACACCATTCTCGTGTGCCTGCCTTGGGAAAGTATTTCATACATATCTTGGTTGGTTTCACCAGCACAGAACATTGGATGTGATATGATAGGGAGGCCCACTTTACACCACAAGTATCAAGGCCAAGGTTCAACTAAAATCAAGCATTACTATTGGTGCCAAAGTTCAAATTAGTCCCCAAGGGCTTTACACTAGGAGTCAAGGCTGAAATAGAAAAAAAATCTTTTCAATCTGCCCCAAGTTACTAAGAAATGCTGAACTTTATGGCCTTGTAACAAGCCCAAAAGTTGGCCTCAAAAAGTTTTTTCAGCCCTGACCCCCTAGTCTAAAGCAGGCCTGAGCACCCAATTGAAATTGATGCTAAATCATGAAACTTTTTGTTAAAAAAACATTGGTAGTAAGGTGGCATAATATTTTGGGGCTGACCCATTTGTTTTTATGAAAACCCAATTTGTGGCTATTCATCTTTAATGAAAAATTTCATATTAAAAAGGTTTTGAAAATAATGTTTTTGTCATTCCTATGAAATCTAGTAGTTCAAATTTTGATCGAAAAATTATTTAATATACACTCCATTGAGAGATATATGTAAATTGAAGACAATTATATGAGAGATGAATTTGGCCATTGTTAAGTTAATCCCTTGATTTTGGTCACACAGCATTTGGGTGATTACACATGATAATGCCTCTCCTTGCAATTATGAATAGCCCCAATTGATTATGCAGGATAATCCCCTTGGAAATTGATCAAGTTATCTGAATTTCCCAAAAAATCAAATTATGTGATATATATATATATATATATATATACTTATGAAGGGTTATACAGCCATCTCTTGCATAAGTTGTTAACTCATGATGTAAGAATGGATGTGATGGCATTATTGTACTGTTAGCATGATGTCTTTCAAGAGATGTCAAATGGGTACCAATCTTAATTGGTCTTAATTATCTCTTATTCATTTAGAAACCCTAACCATTGGAACAACCTTACATGGTGTCCTTACATAACAACCTTAACTGCCCTTGATCATCCTTAATTATCAACCTTTATTAGTAATACTTATGCCTTGATAGCTCTAGTAGGTACAGCCCTAAACATGTCTTTATAACCTCAATTAAGTATGCCTTGATATGCTTTAAGAAGTATTGATCAATCAAATTATCACCCTATACTCTGATTTTTTTTGATTTCATAGTAGTTGCACAAATTTTGCTTTAAAATCACATTTTTTGAATTTTTTCCTCAAAAGAATTCACCAAATAGCAAAACAAATTCAATAAAAGAAATCACTAGTCTTCAAGGGGCAAAAAATGAGAAACAACTTTCATCTTGGCTAGGAATAAAAACCTAAACACAAGCTACCTCGATTAGGCTTAGGCTTAAGAATGGCTAAAACAAATATTTTGCTAATGGGTTTAAAAAATTCAAGCGCAATTATTTCAAAATGTGGACCATAGTGCATTTGAAAACCAAAGCTCCAAATCATCAATTGGGTGCCCATGAAACACAACTTTTAACTATTTCCCATCATCATTGACCTTAAGACACAAGAGGGCCACAAAATTTTGCTTCAATAAAATTCATGCAGATTTAAAATATATCTTCAACGACTCATGGAACACTTACACAAAAGTTTGGGTACATAATTTATATAACATATGTGATTTCATTGTTATTCTTCCATGCCAAGGGATCTAACACTTATTAAAAATAACTAAGTCACAAAACAATTGTTGGGTACATATACAAGAAAACAAGAAATCAAACCACTTGTTTTATGTGCTCAAAAACCTCAAAACAACAATGAAATAAAAAAAATCTGGCCCCTTTGGGATAAGTATGTCCTTGTTTGTTGTTACATATTTTTATGGATTTGACTATTATTAAAGGCCAAAATGGTACCCCCCCCCCCCAATTGTCTTAGTCTTTTAGAATATTTGTTTGAAATGTCAAAATTTAATGAAATTACAAAGGAGAGAAAAATACAAAAATTGGTGCAACCCATGAACTTTTTGCTTCAAGCCAATCCACCATTGAAAAACACGTATCTAATAATTGATAAATTTTCTGCCCTATAATTTGATGGGAGATTAAATCTCCCATTTTTGCAAGGAAAAAAAATTCTAAAAGGTCTCATTATGTTAAAGATTCAATGTTTTAAAAACCTACCAAAGAAACTCCTTATATTTATTATTTATATTCTTAAATGGATTTTGAAAATAAAATAATTATTTGGCACCTAAGTGTTGAACCTGAAATAGTATTATGGTACACTTGTATTCCAAAATTTTCCCAATATATTTCCTTAGTACACACCCATAAATTCTCTTGTAGGTGAAAATTATGGAATATAAGTTTTTAAACTTTTTGCCCTCCACCTCCTTACACTACTTCCTGTTTCATTATAAGACCCCTTTAGATTATGGTGATGGTTTACAACAATGGAAATGTTGAGAGCTCTCAAAACACATCCAAAGGTTGTCATGGTTTTTCGGGCTCAGGGTCTAACAAATGTTCCACACATTTTTTTGTATAAAATACATTT
>Ga0209208_10010078_pt1 | contig 12330 bp, 8 predicted proteins | sample S1TSphfallax_3_FD_187694 | JGI IMG/M metagenome (GOLD analysis project Ga0209208, IMG submission 187694) | Host-associated microbial communities from peat moss isolated from Minnesota, USA - S1T2_Fd - Sphagnum fallax MG (SPAdes) (version 2) | ecosystem: Host-associated > Plants > Peat moss >...
TTTGTGGGAAAACCACCAAACCCTTGTCGCATTGCCATACATACCACTTAGATTGGATTTCCACAAAGCTTGACCACCTACACATTGGCATACAATAGTTAACCCCCAAAACACATATTTGTGAACAATTTTAAATCACCATCATGTTCCACAACCATGAAATCATTTACAAATCTAAAAAAATTAAACAAACCTTAATGAAAAGACAATAATATGTCTCACCATTTATTTAATATTGAAATAGATAATTCATGTCACTCATTTCAAGAATTCATCATGTTCCAATGCATCTTCAAATGCAATCTTCAATTTGACATTTGTTAAATCAAATTTTACTTGACATGCATTTCTCAAATCTACATGATTCAAGCAACCAATGCACAAACTTGTTACCCAATTCTTGCAAATTTGTCAAAATTGTTAGTTTAAAGACAACATTTACAAAGTGAAATCAAAATTCTAACAATGAAAAAATTATCTTTATTTTAATTTTGGGAGGTTAGAATGCCCAAATTGTGTTTCACTAATTTTGAAATTTGACTTCTTCTCTATGCCACCAACTCAAGGCATCCTTGAAGTTTGCATCGACAATATAATGGTGATATCCATCAAGCTCTCTTAACACAAAGTGCCTCAAAGTATTTAAATTTATTTTAATGGTGTGAAACAAATCTTCAATATCAACTTAATGTGATCCTTGCACTTAAAGTTCATCAATAATAATTGGCATCAATAATCATTTGTAAACCTATGGACCAATAAAAGTAACAATAATTATGAATCATATTTAGCAACCAAATTTTAATTGCATTTTCACAACCCACATAACTAATGGTTGGATAAAAACTTTTAAACCTTGGATCTAACATCAATGCTAACATCTAATGGCATTTCCTCCTATCAAATCCTTGCAAAAAGAAAATGAAAAACAATATCACTTCTAGAATTTGAAATTTCAAGCAAACCCACAACTCTTCCAACTTTTCATCAAAAGATGATGTCTCCAAATTAATCAAGTTGTCAATTTGATGTGAAGGTTCATCATGAATCTCATGACAAATGGAAATGAAAAAGTGTATAACGTCACTAAGCAACCAATGACCATGGCTCTAATTCATCACACAATTAATTACTATCATTGACAAAACTTTCATGACAATTTCCCAAACTACCCAAGTTTGTCGAGATGGTACACAACTTTGCAAAGCCATTGTTTGTTGAAGGAATTGCTAAGCAAAATGTCAAAATGTCCTATAGCAATAACACCCAACTTGCAAACCTACATGAAAAACACCAAAACACCAAAAGCCAAAACAAGTTGTTAGGTGGAACTTGGAACAAGCACCCTCATGTAATATTTACATATTAAACACAACCAAAAAAAAATCAACTTGATTTTCAAAAAATTGCATCCCATTCACCAAGTTCTCATTAATGTGTTTAATTTTCTAAGCTTCAACCCAAATTTTATGCAAATTTTATCTTATTCATGCCTCATTTTGCCATTTTTCTTTGGCCATGTTATAAATTTTTGGATGTCAACCAAAATAGACTTGACAAATGCAAAGTTAAAACATTAAGAAACTTTGTCATATGTAATAGGTATGGGCCAACCTTGGATAATGCATGCCCTAAGCATGTTCTATCAAATAGTTCAAACATGCCCAAGGCATTACAAGATACAATTGAGTTTAAAGCAAATGTACATGTTTGCAAATTAGACCCCTCATCCTTTACATATGCTAGAATAGATTCTGAGTTAGGTTAAACCTATAAAAGAGTTGCTACAACTAAATTGCCAACTGCACCAAAGGTATTAAAAGCTTCAGATAACCCAACCATTACATGCCATAACTACCAATCACTTGAGAGAAAGTTTACAACCACAACAAATATGTCATGAACCCCTTTTGATGTCCAAAGATCAAAATCCAAATGGTTAAATCACACATGGCCAATGCAAGTTGAACATATTCACCCAAAGTTTTTTCCATTAAAGCAGGTAGAACTTCTTTAACAAAAACTTTCTTGGATGAGAAGACAACCCTTGGGCATAATTTGTATGCCGATCTTTGCAACCAAATTGATTCCACTATCCTCAATGGCAAAATACTTTTTATCACAAACAACATGATCTTTTGAAAACCTTTTTAAAACAACAAAACAAATAAGAAATGGCACTTGGTACATTACATTTGGCTCTTACTAGTTGGTTCCCAATCAAGTAGTAATCTAAAATAACTTGTGACTTGTTATTCATACAATTTAGATAAGGTTTCACATTTTTTTCATAGTAGTAATGTCATTTGTTTTGCAATAAATAATGAAACTTTTACAACACCTAGTGTGCAAGGCTAAAATTTCAAAACAACATGTATGATTGTGGTAGATTATGTATCACATAATTTGATTCACATTCATATCTATGAGTTGATTGTCAATTACTTTGAAAAAAATCCATGTTGACAAATTATGATCGTAAGGCTTCCAAACAACCCTTTATTTTTTCAACTCTTCCATGTGCACTTCAAATAGGTGTGCCTTGCCACCATTGGCATCTTTTAAACTTTGTTCTCCACTGCCATGAATTTACAAGTTGTCTATATGTTATTGTTACAACATTTTACAAAATCTTGCAAATACTAATGAAAGATATTGAGGTTAAAAGCAACATCATGCATGTTCATTATAGAGCCCATTCACTTCTTGCTTAACACTTTGAAAAAATTGAGACTTGAGACCTAAAACCCAACAATATAAAAATATAAAAAGTAGGAATAGCAATAGAATCAAACCCTAACTTGTGAAAGTTCAAACCCAACAACAAAAAACACAAGAAACAAAAATTTTGCAATGGAGAAAAACCCCAACCTATGGAAGCTTAAAGCTTGCAACAAAAATCACAACAATTATAACAAAAACCACAACAAGTAAAACATGTGCAATGAAAAAAAATCACAACGTTACAATAAAAACCACAACAAATAGGAGTTATGTTTGTTAGCTCATGACAAACTCAAGCAAACAATGACCTCAAAGTATAGAGGCTATTGAAACAAAATGTATGGAACCTTTACACTTCCAAGACCACAAGAATGAAAGTTCAATTATTGTAAGGTGCATTCAAATCACAAAAGATCACAACAATGCTAAAAAACTTTCTTCCTTCCTTTGCCCTTTTTTAATTGATAGTTGATGAAAAACCTCAATGGTGATTCTCTCTCAAGTGGAAACTAAGAACAACAAAGAAAAACCATGATGAAAAAAAAAATTCATGATCAAGCAAAAAATGCCTACATTATTTCCTCTCCTTCATCAAATTTTCTAAACATCTTCCATGGCGGTGTCATTTACGAGCTTCATTGATTGAGACTCCTTTGATTAATGTTCCTTCAACCAACATTCCTTTGCATTAAGTGATGAAAGCCATTAACTAACATGAAAAGGTATTTGCAAGCTACAATATTACAAGCTCCACCTTATTCATCAACCTAACAACATTGAAACAAAAACATTTTGGTGGCACACACTATTGAAAGACTTTACATGGTGATCAAGAAAATCATTACTTGTTCAAATATAAACATTTCTTGTGGAAATAAAAACTATGGAAGAAAAACAATATGTCAATTTGAACAATTATTTACTTGTTGGTTTAATTCATATTTCATCTCATCCATCATCTTTCTTTCAAAATTTCCATCTTCATTTATCATTCAATATTTCATTCTCTTACAATCAATTTCATTTATCCAATTTTGTTTTACCGTTAAAGCACAAATGGAGGATGGCTTGTGCATGAGCATAAAGCCTAAGCTTAGAGCTTTGAACTTGGAACTTAAAGCTTAATGTGATTTAATCCACCTACATGGATGAATATGTTCATAGATGAATGATTTCATATGGATGAATTTCATTTATGATTTGAATTAAATAAACAAATCATTCAAATCATATAATTCAAATCATAAATAAAATTAATCCATGATAGGAAGATAAATAAATTCAAAATTATTTATATCCATTCTCATTTGTTATCCAAGTTTTAATGTCTCAAACTTGAATGTCATTTAATGATGATGGATAATGAAATTGTGATAGTAGGGGAAAATATGATGATGGGACCAAAATAACTTTTATAATTTTGTTCAAGAAATCATGAACAATGTTAAATAATTCAAAAAATATTGTCATGGAACGAGTGTCATCCCCTCCCATCCAATCGTTGTCAACAACATTATATATTTACTTCATGGAAAATTGGGGTGCCTTGAAAATAAATAATTATTTAAAAAATTCATTGTCATGTCTATGGTAGTAGGTTGTTTGAAGAAAACTAATTAAAGCGACTAAAACTGAATTTTTATTTATTTCAAAAGCTCATTATCACCAATGACATTATGTAATTTAAAGATATCTAAAACATTTAAGATCCATAGTTGTTAACAACATTTGTTAAATTTGAAGAAAATCGTGGCACCTTCAACAAATAATGGAAAAAAAAACACCCATGGTTGCCAATGACACTTATAAATAGGTTTGGAAGAAGTTGCAACACCTTTAGAAGAGGGGGAGGGGAAAACCCACTATCGGCAACTACACTGAATTAGTATGCCCAAAAAAAAACAAAAAAAACCTATATTTAATTTATTTTCAAATGACAATGACCATGGGATGGATGTTAGCATAATAATAGTAATATAGTTAAAACATTTTGAAAATAATTGCATTTTAAACCATAGCCATGAAATACATTTATAATGGAATTTACATTATATTATTCAACAAATGTTATATCATATAGAATTAGATTATGTTTCATTAAGCCCTAGTTAATTAAAATTATGGACAAAATATTTATCCATAAACACTTAATGATAAAATAAAACATTCATCCAAAAACATGTAAATGCAATTTTTTCATCCATACATTAGATGAATGAAAAAAAATCATTCATCCATAATGAAGATGAATGCTTACATTCATCCCCATGTTTGCTTCTAAATTTATTAGTATAACATTCATTTTGTGGTTAAATTCTTGGGTTTTATTTGTATGTGTATAGGGGAAAAGACATTTTACCATCTCAAGTTCCAACTTTAGGCTCTAGGCTCAGGCTCTAAGCTCACACGGTAGCATGCTTCGGCACAAATGCTTAAGACCATGTAAAATGAGCCCAACAATGCCCTACAATAACATTGGAAACATTTGCACTTGTGTTGCAATGTTAATAAAAAGACAATTGTGTATGAGATGTTTAAAACAATGCACATAGAAATATCATTGTAAACATTGCAAATGTTGTATGTATTGCATGCAAGAAGACATTGTAGACACTTCATTCTAGACAAGATAGGATGGATCTTAGATCTTGAAAATGAATTAAGAACCAAACCTCGAAAAAATTAGTGGTCATCAAGAGATTGGTAGTTTACATGCAATGGATTGAGGTTGAAAACTTATTGCCATGGATGGTGGTGGGATTAGAAATTTTGGAATGAAACATTGTGAGTTTATTTACACTCACTACCACAAAAATTAATGTCTAAGTTAATATGCCGTGTGATCTTACCACATCCTCTACTTGCCAACTAGGACCAATGTATTATGAACAATTGCAATTTATAATGATGTTATCTATATTCTTACACTTACATGTAAACAATGCATAAATAGTTCAAAGAAATTAAGGCACATTTTTGTATTGTTGGAAAATGTTCATTGAATAGGATTTTATAGAGGTGCTTTCATAATTTTTAGTTCTAGGGCATATTCACAATCAAGGTGTCACCTTTTAGACATAGGACTCAAGGACTTTATTTTTGCTACCTTCCAAATATAGTGCATGACACCTAAAGGCGACCCCAAATGCCGAGCTTAAATATTCTTCCCACACAACGTGTAACCCCAAAAACTCGGCGTATTTATGCAGTACTTCACATGCTGAACAAAGTTACACAACCTGTTTGTCAAAATCTTTTTTTTTGGCAGAAATATTGCCAGTCAAAATTAATGACTTTCGTCCAAATTTGGCTGGGGCGGCCCATATTTGGCCACAAGGATTTATAGGGAGCTTAAGGGTTAAGGCTAAATAACCCCTAACCCTGCTATGTTCATTGCTTAGATATGTCATCTTCGTTGCTGCTGTCACCGTTGTTGTTGTCACTGTTGGCGACAGGCGCAAAGAACGAGGTCAGCTTCTTAGTCCCAACAGCTGCCTTCCTCTACTTCTAGCAACACCGGCGCTTTGAGCGTTCCAAGTTCCCCACGTAACGGGCAAGCCGCTTGCTCTCCGGCTGGACTCGCAACTCCTCCAACCGTCCCTATGCATGCTCTGCTTCGTCCTCGCCAGGCTCTTCCACGTCCTCAAACTCAAGCTCTTCCTCCTACCAAACAACGTCCTCGCCAAGCGCGTCAACGTCAACATCAACAGTCGTTTCACCGTCGAACACAGTCACCTCCTCCTCCTCCTTGCGTCCAAACTCATCCTTGTCACGACATGCCTGCTTGGCCTTAGCCAGTCTCTTGAGCTACTGCTTTCGTTTGTTAAGTCTCCCATGGTGGCCACTACTGTCTACGAATTGGATGTGGGTGAAGATGAAGTAGTATGGGCTTGTGCATGCCTATGCATAGGCCCACCAGAAGGAGCAGAGGCCGCACCACTCCATAACCCGAACCCTACATCCCCTAACCCAAATTCAAAAAACTCCTCAGATTTATGCTGAAATTTTTGGCCCAAATTTGGCCACCAAACTTTTTTACAAGTCGCCTTTAGGTGTCATGCATTGTATAAAATCTAAATGGAATATATTTTAAGTGAAATATATTGCATAATTCAAATTATGATAATTTTCATGGTGGTGGTGATTTTTCACATGTGTATGTGATTATGCATAAATATTTTGGTAAAAAACCAAAAATGCAAAAAATGAATACATAAATTTTTACATACAACTTGACATTTTTTTTACATGAAAGTTTTTTGCACATTTTGCTAACACTTAATTGGGGCCACAAATTCTAAACCTAGTGAATACAAAAAATCAACCAAACGGGGGAAAAAAATCATTTTTATTGTTGCCCTTTCAGAATGGATTCTATAGCCTTCAAGTTTTTTAGATCGTATATTATTTAATAAAATGCATTATATGAACATTTCCAAGCATAGATGCATGCATTATTTATCCATGAAAAAAATTTGAAATCAATGCAATGTTTGATACATTCTCTCTTTTTTCTTTAAAATGAAAATTACAATTAAAACAAGGATTCAGATTACTTAAAAGGACCCAAAAAAACAACAATATTATATCCAATCCATTCTTGGATATTTTTATTACATTAACAAGATATGATTCTAGTTATAGTCATATACCAATCCACAATAATTGTGAAACAGTAAATGTAATGAAAATCCAAAATAATCCGTTGCAATTTTTTTTAGTCCTTTCTTTGTTTGAGTGTTCTTTTGGGTATCCAGATTGTGAATATGCCCCTAAAATGGAAGATATATTGAATTTTGAATAATTTTTTCATTGAAAATTTTCAACTAAATTTTAAAAACTAGTTTTGAAAGGAGAAATTATTTGGATAACAAGTTCACACTTGGGACAACGGAAAAGATGGCTTCAGGTCACACGAGTTTAACATGGAACCAAGGTGGATCCCCCTGGGCAGTTGTTGCTGTGTTCTAATCAGCCCCAGCCACATTGGCTAGTGTAGGACGAGGGCGGGAGCTTCATTTTATGATGCAGAGGGCATGTGAGAAGAAGGCAGGAATCAGCCTTTGTCCATGTAAAGGTCTGTACCTGCCAATTCTGCAAGTTTTCAGCTCCTCAACCCTAAACCCTAAACCATGATCCATTGTAAGTAACTTTGTGATGACAAGTTCCAAGCAATGACTTTTTTGGTGGCAAATTTTGGCTGTTTCGCTATTTATTTTTTGAAAAAGTTGGAAATACTGTAAAATTTTTTATGTAAATTTATTTTCAGAAAAACTTCGCAAATTTTTCGAAAATCAAGAAATAGAAAAAATTAAAAATTAAACAAATAAAATGGTTCCAACTTAAATGTGTTTTTTTTTTTTTTTCCGCTTTTTGGCGAAATTTCGCCAGTAAAGAAAAGGCTATAATATTACTACTACTACTACTACTACTACTACTCCTGACAGAGACAAGAATCAGTCTTGTGATTCAACATCTCGTGATCTCTAACAGCACCCCCCGACACCACGTACCGCTGGGTAGGTAAGGAGGAGTGCTTAAGATTTCAAAGGAGTATCAACGACGTGTTTGACCAAAGATGAAACAGAATCGCATTCCACAAGTATGTAGCAATTTCAGTTTACTAGTTTCAACCCAATTTCAACTCCAATTCGTCGTGTTCATCTACTGGTGTCGTTCACGCCATGTCGGTGAATAAAATTATTTTAGCTCGCGTGCGGCGTCTAATTTGGAGTTTGGAATGCAATTGGGCGCAAGAAATTTCCATTGATGATGCATACACTATCTCCTTATGCTAATTCACTCTGTATTGGAGAATTTCCGTGAAGGCGCAAAGGACGTGATTTTTGTGCCGGATTTTCAGTGGCGTTGCACTGAACCTCTCGCACCATTTCCACAGCATCTTGTGCAAGAAAGTTCCATCCGCGCTACTGGGGGGGTTTGCAATTTGCTTTGAAGCTGCACAAGACGCGATGAGGAGCTTCAAGGCTAGTCCCACTCATCTATTCTATGGATTTCGGAGATTAGATGAGATTTCTTGGAATCTCCGGGAATTATGTCGTGCCCCGAGTAATGTTGTGTTTCGTCACTTCTGGCGATAGGCAAGAAGGCAACGTTATGAGTAGAAAAAACGAGGATTAAGAGTTCTACCGCGTGTCTTTCTACCCCACACAGACGACCTTCGTTTCCAACACAACGCGTTCAAGTTTGAAACCTTTCGACTCCGTTTCAATCTTAAACTTTCCGAGCGTTAGAAAGATCTTCAATCTCCAACATATGACGACAACAAAGATTTTCCCAAAGCTCCCCTTGGTAGAATTTCAAAGCACGAGTCGCCGTTGATGTCGGAGGGGCTCTATGTTCCCAGTTTCTTGTTAAGGGGGGATTGTGAAGTGGGATTGTACTTCACAAGGTAAAATGTGGGACCACACATGATGTTCAATGTTTTTCTTGGGTGGTTTCTTAAATGTTTTGTTATGATGAGTTTCACTTTGATAACATGTGATTGCCCAATGATGTTCTTGGCTGTTTTCTTCAATAATTTCTTGTCATGGGTCTCACTTTGATAACATGCTATTCTAGCAGTTTCACATTCAGGGTGTTTTCAAAGCTTTTGGATTTAAAAGCCCATTTCAGATCATAGGTTATTTTAGGTCTTATTTCAAGGTGTTTTTAGAACAATTTGTGTGAAATCTCATATTAAAAGAAGATATTAGAAGCAACTGTGCAAATGTAGAAATCAAATTTATTTCTTTTCAAATCAAAATTGGTTCCATTCTGATTCTATACAACACTAAACTGCCACTCTAAAATGTAAACAAAGTGCACAAGTAATGTGCTAGAACCCTGTTTGTAAATAGCTATTACACATTGAACTGTTAGTTCACCCAAGATAACTAAGAAAACAAATTCAGACCAACAAATCCAGCAATCCCATTAGCCTGGAAAAGAAATCTTCAGGCCTACACACAATCCTATTCTGCTGACAATTGAAAATAATGGTCCCTTTTTAACATTTCCATTGGTCCTCTAAAATTTTCACAAGCCTTTGATCTCACAATCCATAGACCACTGTCTTCAAACCTGCCTAAGCATCCTGAGATCAATCTATTTCTAAACTGCAAAAAGTGGCTCAAGCATTTGATTGTGGACAGCTACCAACAGCAAGGTGAACACTGTAGATGCTTGTCTTGTACAGATGTGGCTGCACAAGTGAAACTCCAGAGTGTCTCCTATTCATGCTTCATTACTTGTTGTGCCCCAAAGTTTTGACATTTGCAAAATTACAACTCTTCAGACAAATGAAGTGTCTAGGTATCACCTGCAGCAAGCCCTTCATCGCCTCCACCTGTTCCATTAACAAATATTCCTTTTCATGATTTGGAACAACAATTGTGCTACTTTGGCGGCAAAGGGATTTAAACCTTACAAAAGATATTTTGACAATGTCTAATGTGAGAGTCTCCCTTCCCTTACTGAAGCAAGGGCAAACAAGCAGTGAACTTAACAATTTTATTGAATGTTCTCAATACCCTTACTACCTGGACTGGAGATGTACCTAGGTGAGAGGGAGAGCTCTTTCTTGAGTGCAATGCCTGGACTAGCTCAATGTTGTGTTGTGTTGCCTGAAGCTGACAAAGCACATCATCAAGCATAAGGCTAGACTCTCCTACAGCTATAGTTCCATCTATCTCCAAGGTGGCACAGTTACATGCAGAATTGAAGTCAAACCCACAATAGCACTCATCTTATGTGTAAAGACACAAATGCATGAAAAAAGACAAGAATTTACCCTGAGGGAGCACAACGTTCAAGGTCCAAAATTGAAAGAATTGACATTCGAAAGCCAGATTCAGGTACCCATTGTTTGACAAGGATCCAAGTCACTGTATCAGAGGGGATTGGAGGCCAGGCCGCTGGCCTACCTATTGTTTGACAAGGATGCAAGCTGCTGTACCAGAGGGCATTGGAGGCCAGGCTGCTGGCCATGGCAACATGCTCAACACCACAATGCTCATGTTGACAGTGTTTCAACACTCATCTCTTGTGGAAGGACGCATCAATATTGGAAGTCTAGCTTGACTCAGGAGAATTGGGCTGATGTGGACTGCAATTGGCAGCAAACTCTCAAGACACTTTTGATGGGCCAGAGAAGGTAAACTTAGCAGAAGATATGTTTGTGGAGAACTGAATACATTTTGTGAGGACTTCTTTCAATGCTTTTGCCATATCCAATCAAGTATGCCAAACTCACCAACTGCACATTTGCAAATTAACACCTATACCCTTCCCGTAGGTCATTCTGTGGCATTACCACATGTGTCAGGACAAGAAAAAGAAGAATTGAGCATTGCAGAATGAGAACTCAAACATCTATATATCAAGTTGCCCAACTGTATTTCTGTGGCATTAATAAAGAGAGGACAATGCATAAAATTTCAAGTCAGCCTGAAGCTGGTAAAAATTCTTTTCCATATTACATGTGATCCTCCATTTAAAGCATTGAGCTCCAACTGTAGAATAGCTCTGCAGCAGCACAGAAATTTTGGTAGGTCAAAAGGCCTGAAGATTACATGTAATATGCAGCCACAGAGGATTATATGATCTATGAGATTTTAGATTGCCAAGCTCTTCCGGAACATGCAAAATTCTTGGAACATAGTTTAAAGAGTCGAGAGAATTAGTTGAGCGGTCATAGTTTCAAGAGAAATCTAGCAATGATTGCCATGCTGCCGGAGGACCAAACCTTTTTGTTCATCAACAAAGACAATGACACAATGACAGTGGATGCTAAGTGGAGTGTGCATCTCATGAATTTGGACATTTGGCCCAGGATGCTCACTAGCGTTATGCACCTTCTGAACTTGGTCTGTGAGAGGTGAAAATGTGCTGGGAGTTTAAGGATGTTGCACCATCTGACATGGCACATCCATCCCCCATCTATGTGGTTGTTTCAGCTGACTTCAACAATGATGGTTATAAAGAGCAGCATCAACAATGTAGGACAGTACCAACCACTTCTGTTAGGTGGGTAGACTTTCTCAATTCCAAGCTATCCAAGTCATGTAGGCAATCAAATAGATTCTGTGCATTTTAGTGCAAAATGTCCTCTGTCCTTCAAACCAGTTGGCCTCTTTCAGAGCAATGGAGATCTTTCTTGGGTTGTGAAATCACAGGAGAAATGTACATTGTTTGATTGCTGGTTGGTGTTCAAACCATGCCTCTGTGGTTTTGTTTTCTAATGTTCCTATATCCAGGGTTTGTTTCTTTGCTGGAAGAGTGAGTGAAATAATACACCCACAACTAATTAGTGAGCGTAGTACATAGGAATTGGGCTAGCAACAATAGCTTCAAAAGGAGAACCTGGAAATTGGTACATGGGCAAAGAAGCTGTGTTTGCCCCTAAGCTGGTTTTCTCAGAATCTAAGCAATAAATAAAAGTCCTCTTAGAGCACTATAGTTTTACTTATTAGAAAGGTGAGTGCCTTCTTGTACTCCATTACTATGATCTTTCTTGTTAATGATATCTATATTCCAGTGTTGTGTGTATAAGTGTCAATAGCCATGTATATGGCATGTAAATCTCATGTAAGTGTGTAAATCATT
>Ga0209208_10010079_pt1 | contig 12329 bp, 8 predicted proteins | sample S1TSphfallax_3_FD_187694 | JGI IMG/M metagenome (GOLD analysis project Ga0209208, IMG submission 187694) | Host-associated microbial communities from peat moss isolated from Minnesota, USA - S1T2_Fd - Sphagnum fallax MG (SPAdes) (version 2) | ecosystem: Host-associated > Plants > Peat moss >...
AATTCCATTGGCAAATTCTCCAATTTGGAACACCCCCGCAAATTAAATGTCTTGAGTTGTGACAAGTCCACAATTGAATCAGGTAAAGACACCAATTTGGAACAAGAAACCAAGTCTAGTTCCACCAGGCTTTGAAGTTTCCCAAATTCCATTGGCAAATTCTCCAATTTGGAACACCCCGCAAATTAAGTGTCTTGAGTTGTGACAAGTCCACAATTGAATCAGGTAAAAACACCAATTTGGAACAAGAAAACAAGTTTAGTTCCACCAAGCTTTGAGGTTTCCCAAATTCCATTGGCAAATTCTCCAATTTGGAACACCCCCGCAAATTAAATGTCATGAGTTGTGAGAAGTCCACAATTGAATCAGGTAAAAACACCAATTTGGAACAAGAAAACAAGTCTAGTTCCATCAAGCTTTGAAGTTTCCCGAATTCCATTGGCACATTCTCCAATTTGGAACACCCCCGCAAATTAAATGTCTTGAGTTGTGACAAGTCCAGAATTGAATCAGGTAAAAACACTAATTTGGAACAAGAAAACAAGTCTAGTTCCACCAGGCGTTGAAATTTCCCGAATTCCATTGGCAAATTCTCCAATTTGGAACACCCCCGCAAATTAAATGTCTTGAGTTGTGACAAGTCCACAATTGAATCAGGTAAAGACACCAATTTGGAACAAGAAAACAAGTCTAGTTCCACCAAGCTTTGAAGTTTCCCAAATTCCATTGGCAAATTCTCCAATTTGGAACACCCCCGCAAATTAAATGTCTTGAGTTGTGACAAGTCCACAATTGAATCAGGTAAAGACACCAATTTGGAACAAGAAAACAAGTCTAGTTCCACCAAGCTTTGAAGTTTCCCGAATTCCATTGGCACATTCTCCAATTTGGAACACCCTCGCATATTAAATGTCTTGAGTTATGACAAGTCCAGAATTGAATCAGGTAAAAACACCAATTTGGAACAAGAAGACAAGTCTAGTTCCACCAAGCTTTGAAGTTTCCCGAATTCCATTAGCAAATTCTCCAATTTGGAACACCCCCGCAAATTAAATGTCATGAGTTGTGACAAATACACAATTGAATAAGGTAAAAACACCAATTTGGAACAAGAAGACAAGTCTAGTTCCACCAAGCTTTGAAGTTTCCCAAATTCCATTGGCAAATTCTCCAATTTGGAACACCCCCGCAAATTAAATGTCTTGAGTTGTGACAAGTCCACAGTTGAATCAAATAAACACCCCAACTCGGAACAATGAAATAAATTCAATTCATTTAGCTTCAATAATTTCCCAATATCCTTGGGAAGTTCTGTAAGAGCTTTGCAATTTGAAAGGATCAATGTTTACAAATCCTTATAAGTGATCTGTAATCCAACATTGCAAAAGGTAAAATGTTTTCATTAGCTTAAAATGCATTGAACACAAAAGCCCCATCATGTGGTCTATTAGATAGTGAATGAGTTTTACATATTCAAAATTGAAATATATGTGCAACATAAGCTCTATTGGTGCATTCCCATGCATATTCAAAAAAATTATAGCTCAAGATCATTGGGCCGAATTTGCGTTAACTCCTTGTTGGAAGTCAAATCGGGCACCACCAACTTTTGAAGGTCTAGTTCCAAAGGTAGTGTTGAAATATCCGAGTTTGTCCATTGGAGCCAACGCAATCCTCGTGACCAAGTAGAAAAGTCACCCTTCACATTATCACTATCCAATAAAAGGAAATGCAATCTATTCATGCCTATGTAATTTTCAGCCACATTAGTTGCACCAATGCCACCACGGCCAACTCCAAATGTTGAAAGCCCTCGATTTTTATTTGTACCCTACAAATCCCACACAAGTGTGCAAATGAGTGATTTGATGAAAATTCACATGCCAAAGCCTCAGTCCAATGAAATGTCTGACCCTAAATACCCCAACAAACAATTTTGGTTGATATTTTAGTGTTAAAATGAACTCTTGGGACATTGAAGGGTTAAACATTAATTTGACAATACATATGGTCCATGTGCATTTTTTTGTTAAAACAAATATATGAGGAAAAGAAAATAAGGTGGGATAGTTGACATGTATAATGTTGGGCACTTGGTAAAATTTAATGCATATTACAAGGACCTTTGAATATAGATCACCAAAAAATGACAAATATGGTTGAAAACTTTTATAAATAACATAATACATATTTTTGTGAATGTTCTATGGTTGCAAAATTTAACCTTTTTAGATTTACATTACCAACGGGTCAGTTTCATCATTACACAACCTTTTTGATACACATATTTAAAAATGGCTCAAAATACATGACATTCATGTCATGCAAATGGTCCTAAATACTATGGCCAGCAACGATATGGATCAATTTAACTACTCCTATGATGTAATATTGAATTAGAGTATGTTTGATCACAAAAGAAAAAAAATCAACTTAAAATTTAAACAACAAAATTATTTTCTTCAAAATTTGATTAATTGTTCATTTTCTCAATGTGGATATTTACCCTAAATAACAATATGTGAAACTTGATGTTCAAAATCTTTTATGGTTATCCCACCCCCAACCCCCAAAAACTTGTTGAAGAAATTATTATATAGCTTCAAGTTAAAAAACTAGATACCAACCTCCTTGTTTTGCAGCACTTGTTGTACGATTTTAGGATTCCACAAGTGGCTTGGTGTTCCTTTCTCCATGTGATGTGATTGGTTCATGACCACTTGACGTCCCATGTCACGAAGAAGATCATGCATTACGATTCGTCTATCTTCATCCAACTTCACTAAACATTTGTCCTTGAGTGACTTGAAGGATGTTGTTGGTATTTTGTAGTCAGATTTGCATGCTTCAAAAAATTTGCATCGCTATATGTTCACGTTGGCCGATCATGAAGCATGCTATGTCCAAGAACAGCATCCTTGCTTCTGGAGAGAGACCGTTGTAGCTGATCATAAGCTTTTTGAAAATGTATTTATTTTCGTTCAACAATGTCTTGATTGTTTGTGGCCAAGTACTTTTTAAGTCACATTCTCCTCTTTTGTCGAACAAAAAACATCCAGTAGCTTCCAATGCTAGTGGGAGACCACAACAAGCATCCGCCACGTTCTTGGCAAGCTCATGGAAGCCATCAATAGCATCAACGCTGTGGAATGCATGCCAATTGAAGAGATGTCTGGAGTCTATGGTGTTTAACAATGCCATTTCATGCATTGAATATTTGCAATTTCCATTCTTCACAATGTTGTTCACCACGTTTGAATCACGCGATGTGATGATGACTCGACTACCGGCACGAAGTTTGTTGATGTCAGGTATGAGTTGATCAAATTGACCCTTTTGATCTATGTCATCTATAACAATCAACACTTTGCAATCCATGACGTGATTAAAACATTTATTGAATTCCTCCATACTTCTTACATCCTCTCTAAACAAATCACGGGCCAACTGTTTTTGCAAATCCAGAATTGCACTCTCTCTTACATCCATAAGAAAGCTCTTTCTTTCAAACGTGTCATTCTTCTCGAAGCGCCAGTATATCTCCTTGGCAAGAGTCGTTTTCCCAATTCCACCCATGCCGACCAAACCCAAAACCCCAACATCTTTTTCCATCCAGTTTAGAGTTTCAATCAACTCCTTGGATGTCTCTTGTAATCCCACTTTGTAGGGTGGAACTAGCGTTAGTTGGGAGGCACGCAAGTGGTCCCGAACTTTGCTTACAATTGCTGTCTTCAATTGAGCTTCATCCCTGCAACCACCCATATCACACTCCTTTTAGCCCATTATTAGATTTCAAACATGATAGATTGCGTCAAACATCAACCCACTCTTGGCGCACAACAAGTAATTAGTTTAAACGGGGTGGATTTTTTGAAAGCTTTGATCCAAGTAATATGAAATAGAATGAGGATTTTGAGTTTCGGTTGTCTCACCCATCATAATCAGCAAGTTTGAATCCGGCCAATTGAGCAGCCATGCGAAGTGCGTCTTTCCATTTCTTCACTTCACTTGCTTGTCTCCTCCCATGAATTTCGTGAAAAGCCTTGGTGTACGGTCCATTGTCGAGCTTACAATGCAGATCATTTGGTGAAACATCGTAGAAAACAGGAATAATGAGCTTCTCGCTTTTGAGCATGGCGCACAACTCGTCGAGACAGTAGTTGGAGTAGGCGTAGTCTTTGGAGAAGATCGCCACATGCACACTAGCATATCCAAGCGCCTCATCGATCTTCTTTTGATCATGCTGCCCTTTCTCCAGAGACTTCATATCTAGGAATGGACGGCACCCTGCTTCTTGAAGTGCTTGGTGGAGATGAGCAGCGAAGTTCTGCTTCACATCAGGTCCTCGATGGTTCAAGAAAACATCGAACATCCCTGGTACTACAGCCATGGTCTCTAAGTTGGGTTTTTTTTCTGGCACAAGCTTTTTGCTATCAACTACGCGCTCTCTGGGGGGCCGTCTTGCTGAGACTCCACTGCAGATGCAAAATCTCTGTCTCAAGCTCTCTCTCGACTTCAACAGGAGCTACTTCACAGGCACTAAAAGGGCCTGCACAGACGATTGTTGGGAAGGCGACTATGAAGAAGCCAAGGAGCAAAATGGCTGCCGCAGTAGTTCGCTTACGATTGCAACAAAGCCCAAATGATGCCTTCGGAAACCGATGAACTTCATGAACCTCTTTTCCAGACTGTCGGAACTTTCTTGAAGGCTCTTTTCTACAGGAGAAATTTCGCCAAAAAGCGAAAATAAATATTCAAAATCCGAATATTGAAGTGTTTCTGGAGTTTTTCAATCGCCAGAACTGAGGGAACAAAAAAAGAAAAAATCGTCAGATTTTCAGTTTTTTATTTTCAATGTATTAGCCAAAAATGTAGAAGGCTGATTAATTATTTGTGCAAGTCATAGCTGGTCCATAACCAAATTGGGCTAAACCTTCCTAGGGCTGATCGCCATTTTTTCTGCTTCTAATTCCCTTGAATGATAGCCCATTTAACTCCCAAAAATCATTTTTTGTTGTTAACTTTTTTAATTTTTTGTGAAAGGTGAAGGTGGTATTTTTTTTGGGATTAAATGGGCCCCCAAGTAGCCACATCATGAGGAGAAAAAAAAGTAATCTGCCATATTTAGACAATATGTTCCAAAACTATGTTATCCATTCACCACTTGGTAAGTTTGGACTTCCCTCTTTTACCTCTAGCCAAATTTATCAAAAGGCCACCCCGCACCTAGAGTTAGTATCATCATCATATATATTAATTCACTACGTCCTTGACGAAGCTCGGGTTTTAGGTTGACCGGGCTCGGCACTAATCGGAGGGCGGAATTTCCTGTACCTAGTCTGTGGGCAAAGCTATTAGAGGAAATTAGGATAGGACATTCTAGCGCGGAATAGAGACCCGAGATAGCCGACGTGAAGAACAGGGTGACGGGCCGGGTCCGATCCAGACTGTCTCTGACGAAGCTAGCCTGACGTAAGAGAGTTGTGTGTGTTTGCCGAGGGAGGGGGGCGGTGGTGGGTGCGGAAGTCTTATGAGTGAGTAGTGTAAGTTGCTTGCTTTGCTCCAGAGGGCAGAGGTTGCTTACAACTGGGAACGGTGAACAACACAGACCCCTGGGGAGAAAGAGAATTTAAGGAGGAAAAGTGTTGCAATAATGAGGTCAGCCAGCAACGGATTTCATGGGGGACTTTTCAAAAAAAAAAAAAAATTGCTTTGCGCCTTTGTGTCTCTCTCTTGGTTTAAAGAAACCAGGGGATTTCACAGTGTCCGAAGGTCACAGGTACCCACTAGTATCTATAAATTCACTACGTTCGTCCGTTCGTGACAGAGCTCGGGTCCATCACAGAAGGCCGACCGGGCCCGGCTCGACACTCCCGAACTCCCGGATTTTGACCGATCGGGCATGTCGTGGGGGGTGCCGAGCCAGGTTCGTCACAGAAGGCCGGCTGGCTCTCTGGTGCCCTGCACGGGTGGAACGGGCATGGCCGTTCTCTGGTTCCCAACACGGGCGATGCGAGCACGGCCGTTTTCTGGTTTCCAGCACGGGCGGAGCGTGGCCTAGAGGAGGAGCGCTGCGCTGCTGCAGGCGAGAGAAGAGGAGGAGGAGGATAGAGGAGAGAAGAGAAGAGAGATTTTGATTGGAGTTGACGAACAGTGACCAGCACAGACCCCTGGGGAGAAAGAGAATTTAAGGAAGAAAAGTGTTGCAGTAATGAGGTCGGCCAGCAACGGATTTCATGGAGGACTTTTCAAAAACAATAAATTTAAAAGAAAAGAAAAAAAAAATTGCTTTGCCCCTTTGGGTGTCTCTCTCTTGGTTTAAAGAAACCGGGGACTTCACAGTGTCCGAAGGTCACGAGTACCCACTAGTAGAAATAAGTTAGGATATCCCTCAAACAAATAAATTGATGTCCACATGTAGAGTGATAGCTGTCACCAAATTCTATGTGGTTGTGGACATGGCATTCAAAGTTAACTAATAAATAACTCAAAGATAGGAAAATATGGGTCTAATTTCAGATCTTTCAAATTGTTAGATTTCAGGCGAAAATGGCCAGAGATAGCTACAAGCCTAAAAATTTGATATTTAAATCAAAGATATGTAACTCTTCCTACTTGACGCTATGATTTCGTTGCTTGGCTTTCCTTCCTGGCATGTTTTCCCTTTACATTCGCTCTTCCTGCTTGACACTACTATTCCATGTCCAACATTCTTTTCTCTACACTCTCTCACCATTGGGCTACAAGTTTTCTACGGTTTAATTTTTGTGTTGGTCTAGGAAATTTGTTATAGCAACAGTTCAAAGAACAAGATCAGAAGGAAAATGAAGGACCAAATAGCCCAAGAAACGAGACTACAAGAAAAAAATGACGAGCGATGTTGGATGTGTTTGGATGACATGTAAAGATTGATTGGCATCAAACGATTTGGTAAGTACATAGTGGGGCCGGTCTATATTTTTACTAGCAAAATTTCATCAAAAAATGAAATTAAATGTCAAAAACTCAAGGTTTAAGTGCTTTCAAAGGTTTTGAATCGGCACAAGGGAGAAAAGAATAGTAAAAATTTGCCAAAATCATTTTTTATTCCCCCTAGTGTGTAGTCAAGAATATAAAAAGATGATTAAAGATTTGTAAAGATCATCACCAGTTTTTTTTTTTCTCAAAAATTTGCTAGTCTCCCACAACAAACAAACATTGCCTACTAAGACCCCAAAGGAAGATTTTGAGAAAATCCACAAATTTCCCCAGCTTTCAAATACTTCTTTTTGGGATTTGCTAGTTGTAGACAATGAATCCTACCTTGTAGCCAAAATATAGAAAGATTTCCTACATTTTCTACTTGCTTGTCTAACATAAACTCAAATAATGTTATTCTACAATTCTATTTCTTTTGTTGGTAAAGGCCGAAATAACACCTAAGAAGCTACTCCCCAAATACCTACAACATTTTTGTAGTGCTCTGCAAAATTTACATGACATTAATACAAGAAGGAGAGAAAAAGTTAGGAAAGCACACACTAGGTACGTGTGCAATAATAATGTATAGCAGATGAAACACCACAAGATGCAACTTGCAAGTATCCCAGAAGACTAACCTAATCAAACCTCACTTTTCTATGCTGACACCCCATGTGCACATGTGACCAAAAACTAAGGTATTATTGTTGTTTCACTAAACCTTAAATCATATGCAAGAAATTGAAATTCCAACACATGTCATTAATTGTATTCCAAAAATACATACAAGATAATATCACAACTTGTTCTTATGGGCGAACTTCGGTATTTTGTTGATCATCCACAGAATTGACCGGCTACACACAACACACTAAATAACATAATCCCACAATTATTTGGATATGCTTAACCCTAATTAGTTCCCTCTTTCCTTAACGATGCACTCCCAATCTAGGCAATCTAGCCACTCGACATCTTATCCATCCAATTGAATCTAATTTGTGAAGGATTATTCAATTATCAAAAATAGAAAAACAAAGCAGATCCCTAAAACGACATCCATTCATGATCGGCTACAAAATGCTGATAGCCTCACTTGTCTTAAAAAACAAAAACTGACCCACCAAGGTTTTACAATTGTTTCATTATTTATTATTCAAATAATAGCTTTACCATGCTTTTCGAAAGCCCAAGTTACTCGTGGGGGTGAGGTGGCAATTAAAAGCTTCATCATCACCCAAAGTTAACCTTCTTGCAAGACACACATGATTGAACCTAACTAGGACTTTGGTAAAAGGTACATGCAAATTATTTTCCCTTGTTGCATCTAAATGTTATATTTTTGTCGTTTCTTGTAGTAAATGTCCATTGTCATTACGTTTGTGCACCTCTTTTTTGACAGTTTTGTGTGTTTTGATTAATAGTTGTTAGGGATAGTAACCTAGGGTCCAGATATGGTGCTTTGGGTCTGGCATTAGACATTAACATGGTATTTGAAATGACACATGATTCCAAGCCAAAGGAATGTTTTCATGCATAGCCCAAGCAAAACTTCAGATTGTCACCGTGCCTTCATGGATGGCTGTTTTGGATGTATCATACACCTATATAAAATTGCAAGTTTCAATTATAGGTTTAATGTTACCCAAAAAAAGTTCCCAATGACCCTTAGCCCTTGGATGGGATCAAGAAAAGGGAAAGGGTGGGGGATATACATTTGCAAGCATGCCCATCAACAAACACCAGTTGATAATTGTTAGCATCAAAGCAACAATCTTGAACACCATTAAGGATGAACAAATAATTTACCCAACATTCAATGTGCACCTTATGATGACATAGGTGTGTATTATGTTTGATTTTTTTGCGTCTCTTTTTTTTTTGTTGTCTCATGGGAAATCCATTGCACAATGAAAGGGAATGTTGTTCAAACTTTAAGTAAGGCTAGTGGAGCATTAGCATTCTTCCCATTGGCCATGCAGGGACGGTGCATTTTATCCATCTTGGCGACGGGAGAAAATCACCCTCTTGATCATAGGCCCCACTTGGAACAAGGAAATGTGCCTTAATGGGACAAATTATGTGTCTTGGGCTCTTGTTGGGCCCATGGGGGATAGATAATATTTTGTTTGGATAGGGGGAAAGGTACATGCATGATTCACATAGCAGCTTTATCCATATAATTTATGTGTATATACATATGTTTACAAGTGTTAGGATTTTCTTAATAATATTTTTAGAGGTGGTTTCTCCTCAACCAATTCTTACTCCCTCCCCACCTCACCCCCCCTCTTGCTTTGTACAAATGGTTCTTTAACATAAAATTTCATTTGTAGAATATTTGTATTGAAATTATTATTTTTAATGAAAAAAAATTGATTATAAGTCTTGAGAGTACTATTCCAATGACCAACATGGAAAACAAAACTTCTTATTGTAAAATTAAATACATATATGATCATCACGTCTCCATAATTTCATTTCATCTATATGAACCTTGAAATTTGACTGGTCCTCTAAGTCCATTTCAATCTCAATCAATTCAATTATAGAGTATAGTAGCTTAAAGGATTTTGGCCCCTAGATAATAGGATTTTGGCCCCTAGGTCTATTTTTGTAAGAGGATTTTTGAGAGATGATATGTTGGCTTGTGTTGAAACTTGAGATTAGTTCTAGAGTTATAATATCTTGAAGGATTTGGGTTTCTTTTAGAGGATGTTTATAAGATTATATTTTTGCATGTTGAAATATCTGATTTTCCATAATTCTTCATTTGCCTTAAGATACTTTTTAATGCAAATGGCAAGGCCGCAGTGTGACACACCCCTTGTTAGCCCCTTAATTGACTTTTGATCAAAACATTCCCAACTGGGAGGACCCTGGTCATGCAATTACGTAACTGCCCCAAAGTCATGGAAAATGTTGGAATTTTGACTTGTTAGAGAGTTGTCAGGAATTTCTTGAAGTTGAATGTTTGAACTTTAGAGGAAAAGAAATTTGGGTGAGAAATGGAAAATGCCAACCAATCAAAGTGCAATTCTACTAATTACCTACAACTTCAAAATGTTCATGCTTTTTGAAAATTTGATCAAGCTATTATCCTTCATTGATGATAAAAATTCTAAGGTTGGTTAGATAAAAGGCATCCATAATGAAAAAAGCCATTGACAAACTGGGAGCCATAACTAGCACCCAGTGCTGGCTCCGAGGCATAATGGACTAAATGTGCGGCTTAGGTAGGTCTTAACATAGTCCAGGTAGGTAAGAGAAGGCAGATCTGCCCCTGGCCGTTTATGGAAAAGTATCAATGCCTGAAAACGTGCAGAATCGGCAGGTTCAGTCCATTATGTTTGTCATAATATCCTCTAAAGGCCCTGGTGTCAGGGCGGTACACCCAGACCTCGGGCTCCGCCCTCAATTCCAGGGCGTACTGCCCTGATACCAGGGCCTTCCCTTACACTGAAACCGCCCGTCTTTCAGCAGAGGAAATATTCTGTCTAGTGAGCTGCCCTGCAAGTACAGCTAAGCAATATGTACCGCTTATTTCCCATTACTTGTTTGTGACCAGGGATTTTTTCTAGTTTCATTGGGAAGTCCCTTGGGGAACCCTATTGATTTAAGCGATCAAACCGTGTCAAACTTTATTAAGACAAAGCACCCAAAAGAGGGGGAAAACAAGGAACAAAAGGAAAGGACCCATGTCCAGGCCAGAAAACAAAAATGGTGAACAAGGTGGGCAAGTAAGAGGAGTGGGAAAAAGTCACACAGTCGACCTCATTATCATAAGAAGCATGTTAGAAAAGGAGAGGGGAGGTACACAACAAAAAAAACACTTAGCCTATAAGAACCCTCACCAGTAATAATGGTTTGTCACATTAGAATGGTTGCAGCATGCAACTGCTGCGAAGTCACTAACACCCTCTGTCTATAAAAAGCATGCAAAATCAAAAGTGGAAGACCTCCGGAACCCTTTGCTACCCAAGCCATGTTCACACAATGATGGACTACTTGTTGATGTTTGAATAGGTCACCCTTGAGATTTGCAGAAAGTTATTTTTAGCACCAAGAAATCCTCATGCCAGTCAGGCGGAAACCTGTGGCATGTGGAGAGTAACTGAGGCATCTTTATTTGCATCAACCCTTTTTTTTACTGCCCAAATTTTTCCAAAAAGAAATTTTAAAAATTGAAATTGAATTATTTTTCAGGGTTTCAATCACCAGAAGTGAGAAAATCGCCCAATTTCTGAGTTTGGTTTTTCATATGTAGCCAAAACTATGGAAGGATAACTAAATATTTTGGTTTTCATATTTGGAAAATTTTGTCACTTTTTGTAGTTTTTGGAGAAAATTCACTATTTTTGAAAAAAATGAAAGAATTCACCAATTTTTGTGTGTTTATTGGAAGCACAACAGCAGACGCACTTTTCTCTGCTGACATGCGCAGTTGCAGGCTGTGTGCATCATCAAGCAATGACCTACTGCATCCATTTTGTAAAGGCTAAAAACTTTACTGATCATAACAAAGGGGTGTGTATCACTGTGCCCTTGCCATTTACATTAAAAAGTATCTTAATGCAAAAGAAGAATTATGAAAACTCAAATATCTCACCATGCAAAAAATATAATCTTCAAAAAATCCTCTAAAAGAAACCAAAATCCTTCAAGATATTATAACTCTATAACTAATCTCAAGTTTGAACACAAGCCAAAATATCATCTTTCAAAAATCTTCATAGAAAAATAGACCTTTTAGATAGGGGCCAAAATCCCTCAAGCTGGTATACTCTATAATCAATCTAAAGACAATATCCTTGCCTTGGTAGGCAAATCCAACAAAAATCTCAAGTCTAGGCGTAGCACCTACACATGCCAAAGTTTGAGGTTTGCATGTGCCATGACTTTATGGGAAACAAAATATGAACAATGTTTCCCAGTAGCTGTAATCAAGGGAGAAAAAGTTGGACAAATCGATGTAATTTATGTAAGAGGAAAGTTCAGACAAAGTACTTTGGGAAACTCTAACTGGCCTCAATTTTCTCTGCTGACACACACATGGTGGGCACCAGTCCATCAATGATGGACCACTTGCCTCCATTTTCTAATCGCCAAATATTTCAGTGATCACAGGAAGTTCCGTGTCCAGGACGCATGCATAACTTTATTAAAGACTTCCAATCTTGAACAGCGTGAAAGCAGACAACAGTCAGTAGCTGTAATCAAGGGAGAAAAAGTTGGACAAATTGATGTAATTTATGTAAGAGGAAAGTTCAGACAAAGTACTTTGGGAAACTCTAACTGGCCTCAATTTTCTCTGCTGACACACACATGGTGGGCACCAGTCCATCAATGATGGACCACTTGCCTCCATT
>Ga0209208_10010081_pt1 | contig 12327 bp, 12 predicted proteins | sample S1TSphfallax_3_FD_187694 | JGI IMG/M metagenome (GOLD analysis project Ga0209208, IMG submission 187694) | Host-associated microbial communities from peat moss isolated from Minnesota, USA - S1T2_Fd - Sphagnum fallax MG (SPAdes) (version 2) | ecosystem: Host-associated > Plants > Peat moss >...
CGATTCGCTAAGTCGTTGCGGTGATGGGTTTGTTGCAAATAATTTCCGATGTACTGGGAATTACAAATGATGTATAGAAGAAATTATAATCGGAAAAGTTTTGCGATTGTATCAATTTCGGGAGTTGAGAAGAACTTGCGATTGTACGGGTGCGAATGTTATGGTTTCGTAACAGCTTAAGAGTTTGCGAGAAATTGTGGTTCACAACTGTGGGTTTTCAGAAACTTTTTTCTTTGTTGTTTGTGATGATATTTGGATCGCAATATACCCCTCTTTTGTTGTAGTGATTCCATATACTTTTGATAATGCTCCTTTTGTACCAATGTTAATTGCATGTATTGATATGTTGGAAAAAACTAGCTACTGCAACCCACATCACAAAGATGTAATCAACTTGCTAAAAGACCATATGTGTAAGCACCTTCAACTAGGCATGTAGACCAGGGTCAACATTTGTCTTTTTTTTGTTATCCTTATTCTAAAAGGGAAAAAAGGATGTGGATTATTTTGTTTGCCTTTGGTTTTTGCAATGTGAAAATATGGTTGAAAATGTGCCAATGATGCTTTGCACTCCTACTATTGTGGAAGCTACCTTAGGCAATAAGAAGGCTTGTATAATGTGTTAGGATTTGGCCACATATGCAGTGATCTACTTAGAAGAGAATAAAACTTGGGAAGAGATTATCATAGTTCTTCATCTTCACCTTCAAGACCTCACCAAACATGTGTATTGTTATTCGAAATCAAGCTCAAGTTTTAAGATCCCAATGTACAGGTTTGTGTTCTTGACATTTCCATAAGTCAAAGAAAATGTGCTTGCAGTTTTCATCTATGTTCTTAATAATCAAGCATATTTCTTGTCTTATGCGTTTGCATTTTTGAAACCTTAATTAGTTCTATAAAAAAAATAAAATTCTTATGTTTTTGCATTTTGAAACCCCAATTAATTCCATAAAACATATTTCTTACCTTATATTTTGGTATGATTTATGTTTAAGATTAAGGTTAACAAAAACATTGGCATTATTGCCATGACCAAAAGTTGAAGTTCACAAGAGTATGTTATGGCAATAGGAGAACCTACACCACAATGCTCAACCTATTAGAAGCCATTAATAGTAGATATTATTGGCACAAAAAAATGCAGAAGCAAAGGAGAATAATGCAAAAGATTTGGGCTACAAGTGTATTAGCATTTTGAACCACATTGATCTTGATTAATAGCTTTTCTTTTTTATGTTCATTTTATGATGTGGTGTTATTATTAGGTTTGGTAATGTTTGCATAGTCAAGAATGAAATGTGTGAAGTTGGATGGAAGCATGAGTATGCATACCCATGATGTGATGATTGAAAGATTACAAATGACCATGATTCTAAGCTATACACTGATTTACCCCATGATATGGACTTGACATGTAAGTTCTTAAGGGCTCCTTTTTCTTTCTTGCTATGCATTCAATGGCAAGGTATTTCTAAACATGAGTTAAGTGAGAATATATTGACAGTAGAGAAGTGGTTAGATAAGTTGCTTGAACATATATTGTTTTAGAAATTGGTTTGGTTACATTACATGAACATCAGGTTTGGTAGATAGAGGTTTCTATGGACTTGGATGTTGGTGGGGTTGACTTGATGGTGTGTGATGGCAAGATAAAAAGCTATAACTCTTGTTAGGGGACCAACATAAAGAGTCCCAAGGGTGTATGATATCTACTAATAAATTAGATAGGCATATATATTCCTACATTCACCTTCCTTTTGCCTTTCCTCACTAATATAATGCAACATTTCATGAAAGGTGTTGAACTTATTGTTCTTATATGCTCATTTCTTTGGAACGGAAATCCATGTTGCACTTTTGGATGAAAATTGCATCCCTTCTATCAAGTTTAACTCCCAAGTAGTATGTTGCATTATTTCTTGAATTGTTGTAACACATGTAAGTTTAAATATTTGGAATGCTAAAGGTAGAGAACAAGGGGCCTATGCAGTTTTGGTCTGTTTGAATACATGTTGGCAATGGTTTATAGGGTCAAAGTTCAAAGGCTATGGTACATTTATACCTACACAAGCTTGTGCACCCTCCATGTTTGCAAATATTCTTCCACCTCCACATGCACTAGAGACTGCTAGTGTTTTGGTAGAAAGCAACTTGGAGGTGATTTGTTGCATCAGAAGGTTTTAATATGTTCTGGTTCTCCTTTGTTTATTTTTCAAATAGGATGTAAGGTAGGTATTTGAAGGAATTTATTTGATTTCAATTACTAGGAGGTTCTACTTGTTTTTTAGGCATTACAATTATGAGATGAGTTCAAAGAAGAGAATTAGTGCCTGATTTTGTATTTCTTGTGCTTATGGGCAAATCTAAATGGCTTGTGAGGTCAACAAGGGTAATGCTATAGACCAAGGCCATTCACAGTGGATGGACTTTAATCTAGGTTGCTATTTACTTTTTTAAAACAAAAGATGAACAAGGTTGAGATTGTTTCGTCCTAAGATGCATACATAGTATGGGGGGAGGAAACTATGGGAATCCAAGGATGATAAGCTTTGGGTCCATGACTTGTTTAATGAACTTACACATTAGATGAGAGTTTCTTTGCAGAGGTAGGGTTTGCATTACAACTCTTTTGTTACTAATGTAAGATGTAATTTAAAATTTTAAACATTTCATATACAAATTTCAAATTTCAATTTTTAGTATTGAGACATTTTAGTTTTCAATATTTAGATATTTCAATTTTTATATTTAGACATTTCAATTTTCAAAATAGACATTTCACAAAGAAATTCCAAATTTTAGTTTTTAGTTTTCAACTTTCAATATTCACACATCCAAATTCAAACATTTCAATTTTCAAATTCTACACATAAGGATTTCAACTTTTAGTTTTCAACTTTAAATATTCACACATCCCAATTCAAACATTTTAGTTTTCAAAATTTTAAAGTCCAAACATTTCACATACAAATTTCAAATTTCAACTTTAGTATTCACACATTGGAATTCAAACATTTTAATTTTCAAAATTTTAGATTCCAAACATTCCATATATTGTAGTACCTTGGCAGGTTTGGCACATGCCTCCCAAACAATCAATTAATTTTGAATATTCAATTTCAGAAATAAAATACTCCTAAAGATTCTTCATTTTCCTTCCTAAAGAGTTGGTCTTTGGAATAAAATATTGATCATGGTCATATAACATTGGGCAAAGCCATTACACAATGAGTTGCTTGTTGACTTGAGAATAGGGTCCCTTGATAAATTCCCTGGATAACTTTCTTAAGTGTCAAGTTTGGGCCCATGTAGTACCTTCCCAATTTCTAGGAACTCACTGAAAGTGAGAACCCATTTTGAGAACCATCGTCAGAATTGGCATGAAAATTAACTCTCCATGTGATACTTATGCAACATTAGTAACAAGTTCAACACGAAATAATTATGAGAAAAAAAATTCATTAGAGTGGAAAAATGATTTAATATTGAAAAGTTTTCCACTTAAAACATATAAAAATAAAAATAACAAGTTTACTTAACATATTAGGGTAGGCATTTTGTTTGTCACTCAAATTGTGACACCTCTTTGCTCTTGGTGTCATTGGAAAGCCCCCTGATGAGTAGGGGTGCATCAAGTTTCATAACGTTTTTGACCTATGGTGGAAAATTTATTGAATATTGAATAAAATCTCACTTAGAATTAATTTAATTTAAAATAAAAAATTACAAGTGAATTTGGGCGCACTCCTGGTATATTAGAATGCCCTTAGTCAGTAGGATTTATTAAAGGCGATTTGAATTTTTTTTGAGCTAAGGTGTGAAAGATATTGAATTTTGAGTAATTTTTTGTCATTGAAAATTCGATCAAATTACAAAAAAAATGGTTTTCGAAGGAGAAATTGGTTGGGTAACTAATTTTCACTCAGGTCCACAACACAGGCTCCAATAGTGTTAATGTTGTAGTAGTACCTTTTCAGGTTGAGCACTTGGGTGCTGAATAATTAATTATTAAAAAAAATTCGCTTTAGCTATAAAAACAATAATTTAATGAAAATTTGATAATAAATATAGGGAGCTTCTTTGGCAATAAAACTCTGAATCGTTAACTTAATGATTCCTTTTACAACAATTTCTATTGATTCTTTAATTTCTTTAAATTTCGGCATTTTATTTTCAGAAATAATTGAATTACCGCCGAACCTGAAAAGGTACCAGGGCAATTTCTTAATGGTAATGCCGAAATTATAGGAAAAAAAATACATCGAATATTCGACATTAAAGTGTTTTAACCTGCTAGGGTACCACTACAAAACTTGTGTATAATTTCTACACTTTGTCTGGTAAGCATGTCGGCGTTTTTCTTTTTGGCGAAGTTTTGCCAAATTTTGACCTTGAAAATATGATTTCGACCTATACAAAGAATTTTCCATGAAAACAAGGGCCCAAATTCGCCATATTTCGAAGAATAGAAATTCCAAATAGCCAGATTTATATGATAAGTTCCATTAAGTAGCCCAAGAATTTCGAAGGATTCTGTTTTTTTTTTTTTTTTTTTTTTTCATACTTTCATATCTAGTACATAGGCAATCTGGCTAAAGCATCTTATGGATGATCGCCATTTCAGCTACATCACAAAATTGAAAAAATAAAAGCCTAAAAAAAAGGTACAAGTTGCGCCATAACTACCAGGCTATTGGAGCACGATGTACATTGCGCAGGCCGGAGTCTAGGTATCTTGGCTTACGCGCTTGCAGTGTCGTTGACGGAGCGGAAGAAGAAGAAGCAGCGAACAGGGGAGGAAGGGGAGGAAGACGACATGGCCGCGGTCATGGTTCACGCCTTTGTGCCTTAAGGTTCTGCTTCGAGTATCTTGCTCTCAGCAGTGTTCAAATCTCAGAGGAATGTACTTCAAGAGTGAGAGTTGAGGTTTTTTTTAATTCTATTGGCATCGCCTGTTGTCGGTTGTCGGTTTTGCGTCGTTTTTTTTTTGGTTGTAGTCTGCCTTTTCGGAAGGGCAGCGGGGGAGCGGGATAAAGGAGAAGGAGGATGGACGTGGCTAACTCGATCTATGTGGGAGGCTTGGCTTATGACAGTAAGGAGGATGTGGTGAAATCAGCTTTTCTGGAGTATGGGGAAGTGGTTTCGGTCAAGATCGTGTATGATAGGGGAAGTGGAGAGTCTCGAGGGTTTGGTTTTGTGACTTTCACTAACCCTCGCGCTGCTTTGAATGCAATCCGGGAAATGAATGGCAACCAGATTGCAGGCCGAACTGTTCGTGTGAATGAGGTGAGGAAGAACCGGCCGTTAGGGTTCAGGGACAGAGAGAGCGGCGACAGAGATATAAGGAGTGACCGAGATGGAAGAGACCGAAGTCGGCGTAGACCTTCGCCGCCGTCACCTCGCTCCGGGAGGGCGCGCTCTCCAGTGCAGCAAAGAAGCAGGTCTCCGCGAGCAGCAGGAGCGAGCCCGGCTCGTTATCAATCTCCCGTTACCAGGCACAGAACGCGAAGCCCTAGATCATCTCCCTCACCTCAAAGTTCAGATGCGGCGGAACGGACTGAGGAGGCATCGCGAGAAGCGGTTGCAGCACCTCAAGAAGTCAGCAGTAGAGCCACGGCTAAGGACAAAAAAGACGACCTAAAGGGACTCAGAGAGGAGCTAGTGCGAGCTAGCGAGAATCGTAAAGCTCTGGAGGATAAAGTTGGCAGTCTGAAAGGGACTGTGGAACGTGCGGAGCAAACCATAGCATTACTGCACTCCAAGGCGCAGAAACTCGAAGATTCGTTGGCAAATGCTCGACAGGTCGCCGCGCAGCGTCACAACCACCTCAAGAAGCTACAATCAGGCGTGCACCAATACAAGACCTGCTTTGAGAGGCTTGCAAGCAGCGAGAAGGAAATCAAAGCTCTTGCAACAGCTACTCTGGACACAGAAGGACATGGAATGAGGGTTGATGACGAGGAAGGTGATGCTCTCTTCACTAATGGAGGTGTTCGGGCATCTGGAGAAGTTGGCGCCGCAGCATAGACCGACCAACTGACAGGGCTGATAATCAAAAACGGGTTCAAACCATTTGACACAGCAGTTGAATTGCTTGTCTGTGTTGGAAGCATATTAGACCAACAATGTGGACCTCATGGAACTCTGCAGATCACACAGAGTTGGAGATGATGTTTAAGACCTGGTAAAGCTTGAATTTGGGTTATGTAAATGCCAAGAAGCTGAATCGCCAAACAATTGCTACATGTGAGATGGACAGTAGTCTCCTGACAGTATTGTTTGACATTTCTAAAGTGTTTATTCAGCAAAATCTTAGAAGCTTATCTGTCTGTTGATATTGCAACTATGCTGGGGGGGTTCAGTATTGAAGAAGCTGTTCAGTTCTGTTTGCTTTGCTATGACAGAGTCTTTTTTGCTGGATTTACTGAAGCTCCCATCTTGGAATCTTTTTGTTTGTACCCCTCTTTATGTTTGCAGCCAACCCTAAAGTGTCTCTCTGATGCTGGTGAACCAACACTAATGCACTGAAACTGCTAGGAGGTGAGCTCTTCAATTTTGATGAATGATATGCTCCCTTGAAAATAGTTTCTAAAATTCTCATATCAAAGTTCTCCTTGTTTGTTCTCTCTGCTTTCCTTTCGTTTTCAAAATTTTTGTGGGTTTTTTGTTTATGGCCTTCTTCCCTTTCTATGTTTGACTTTCCTCTTGGAGTATTCTGGTCATCTATTTCTTGAACTGGGCAATGGCTGAGTTTTCCTGTTACTGTTGGTCTTGTCACAGAAACTCAGTATGTTGGTCAATGTTTGACATCAACCTACAGCCAGTTCTGAGAACTGATGAAGTCAGTGGGGATGTTATTGTAGATGGTCAATGCTACACATGTTGTTTGTTGAAGGTTCCTGAAATGTGTACGACTGTCACTGTTGTTCAGACTGTTCCTTAATTTTGTCTTCTGGGCTTGGTTTCTCCATTCTTTTGGGTGGGTTTTCATCTTTGTTGTGCTTTCTGATAGTTGCTGGCTTTTGGTCAGATCTAAAGTATCCATTGCCATATTACAGGCCATCTTTTAATTCTTTTCAGTTTGACTGCGATCTTTGCATTTAGAAATTCTGAGTACTTCAAATATCTCTTGAAAATAGTGTCTTCAAAAGGGTGGAACATGGTTGGGATGTTCTGTTTTGCTCATATTAAGTGATTTATTGTCATGGTCAAACATGCTCTCTCAGCATAATGTCTTATGTGGGATGATTTCACTGCCCCGGAATTGCCACCTTCCAGATTTGCACATCGCAAATGTACTGTGGAAGATTTCTTTTATGAATTTGAGAGCATTAATGAACAATTGTCTCTCATGAGAGATAATAGAAGTGAAAAGGCCAAGTAACAGGGGGAAGCTCCTGGAACTGTTGACAGATAAATTTTTGAATGCTCAATGTTGGCAAAATGGTGCGATTGTGTATAAAAGACTGTTACGAGCACATTAGAGCCTGTGTACTTATTTCAAAGAATAATGTTCAAGTGGAAGAATAAATTACAGTTGAAAGGCCATCAGAGACTGCAAGGTATGCACTACCCTATGGGGACTCTACACGAAGAATGTATGGTTCACAAAAGCACCAAAATCCAGCATCCCAAAAATGAACAAATTCTGACCTTGGAGATAATTCACTGGGAACTTTGCAGTTGCTCCTCAATTGAATTTGAATTTTCTGGACACATGCATTCTGGTACAGGGCAGGTATACAGTGAAGCTTTAGGGTTTTGAAAAAGTTGTGTTGTTGTCACTGGTAAGGACTTTCGAAATGCAAGGCCCTTTGAATCAATGTGCTGGAGCATTTCCTGCAAGTGGCCAGCAAATTTCTCCCATCTGTGCACACAAAGCCATTATGGGAGGAGATTAGTTAGCTGAACAATCTATTTGAATGCACTTATTAAAACTCCCAATGCACATATTTTGTTGCAAATCCAATCAGGCTGCTGGAGGAAGGTCTGTTTGTAACACCCAAAAACAGTTGAAGACAACAGCCTCTTTGTAAGATCCTATGAAACTGAATGATCCAAGGTGAAGGTTCAGGTTGCACTTACGTAATTTGGGGATTGTCCAATAACTTAACAAGTCTGCGTTTATCTGGGTTAATTGTCTTAGGGTGGCCCTTGTTCAAAAAGCGGCGATGCCCCATCATAATTTGTGGAAAGTTGCCCCCTTGTGATGTTACAAACACCTCACTGTGCAAACACACTGTGTAATCAATTGCTGCTAGGCGTGATGAATACCCCTGTCACATAATCATCAGCATCATTGACATTGTTCTGTTAGGACTCATCCCTTTTTTTTCAGTACTCATAAACTGTCATCAACTTGAGAGAATGTGTCATAGATTATAGCATTTTAGAAATGAATCATTCAGATTTCTGAGTGTCTGGCTAAAGCTTTTGAATGTGATGGTTTGTACCTCAAATGGTGCATACTCCTCGGGGGAGAGAAGTGTTTGTTTGGTCTCAAGATAAGGAAACATTCTGTGAAGAGGCTCCATGCTCTCCTCTTCGTTATAGATCTTCCCAGCTGCTAGATAAATCGGGGTTGTGTTCCTGAAGCCCATTCCTCGAAGCATGATGCCCACCTGTGAACCATTTCAGACCAGTTCACTCCCCATGCTACTAAGTTCAAGGAAGTTTTGAAATTAAGTATGTGAAGTAGCATATGACTAGTGCATTGAGAACAGGAGAAAGCACACCTCTACGGGTGTCAAAGGGCACTTCCCATCCCTCCTAATTTCTTCTGGTGTTTGTTGCACACGACCAGTTCTATTGAACTTGCCTCGCCATCCCCGCTCTCGTGCATTATCCAGTCTCACCTTCTCCTCATGGTCTCCCTCATACACACATCGTGAAAATGCCACCATATCCTGTCATATTACAACCCCTCGTGAGACTTCAACATACATCAACCATGTGCGCACAAAAGTTGCATTGTGGCTTCCACAAATGGAATAAAATGAAAAAACCCTGAGAGGCAATGATCATATTTTGACAACCTTGGTCAAATTTTTGGTGTGATTACATCATTGATATAATAATAAAATCACATACTTCTAACTTGCCTGTTCATAACGTAGGTGGATGGCAACATAATTGCCATTGCTGTTTGCACTTTTAGCTGCCATGCGCTTCACAAGTAGTTGCCCAGTGGCAGCAATGGGTGAAGCAAATTGCAATGCCTCGAAGTTTGTAAAACATCGTAACTTTTGAATCCTTTTTGGTATTCCATCATATGCTAGCCGGTTTGCAAATGGGGTGAATCTAATGACTCTGCAAGATACATCGTAATGGGAAAAAAACCCATGTCTTCATTGAACAAATGTTGAACTGGGGCAGTTATGACAATTGTTAACAAAACAATGGAGGGCAAAACAATAAGCTGATGGAAAAACAAAGAAACAAGTTCTTCTACACACCCGTGTTGCTTGAGCACTGGAAGTGCTGTCTCCAAGTAGAATCGAGGCAATGACCATGCCCTTACTTTCACTCTTGGGATCATGCTAATGTTCTCAAACCTCACCATTACTTCTTTGGGCAGCTCCCTCAATATTCTGACTTGATGTGCCAGTGAGCTGATGAAATGATCTTCATCAAATATATCCCCAAAAACACTGCACAAAACAATTCTACCATTTTAGCACTATTCTGAAATGACCTTCAAACAGATGTCCATTGAAGAATGGAAAAAACAAGACGATCACCCACCAGCAAATTACAGCAAACAAGTCAGTGGCTAATACTAGAAAATAGCCTTACAGAGTAGTAATTCACGTGCAATACTTGGCTTTAGTTTGACTTGGGTTTTTCCTCCTATCAGAAACAGACCAGTTTTGAACAATTTCTAAGGACCTGTGACAAATACAAGGCAATCTTTGTAGATCCAAAGAATTACAGGAACTAACCTTGGATCTTTCCACACACTGTTGAAATGAAAGTGAGGAATAATAAGGGTTGAATTCATCAACTTTGCCACAGCTACTGCATTGCAAATCTGCACAAGCAAGCACATTGATGTACATTCATGATGTGAATCAGAAATGGTCAATGAGATGAAAAGCAACCGCAAAATCACAAAATAGCCTCATGAAAAGAATTGTGTTTGTTAATTGAACAGTACCACAATGCTGCCTAGCGTGATCATAGACCAGTAGTTCTAGTGGAGATTTTTGCAGTATATAGAAGCTTGATAGGAAGAAGATAATTTACCGTGGAGCGTTGCTGGTTGAGTCCACCATTTGCCTCTACTAATATGTACCCATTGGACTCAGGCAAACCTGAGTTCACACATTACAAGTTATGAGCCCACAATATAAAAGCCCATTGAAATTATGTTCTGGTTATACACTAGTGTCCAGGATTTTCCACTCCAGGGTTTGAACTAAACAACCCATGACCTTGCACAGCAAGTGGTGTGTGTACATATCCATGTACGTAATAATAGATACATACTCTGTTTGTTCTGGATCTGGTTTGCAATAAGGAATTAATCCACAGTATCAATTGGGTCAAGAGAACAGAAATTATGGTGTGCAACCTTCAATGGAATCATGATGGAGATGGTGAACACAGGGCCGGAAGCCTGCTCCCTCCTTAGGATACTCCCATGCTTGCAATACCTGTCTTCCATGGCCTGTCCAGTAGTCCTCTTTCAACACTCTAGATCCAGCCTACAAAAAAGACACAAAATCATCATCCCCTCTGTAGCTTGCCCCATTGTTCATGATAGAAGAAGTTGGCTTTATTCCTGTCTACAGTGATCCTATTGCTTATGACAGCTCTGAGCTCAATCTGAGACCACTCTGAATACATGAAGCTTAGAGCATCTGCACTGGTGCTCAGTATGTAGCCCTGCACTGGAAATCGTCGATGGGGTGCAGTAGTTACATCCATTATTGGATCCACTGGAAGACTCCTGTGGCCCTGGAAAAATGTACATCTTCCAGGGTCTAGTAAATACAATAAAATCGTATTTATTGAATGCTCCCTGCTTCTGATTAGCTAGATAGTTTGATTGGTCCAGGAGGGTTGCTATTAGTAGTGTCCCACCAATTTGCAGTCCCCAGCAGTCCAGAGTTTTAATTTTATAGGTGGGGTTGGAAGAAAGTAAATAACTAAAATTTGGATGTGAGAAATATTTTTGCAGGGTCGGAGCACCGCTGGTGCTGGAGATGGTCTTAGATCCGCAAACCGAACACGAAATAAGGTGTAAAGGATTTCAGCAAGCAGATTCAGAATCTGCAGTTAGAAGACTAATAAGTTCAGAGCTTCAAAAAAGGATTCAGACATAATTCAGACATGCAGCAGACATTCCTGTTGTTTGTAAAGCTCTAGTCAGTTGGAAATTCTTTGCTGTCGCGCGAGAAGATAGTTAGCTCATGAACGAAGAAAACAGGAGAGAGAGAGCGAGGGAGGGAGGGAGGGAGGGAGGACGTACCCCATAAGAAATCGAGGCATTGGTTTGTTGCATGGCAGGCCAGAGGTTGTTGAAGACTTCGTCGCTTCGGTAGTAGGAGCCAGGGATATGGACGCAAGTTTGAAACCTGGCAGGAAGCTCCATCGCGGAGCCTCCGATGTACAACACCATAGCGGTGATATAAATGAAGGGCGCAAGGAGGAGAATTCTACTAGAGCGTCTTAGGAACAATGTGAACAACATATGAATTGTGAGCTTGTGTAAGAAATTAGTAGTAGTGCGCGGCGCCCATCCGGGACCCACTGGCTGCGAAGAAGAAGAAGACACGAGCGATCCGCCTGCACTAGCTGCTGCTGCTGCTGCTGCTGCTGTGTTCACCAGTAGCTGCTTCCCGCTTCGTGTACGTCCCAAGCTTCTAGCCGAAATATTATTGCGGACGCGCGCTGGCGGCGATCCTGGAGGAGTCGACGCGACAACCACATGGCCGTTCTGTGGCAGCCCTAATGGCCATGCGTACGCATGCATATGGTCCTTGTCGTTCTGCATCAGCAGCTGATACATTCAACCCCGTGCAACTCATCTATTTGCACGGAAGAAGTTTGAAGAATCCAGTCGAGCGGTCTGTCTGTCTGTCTCTCCCTACCGAGCCATTATCTGTCGTCCTTGGGCAAACTTCCTCCTCTTGTTTGATACGACATTTCTCACATCCCCGGAGACTAGAGCTTCAGACAATTGCTGCAAGGAAGAGCACGAGGTCGCGGGCAGCCAAGCAGGGAGCTTTACAACGGAGGTCGCGGTCGCACGCACAAAAGCCAGTGGGGGAAGAAGGAAACCGGAGGAGAACAAGAGCAGAGCAGAAAAACGGCGAAGGG
>Ga0209208_10010082_pt1 | contig 12326 bp, 10 predicted proteins | sample S1TSphfallax_3_FD_187694 | JGI IMG/M metagenome (GOLD analysis project Ga0209208, IMG submission 187694) | Host-associated microbial communities from peat moss isolated from Minnesota, USA - S1T2_Fd - Sphagnum fallax MG (SPAdes) (version 2) | ecosystem: Host-associated > Plants > Peat moss >...
CTGAAGCCAATGGTGCAATAAAATTCCTTTAATGTATCACCATTTGAAAGATATGGGGGGTGTGAAATTTCAGGGGGGCCGGATTGATGAAGGCATAAAGGGTTAATTATGATACATGTTGAAAGTTTTGAAGTGACGTACCCCCCCATTTTCAAGTGTTTTAAAGCTAGTGGTGAAGTTATTTTTGCTTAAAAGTGTCAGGTTTGCAAAATATATGACATTTGGGGTTTTTGTGTTTGATGGGCATTTTGACCCCATTGCGATTATTTTTAGATATTTGGAGATGGCGTACCTCCCCCATTTTCAAGTGTTCTGAAGCCAATGATGTAAAAAAATTCCTTTACACTTTCACCATTTGGAAGATATGGGGGGGTTTGATTTTCAGTCCCTGGTTGACTTTTCCTGGGCAGTCACAGAATTTGAATGTTTGGACAGTGCAGTTCATAATGTTGCTTGGGGATACCAAAAATCTAAGAAAGTGCATAGCCAATGCCATTGTGGAGATGAAGATTACACATCAAGTGTAACATCTAACATCTTTTTGAGAATTCCACGTTTCCTCAAGGTGAATGCATTGTTTAGTTGAAGAGCATCAGCCTTGTCAAGGTCGTTCAAGGCTCCTTGATAGTCATGCAACATCCTTTTCACATCCCCACGATTGCTCAAGGTGAATGCATTGTTTGGTTCAAGAACATCAGCCTTGTCAAGGTTATTCAAGGCTCCTTGATCGTCATCTAACATGCATTTGACATCTCCACAACTTCTCAAGGTGAATGCATTGTTTAGTTCAAGAACATCAGCCTTGTCGAGGTCGTTCAAGGCTCCTTGATAGTCTTTCAGCATCCTTTTGACAAATCCACGGCTCCTCAAGGTGAATGCATTGTTTAGTTCAAGAACATCAGCCTTGTCAATGTGGTTCAAGGCTCCTTGATAGTCATCTAACATGCATTTGACATCTCCACGACTTCTCAAGGTGAATGCATTGTTTGGTTCAAGAACATCAACCTTGTCAAGGTCGTTCAAGGCTCCTTGATTGTCATGCAACATCTTTTTCACATCTCCACGACTCCTCAAGGTGAATGCATTGTTTGGTTCAAGAACATCAGCCTTGTCACCGTCGTTCAAGGCTCCTTGATAGTCATCTAACATCTTTTTCACATCTCCACGACTACTCAAGGTATATGCATTGTTTGGTTCAAGAACATCAGCCTTGTCAAGGTCGTTCAAAGCTCCTTGATAGTTATTTAACATGCATTTGACATCTCCACGACTCTTCAAGGTGAATGCATTGTTTGGTTCAAGAACATCAGCCTTGTCAAGGTCGTTCAAGGCTCCTTGATAGTAATGCAACATCCTTTTCACATCTCCACGACTCCTCAAGGTGAATGCATTGTTTGGTTCAAGAACATCAGCCTTGTCAAGGTCGTTCAAGGCTCCTTGATAGTTTTTAAACATCTTTTTCACATCTCCATGACTCCTCAAGGTGAATGCATTGTTTGGTTCAAGAACATCAGCCTTGTCAAGGTCGTTCAAAGCTCCTTCATAGTCTTACAACATCCTTTTCACATCTCCACGACCCCTCAAGGTGAATGCATTGTTTGGTTCAAGAACATCAGCCTTGTCAAGGTCGTTCAAAGCTCCTTCATAGTCTTACAGCATCCTTTTCACATCTCCACGACCCCTCAAGGTGGATGCATTATTTAGTTCAAGAACATTAACCTTGTCGAGGTCCTCTAAAGCTCCTTGATAATCTTCCAACATCCTTTTAACAAGATGATGCGCTTTTGGTTGATTGAACATAAATTTTGTCCTAATGCACAAAGGGTCATTAATAATCCTTCAACAACTTTTTGAGATTTTCAAGAGTGTTATTTAAATGGATTCATTGTTTAGTTCATGAACACTAGCCTTGTGAAGGTCTTCCATGGCTTCTTCATAAGCTTTTCATTTGTCAACAACATGAAAGAATGGAAATAGAAAAAGATCATATAATTATCAATAGTGTCAACATGAAATAGATCATTTGTGATAAAGAGAATTTCTTTTGAAAGTTTCCCCCAAACCTATGTCACTTTGTACTTTCATACATATTTGAAATGTAATTGTCACTTACACGATGATTGGTATACATAATTTCTATCATTGATGATTATTCCACTTGCTTTAAAGAGTGTGGTTTGCTAGAATAAACATTTCATTACATTATGCAATATGTTCAATCCAATAAATGTGGGTAAATGATGTGCATCCTAATCAATGTTTTTTCTCAATTTCTTGATTGAACTAAGGTGGCAAGCATCCTTAGGCAAATTTTGATTTAACTAGCAACATTATTTCAAAAAATTCTTAAAATTGTAACTGATAGGCATAAATGTAATGACACCTTCCTAATTTAAAAAATAAAATCACTTAGTCAAATGAATTCCAAAAAAATTAATTTGCAACAAAATAATCCATATGTTAAAAAAAGTATCATGTTTGTTGATTTTTTGCCAAAAAAATTGATCGATCATAATTTTGTATCATGTGCTACCACTAAAATCTCCCTTCCTATTCCCTATCAAGCATTTTAATGTTTATAAAATTGATTTGGTTAAACATAGATTGGTAAATGATAAATTACAAAGAGCAAATTGTTGAATAATTTAAAACAAACATTAATATAGTTAGTTCTCATGTTGATATTTCATTTCAATGTGATTTGAATGACAAACTTAATCATGCCAAAAATATTGGTGCACAATTCCATCATGTGCATGATTACATGCATATGCACAAATCTTATCCAACATTATTGTTGTTTTAATCCAATCGTTGAATGTATTTCTTTCTTTGGCAAACATTATTATTGTAATACTTTATATATGCAAAATTCATGACTTTAAATTGCTGCAAAATTACTTGGAACAACTAGATGATGCGAGTCCCACTTTTGTTCAAATTAAACTCTCTAGTATAACCCCATGTGAAACTTAGGAATATCATGTTCATGTTTTAATTACTCACTACTTGAGCTTTGAAATAAATTCCATTCATCACAACCTTCAGACCTTTGAATAAGAACACACACTTAATTTTGATGTTCCAAAACATATTGAATTCAAAATGACAAATGTTTGTGTGTGAAGCACATACCTACAAGTTTTGGGAAATTGCAAAAAAGGTGACACTTGAATAACCTTGATAGTTTTTGTTGTCCTTTTGCGTTGGTTGCTAGCCCAATGAAAATGCATGTGATCACTGTAACAATCAAGAAAAGCACCAAGTTAACCCACCTTAATAGAAAATAAGAGTAGATGAACCTTTGTGCAAATTTGAATCATTATACAATCATTACTCTAGGTCAAATCTTCACAACACTATTAATGCTTTCAAAGACATGTAACCTAAGTTTTGGTGTTTGAGACATACTAGGTTTCACATAAAAGACATGACGATATGTGAGATGAATCGCATGTGGCAATTGGATGATGAATACTCTTGTTGTTGCATTGAGCCACGAAACCCTATACATGTATGCGAGGAGATTGACAGCAATAGAAGCTCTGCAACAAGCCCAACAAGGGAACTGACCTTGATAAAAAATTGTAGCAAGCTCTTGGATGCAAATCTGAGCCAAGGTAGAATTAGTCCACTGGATTCCTTGCATTTATGCCGGAATGATGAACAACTTGGAAGGTGGTGATGATTAAAGGTTGAGAAACAGAATCCAAGCAGTACTTCTAGGATGGTGCGTAGCACGGAAAACTACGCGCTCAGAACTTTACTAGGGGAAATATTATTGCAGCTGGACGCTTTGCTGACTTTTATAGTGTCATGTTGTGCTTTAACACAGCTCAAGATTGGAAGTTTTTAATAAAGTAATGCAATCCCATGCACTGGATGCCCGTTGTGACTCAGTTGTGGATGATCCTCAACTGAGTTACTACCTGCTCTCATCTTGGTAACCCATTCAAGAAGAAGCAGGTTTAACGTATAGACAGGTAGGTTAAAAAATGGCGGCCTATGTAAGTAGATAGATGGTACATAGTAGGTAGGGGCTGTTTTTACTACCTACCTGGTTGGCAGGTAGTTAATAAACCAAGTGAGCTAACCACCATGGTTAGCTAGGGAACTGGAACCCAACAGAAAACTGTTTCTTCATCACATATCATCCATTGTTGACGGTACACTGGTGGGTGCAGGTTCACAGTGGCCGCGTACTAAACCTGCAACTTCGTGGGACCACGGATTTTTTGGGCTTTCAGATAGGGAATTGGTCATTGATGGATTTTGCCTCGACCATGTGTCAGCAAAGAAAGGTGAGGCCAGTTAGCAGTCCTTAGTCAGAACCACCTCTACTCGTACATTGCATCCGGTCACAAAAGAAAAAGAATTCAATCTTACTAATACTTAATATAATTGCATCAAAAGTCGACATAAACACACCACACAAAATAGAGTTATTTGTGAAGTACCCCAAAATACAACCAAGGGATGGAATTGATCATTAGAGATCGAAAACAAGTTGAAATAATAAATAAGCATTAAATTGTTTAATTAAGTTACATTCTCTGTCACAATCAATATCAAATCGCTTTTTGTACTTTCACAAGTGCAAAAAGGAATTTGGTCTTGTATGTGGTTCCCAATGCAAATCTTACAATAGATAGCCAAAGAATGCTTTCCAACATAGTTTCATCAAATACAAAATGATAGAATTTAATAATTTTAAGCTGAGTTTTGTTGTTTGATCAAATTTTTACAAACGTTACAAATAATATCATAAAGGGCGACAAATTGAAGAGAGTACCAAAAAAGAGCTGAATTGGGGTATGACTTTAAGGATAACTCTAATCCATTTTGTTAAACTCTAGAAATATTTTATGTCTTCCAGCATTCATTAATGAATCCATAACATATATCCTTTGGGAACTTATAATCAGGCATTGTTAGAAATGGAAATTAACCCCCCGAAAAAAAGGAAATAAAAAACCCAGCATTTAAAATAAGAAGGATTAATATTTAACAATCCTCATGTTCATCTTAAAAATGGTGTTGAGATCCTCAAGCAATGCAAGTGTGCAAGCAGATGGAACAAGTGGAATGTGAACTTATGAGTTATAAAAGAAAAGACAATTGATGTAAAGGAGGTGATAAACTTACCAGAAAAAAATGCCCATTATGGCTAAAATCTTTTAGGGATGGTTGTTTATGATGTTACATTATCAAACTAGATGTTTTCTTCTCTTTTTCCCTATGCTTATGATTCTTACAATTTTTGAAATAAGCTCAAGGAAAGGAGCATTAACATGATCTCACCTTTTGCACAAAGTGGAGGTGTGTGTGTGTGAGTAAATGGGGAAAGGGTTCAAAAATGTCAAAATTATATTTGTAGTTTGATTTTGTAGAGTGAGATTTGAGACATGAAAATATGTTCGAATCAAGTGATTTTTTACATTGATACAACATGATAAGTTAACATTGCCATAACAAATGGTGTTTCCCAAATGTTTCACCTAATGCAATTGCCTATTAAGAAGACACTTCTCAAATAAGCATTCACCCGAGGCAAAGCCACAATGCACTTCGTTTGGGAATGTCACACTATGAAGACATTACCCATCCATTTCCATTGTCTCATTGGAACATGAGGTCTTAATTTTTTATTTTAAAATAACATTGACCTTATTTTTTGTTCTATTCCACATTTCAGAATAATGTCCTTTCTCTTTACATTACAAACCTAACATTTTTTTCAAACAACAAATGAACTATTTTTTTTAAATTGGAAGAAATATGTGATGTCCTTGATTGGGTTGATTATATTTCTTGTAGTGTTGAAATGACAAATAGACTTAAAATTCATGGTTTTTTTAGTCTAATTTTTTAGTTGATATTTTATTAAATAATGTTACATTGATTCATTACCAAACGATAGTCAATGATTAAGAAAGATATAAATCTTATTGTAACACATTTTGAGTTTTGCAATTTTTATTTGTGACTAAGCATTACTTATGAAAACATATGTGATTAATGACCTGACTTATAACTTGTTAAACCCATATAATTTCATCCACCTAGTTGCAAAGAATGATGACATGATTGCTAATCATATTATTGATTATCATTTTATTTTATTTTTGATAATATTAGAATTTCATGTCATAAATTTTCATGGTGTGACATGTAAAGTGTAATCTGATGTGAATGCCATGTCAATTTAATCATTTTACACAATTATTATTTTTAAATGATTTTTTTCAATAAAAATGATATGTGTCAGTTGCTCAAAACCCTCTTTCTCTTCTGCAACTGTAAGGCTAAAAATGGGGTCTCTAACCGAAAACTCTGCCAAATAGTTCATTCTCCCAGGAACTGCACCAACTCCAAACTCAACATGCACTGCATAGATAGCATTCCTCTTGGCATTTGCCAACAAAATGAGGCTCGCCTGAGGTGCCACTGCAAGTTGGTTGAAGGCATTCTCAAGTTTGCCTTCCGCACACAAGCTCTGGAATTCCAGGGTCTGAATGCAATGCCACATTCCTGTATTGAGTTTTGACGGGGATTCTTCTCCACTACCAGTTGACGCCCACAGCTTTAGCACCTGATTCAGGGGACCCTGCAAAAATTATGCAATATAAATTTCAGTCTCCCTATTCAAGCAAAACATCACAACCTCCCCAAAAGGCCTTTGCTTATCTGCTAACTTATTTGTATCAAATTCTCAGCCAGTTTCTGCTGTGAACCACATGCAGGGCAAACAAAAGTGCAACAGCAGAAATAGAATCTGTACTGCAGTAAGGATGGTGTGATCATCAGGGCGATCTGGTGCACACAAAAAGGCAACTGCACTCACAGCCTCTCCATCATGTGGTAAATTTTTTGACAATGGTCTCCTTGTTTTGTCCTCCCATATCCTCACCTGATCAAAAAAATCACCCAAGAGCACAAACGAGAACAAAATTTCAGATCATACCTTAGATGTTGATACCTTCTTGACATTGACAAGGGCAAAAAAGGGCAAGAAATGGTAAAGAAAAAATGGAGAGAGCTTGACTCACCGTGCCATCCTGGGAGGCTGATGCCACATGAGAGGAAACAAATGAAGGAACTGCCAGGTCAGTGACTTGTTCCTCATGAGCCCCAACCACCTCCACACCTTCTAATGGCCTCTCCACCTCACAAACTATCGGTCGCTGTCCATTGAAGCCCCCTGGAGGTGGTTTCTGCTGCACCTTCCCTACATCAATTCTCAACACAAACTTGCCAATTGCCACCACCAGTATATCCTGCACACATAGCACAGTTGAGGGCTATCTCCTCAGATCCACATTTCAAATATGTCTGCATCCTTCACATCTACTCAACAGTAATGGCTTCACTGATCAAGGAAAGCCATCAACCCGCATTCCCTGAACAATTCTCTCATGATTGGATCAGTCACTACAGCGAAGGTGTTCATAGGAAAAACTAGGAAAAGGACTTCCATACCATCCATTCTGCACAAGGGAGGACTTATTCCACCCCCTTGATGCAGACATGTAAATAACATGCATACCCCTTGCAATGATGACAAATTGCTCAATAATGAACTCCAAGGCGGAATAAAAGCTACCTGCATCTGTGAATGCCAGCACACACGGGGATCACAAGACTCCCAATCACCAACAATTTGTATAGCCAGAAAAATCCAGGGCAATATAAATAGTTTCCCATTGCCTAATGCCTTCTCGCTTATGGTCGAAACCAAAACAAGACCATCTGCACTTGCACTGCATTACACAGAAACAACATAAACCCCTCCACAGAAAATCCTTCACCCAGGGAGAAGAATGACACCACTGTGTGCTGGACATGCATTGATTGAATTTTTCTTCACAATTAGGGTGACCTCCTTTAGGTATATGTGTAGCCACACTGAATTGGTCATCTATTCCTCCCACAAGGACTTGGAGGTCCCTACATTCCTACACTTTGGATGAATGGGTCACCCGATAACCTATATATAGCTGAGTTGGCTACAATGGGTGGAATCGCTTGATGTAGCAGTGATTTGTGCCACAAAGCTTGCAACATGACCATAAGCCCTACAATCTTGATGTCTAGTCCAAGGATTAAATTAGTGGATGGAATAGATTCCAAGAATCTTTCATGAAAGGTTGAATAATTTTAGGACGCTCAGGGTCTTTTGCCTAGGATTGTATCCAATATGAACCAATGAAGGAATATCTTTCATGAGAATAGAGAAATCTCCATTCTCACGATGAAGAAACAGCAAGATTAACACTTCCCCAGGAAGCCACAGAAAGAACCAAACAAGGGGAGACAAAAAACAAACAAAGAACAAAAAACACACACCCATAAGAACAAAAGTGCCAGTCTCACACCGGTTCAGGGACCATCAACAGTAGTATGTATGATAGTGACTGAACTATCACAACTTCCCCACTGACTTCATCAGCTCCCTACAGTGGGTAAAGGCCGGTGACAAGCACCATCCTGCGAACTGAGTTTCTGCTGCAATTCCGGAAGCAACGGGAAGACTCAGCCATACTACTGGCTAGCAACAGAGCCCACAACAAAGACGAGACAAAGAAACAAAGAAAGACAGAAAGGGAAAGGAACAGGGAAAGACTAAGAACAAGTGGGCTTACAGGAAGCTCCCCACTTACAAGACCCGAAGCAAAATCATTCTGAAAATGCCAAAAGCGGAGATTCCAAACAGGAATTTTTCTTTAAGAACCAACCCTCTAGTTCTCTTTAGAAGAACTTTAAAAGGGTAGTCTTTTGCCTTCAGAAAGACGATAAGACTGACCATCTGGAAGACAAAAAACTTCTTACAACTACAAAGTCTCAAGAATCTGTAAAATTGACTATTGATAACCCCCAGCTTTGCAGTCATTGAAATATTGGAATGAACATGAGGCATTCTAATCATTTCAATACCTGCGTACTCTGGTTGAGATCGCTTGTCAAAAATGTCACAGGATTAACCTTGAGGACTCTGTCTCACAGTTAGATCCAAGAAATTACACGAGAAGCCTTTAGATGTGCAATTCAACTCACAAGAGGTTTTTGGGTATATGCCGCTACCAAAAGAGTCTTGGTTAAGGTACATGAAGTTCTCAAAATCTGGAAGATCAGGAACAAAAAGATCATCCACAAACCTACGAACCAAGGACAAACTATGAAGCACAACAGGACAAGTGTTTCTCTTCAAGAGACGCTTAATGAAATCAAACTCATAGGTGAAGAGATAGAAATTAGCTAAATAGACCGCACAATTTGTACCCATGAGGATACCAATGCATTGCCTATAAACACCCTGACCAAAACAAAGGAACAAATTGTCTAATAAGAAATCCAGCCAAGAGATCAAATCTGCAGCCTCCGCAACTTTGAAGCTATGCAGATTATCGAACAAATTGATCTCCGCTTTATTTTTCAGCCACAAAAACCTAAAGTTCAAAGCTGTTTCTTGAACCAACAAAAACTTAAAACGATGAAGCTTCAGCATCCAATTAAACACTTTATTTATCAGAACTCTCATACGGGCTTTTAGATCCACTAGGTCAATTTTAGTGTATAGAGTTGAAAAATCAAAAGACTGCAACAGAAGTGGGGAAGCTTTATCAATTTTAGATCTCGAACAATTAAGATTATTTATTACCTCCACCACTCCTGTAGAGTCATTGAGAATCCAACTACTATCACAAGGAACATCTGCTTTTTTGAATTGAGAGACCCAAAGATCATTGACCGTAGGAAACATAGCTTTGAAGAAAGAACACAGCCACTTAGAAACATCAGTCAGAGAAGACGAGCTGGCTGCACAGATAAGACGAGGTTTAATTGGATTTTTATGAAACTTCCAAACTGCACAAAGAAAGGGGAGACGAGGGCCACACTTAACACCATTAAAATTATGAGCCTTATTAAAAGAGAGATGAAACTTCAGAACAGCAGATTGGGTAAGATTGGAGACCACATAAGCACCAACAGGAGAATTAAGCTCAGAGAAAACGGAAGAAACATAAAACTTTTTACAAACAAACACAAAGTTGTTACAACATTTATCCATATAAGTAATGACAAAGGACTGTTGGAGATACTTTAGGTGATCCAGATCTCCTAAAGGAACAGACAAAGAAGAATCAGAAGAGGTTTGAACTACGAAGGAAGCACGAGTCCTCTTCTGTACAAACAAAAGAACTTTGGCTTTCCACTCCCTTAATATCCCTTGAACTCCTAGAAGCTCTTCTTGCTTGTTGACAAACTTCTTAAGGCCTTTATCAATAGCTTCTTCAATAGACAACATAGACAAAAAGCCACTTCTGAACTTAGTGCCTCTAGAAAAGAGTTCAATTAGGCTGGGCCTTGAAAGGATATTAAGGTTAGCAGAAATAACATGACCATGATGGGAATCAACAAAACTAGGGAAACGACAACAAGCACAACCAGAGTGAATAATTTTATTAACTTGAGAAGCACGAATAGATCTACCCAACGCCCCATAGCTGAAAAACTCTTGACCAGAAGTTTTGACATATTACCAAGCAACTAAGGGAGGGGACCAAAACCTTCTAACAAAAGGAGGATGACAATCTAGCACAGAAGGAAGGTTTAAAATGGAAGAGAGACTCAAACCATCCATACAAGAAGAAACAAAAACAGAGATAATGAGATCTTTGCCTAGGAAAGAGGCACTTGATGAGAAAGAACGAGGAACATTTCTCTTAATAAAAAGGCACAGAATTTTAGACAGTTGTAAAGCATGGCCAACATCAAGACTGAGAACAGAAGGAGAAACCTCAGACAGCAACAAAAGCCTACAAACCAAATTCTTGGTCTTATAATTGGAGAGAAAAACAATAGAAAACTTACCTTTAGACATAAGAGAAGAAAGGAAAACCAGCCTTCTTTTGTAATCTCTGTAGCCAAAAATTCTGTGAGGAGAAAGGTGAGGGACCCCATTTTGATTTGGTTGCACATCATCAGAAGGAGCACCAATCTCTTCAGAAACTGGCAAAGTAGGAGGCAAACTTACAGCAACATTAAGAAGAACATTGACAGGAACCCAAACTTTGTTATTACGACGAGCAAATGAAGGTTTGCTGCCCTTTCTCCACAACATTGCAAAAGCTTTATGTACTCTAGGAGAACGTTGATTGTTTGACTTGCCTTCAAGGTTGTAACCTCTTGGAAAGAAAGTGTGCAAAATACTCATCCATTTTCTCTCCAATTGAGAGGCAACAACCTTAAACAAGTTTAGAGCAAAGCGGCCTTCAGAATCAAAGAAATTCCCATTTACTTTTTCAATAGGAAAAACTCTGAAGGAATGGAAACCCTCTTTGGCTATGGCAGCATATAGTGGCTTAAAATCAAAAGACGAACTTGCAAGCTGAGACAATCTTTTAGCTTCTCTTATATGCTCTTGGAATCTCTCAAAGGCAGACTTACATGTTTGACCAACATATAGCATTCTACTATTACTGACACTGTAAATAACATAATTTACCCCCTTATCTGAAAATGGACAGAGGCTAGTTGAAGAATTAAGGTGTTTTTGCCTAAGCCTTCTAAGTCTGTTGAGAGACTTAATGTTGAAGACAGAAAAATGAGTATTGGCAATTACCTTTTTAACCGGGCCCCATTTTATGTTTCCTTTTCCAAATGTATGGAGTTTATTTAAGTTATACCGAGCCAAAAAAGAGAATCTATCAAACTGAGCGGACCGGTTATCATAATGGAAATTAGCAAGCTCTCAATTTAAGGTACCATTGCCAGCTCAAGCAAAGGTCCCCGATCTTGATAAGGACTCAAGAAGCCCCCTTTTGGGGAAGAATAAACACCACCAAGGTCAAAGTAACTTGAAATAGGTTTACCTTGCAAGCCGATGCACATCCTCCCCAAAGAAAGACATATCTGTCACCCTCTGTCACCAAAACAAAAGTCAGTAAGACAACCACCCGGCAAAGGAAAGTCTAGCCTCTACATGGTCACTTTAGGCCTAACCCCTAAGACTTAGACTGGAAAAGGTATTCAGCTCACATCATGATCCAAGGGGAACTGCAATTTTCTGAAGTGCTGAGAATTCCTGCATACTTACAAGTCATGTCAACCTGAATTAAATTTAGAGATGAACAGTAATAAGATTATAGATATTTCCAAGCCAACAGCACATCAATGAACAGGAAAAAGAGGAAACCCAACCCTAAATAATTGAGAGAAAAAATGAGCGGTTTTGAACAACAGTGACAGTCATACATGGGTTTAGTCACCTTCAACAATGTGTATGGGTAGAGTGACCAGCTATCATTACATTCCCACTGACTTCA
>Ga0209208_10010083_pt1 | contig 12326 bp, 12 predicted proteins | sample S1TSphfallax_3_FD_187694 | JGI IMG/M metagenome (GOLD analysis project Ga0209208, IMG submission 187694) | Host-associated microbial communities from peat moss isolated from Minnesota, USA - S1T2_Fd - Sphagnum fallax MG (SPAdes) (version 2) | ecosystem: Host-associated > Plants > Peat moss >...
GTTTGGGTGCTTTTATCAGTGTTGGGCAATTATTAGAAACTGCCCATCAGGTATCAGCATGGTTCTTAGGGTCAAAGAATCAAATACTTGGTTCTGATGCATAACCATGGTTATCAAAAAAATCAAATACCCTGTTCTGTTGTATACATACGGTTCTCAAATAATTTGGAAAACTTTTTAAAAAAAAAGAGTCAAATAACCGCCCGGCTATCTATAGGTTCTTTCATGAAATGCCAGTGTAGTTCATTGAGGCTTTTGTGATTGCTGGTTTCTTTCAAATACCCATTCTGTCATGAAAACAGAATCAAGAAAGGTTTCATGAAAGAATCAATCTGCGAAACTTTTCTTTCATGATTCTGCGAGGCTTTTGAAATAACCAGAACAACAACAGGCGGCCGATTCTTTCAAATACCCGGGATGGGCGGTTATCAAAAACAAAAATACCCGCCAACACTTGTTTTCAAAAGTTCGTTACTGATATACACGTCTGAGAGTGCGTGCTGGTTCCATCCATGTTCCCACGATCGCATATTCCCCAATCAATCACCACCAGCAACTCTGGAACTGCACGCCAACAACCAGAAGCTAGTGTTCAATACAAAAGTTGATTATACGTGCAGTAGCAGGTGAGCACATGGGGGAAGAAAAAAAAGGCTACTTTCACTTACTAAATGGGACACAAAAAAGGCTTCCAAGAAGTAAGTATTGTGCATGAAGTTACTTTAAAGTGCATTCACACTTGCTTTTAAGGACTCTAGTACTAAAGTCCCCTAACACCAAGCTAGTCATTTAGGACCTAACCCTATTTATCATGAAGAATTTTTATTAAGTTAACATGCATTGAATATTAAACAATCACCCATTTAACATTGGGTGCCATCTAAATTTTCACGTAACATTGACTTAACATTAGTGTGAATGCACCTTAAGTAATGAATGTGCTACGTAACGCCCAAGATCAAAGGTGTTATCAATATAAGGGACCACTTAAGGCAACAGCCAATCCTATAACAAAAGGTGTTCTTGTATGCCAAGTGATATCACTAAATTTTGACTGAATTCAGTGATCTTAATAAAATAAGGACTAGTTGAAAAGTAATGAATTCACTTGTATAATAAACAAAGATCAATGAACTACACTCACATTTTGTAATGCACAAAGTGATGCTTGCATTCTACTTACCCTCTTCTCATCTGAGAGTGTTTCTCGAGTGTAAAGCAACCAATGTTCCTCACTAAGAAATGGAACCCCTCTCCCCACTTCCCCCCCTCCTCCCCTCGTGCTCCCATGAGGTAGCCAAATGAATCTTACATTTTAAACATGCGCTCCAAATAGACTGTGAAATTTCTGGCAGTGCTTTTTCCATGGACAAAAAAAAGGGGTGTTGAGAGAACTAATTGTGATTGTTGTTCATAGTCCACCAAATCCCAACTGGACTTTTTTGGAAAGGGAACCCCTTACCTTCCTTCCTTCCTTCCTTCCTGTTGATTTGGTGGCCAGGGTGGTGGGGTCCTTAATAATGTATTGTATGGTAAGGAGTTTCTAAGTTTGGCAAACATAATTTTGCCAAGAACCAGTAGAAATAAGTTTTCTAGTGAAATATTATTATGAATGAGGAGGGTGAATATGTCTTATAACTTTATTAATATTTCTGCCTCAACATACAAGACACTCTCACCCCTTTTTCCTTTGCCCAAGGGCAGGTTGTTTCAAAAAATGTAGTGCTTTGGAATACCTGATACTATAGGCATTACGTGAAACTCTTGTTTTAAATTTTTATTTAAATTTTTTTAATATATGGTATCCATAGGGTATCAAGGTTCAAACAAAAAATAAAATAAAATGTAGAGGTTCAAGAGTGATGCTATAACCGTTGTGTTTGTGGATGAAAAATCCCATAATTAGCTTCTATATGGATGACAAATGTAACCCTCCTCTGAATGGACAAAAACCTCATAACCTACTTCTGTCCATCCGGATGAAGCTACATGACACAAAAAGAAAAGGAAGAGGTTATATGCACAGTGAGCAACTAGAGGAGGACCAAAATTGTTGAATTTTATGCTGGGCAACAACCTCTCGGGCAGGGGTGTTCCCAAAAGCCTGCGGCCTTTGGGGGAGGTGGGTGGGGGGCAGGCATGGGGGCATTATTTTGGGAACTGCCCAGCCCTAGGGGTGTTACCCTGCACTTACGCCTTGGAACAACACTATGGACCTGGGGGTAAGGTGAGATGCCAATCTGTCAGGTGGTAACTGGGGTTAGGATCAACGTGTCAGATAGTCACAGGTTTCACCAGTGCAGGTTCCAAAGTGTAACCCATGGTGGAACTTTTAGAGGAAACAAGGGTTAAACGTACATTATTAGCGGCCCTTTTTTTAATTGCCAAAATTTTAAAAATCGAAAATGAAGTGATTTTAGAGCTTTTCAATCGCAAGACGTGAGGGTGGGGAAAAAAAAAAGAAGTAAAAATCGCCATATTTCTATATTTGGTTCTCAGTGTGTAGCCAGAAAAATAGAAGGATGATTATAGTTATGGTACTTCATATATATGGCTTATAGCCAAATTTGGCTTTATGAATGATCACCTCTTTTTCTACATCTTCCTAGAACGATCAGCACTTGTTTCACACGTTCCTGTGGATGATCGCCATTTTTGGCTAATAATTTTTACGTTTTTAGTTTTTACCCCTCTTGAGTCCTGTTGAACTTCGTCTGCCAACGGACCAGCGGACGCTCGGCGCAATTGCCCGCTCACTCACCACCGGCGACCGGGTGCTGCTGGCGTTTGCGGCGATGGCGGCCAAGAGAGCTTTTGTCCAGCAGCGCCGAGGCGACGACGACGACGACGAGCGAGCGAGCGAGCGAGCGTGCACTGCACCAAAACGCGCGCGAACTGGAATGGCGACAGAAAAAAGTGCACCTGACTGACAACATTGCTGTCTGGTTTGGTTGCGGATCTCCTGGGATTCTGCAAACGTGTTTCTCACTCTTTCTATTGATGTCTCCCTTCACAACTTTGGTTGCATTTTGAGCAAGTATTTGCGGATTTGGAGAGGCCGCAGCTCGGCGGGGAGCCGGCCGGGAAGGTTGGGAGGGAGGAAGAGAACAGAGAACCTGGATCCGTATTCCGATCTCTTTAGATTCTACCTCCAGCATTTGCAGTTTTAGCAGCTTCTGAGGTGCTTGTGTGCTTTCTCCCGGCTCCGGCGTGTGTTTTGCGCTTTTTTGTTTGTCTTTTTGGGCCTATTATCTCTCTGATGAATGCTGCTGTGGAGGAGTCGAGCGAAGAAGAAGAAGAAGAAGAAAAAGATAAAGAAGAACTAGTAGTAGGTCTGGTGTGGTTTTCGTCGCCTTCCGGGTTTCTGCCATTCTGTCCGGGCCTTGTTTCTGCTCGCATTGTTGTTCTAGTTGCAGCCGTGGAGGTGAGGAGATAGGTCGTCCTCATTTGTTTGGTGCTTGCAGCTGCTGTGCGTGTAGCTGCTGTGCGTGTTAACGGAGAAAACTTCTTTTTTTCTTTTGGATCTCGAGTTTTGAAGTAGTTGACGAGAGAGAGAGAGAGCATACTGCGTTGGATAGCATTTCCATCGGGTCTGCAATGAAAGGGTCCAACCAAAGAGTGCACAATGCCTTGATCTACCTATGCACACAACTACGACGGTAGCTGGGAACGAAGAACCCTAATGCAACACCATCAAGGTTAGCTTTCTTGCTTTTTCCGGTCAAAGAAAAATTGACAGTAGTCTCACGCAATACAATTCGGGTGCTGCATTTAGCAAATCCTGCAAGTTCATGGAGGAAATATTATATTGTAGCAGTGAAGGAGCATTGGTTTCAGAAGTTGCATCAGGTTGAATGAATATATCATACACAGAGGAGGAAGCAAGGCCAAAGGATTCTGAATGCATTGTGCCAAAGCTCAGCCTGAAGGTGCCATGTGTTTGCAGGGAGTATTCAAGGGAGCTCAATCCAATTGGGAAATGGATAGTGGTGGGATGGTGAAATGGAGAGTGATGGTGAAGAACTTGGAAGCATGATGATGGAGAATGGTCTTGAAATGGTGCATCAGACGCCATCACAGCCATGCACTTTGAGTCTTGTTTCATTATGTTTTCACTCAAGGATTGACATCAAGGAACTGTTTCTTGTTCCATCTTTGCAAGGCCTCTAGTGGTTCCAAATATTGGTAGGGGGAGGGGGGACTTGTTATAGAGAGACAATGACTAATGCCAAGCCACTCCTCATCCCTTTACCACACTCAATTCCGTCACCGGATATCACCAGTCCCACATCCCCCGTCGCCAATGGACAAAGCTGCTTCACACGGGTTCCTCTTGACAAGGATTCACTTGGCACAAGCTCTTCTCATGTTTTCCGAACTCTAAGCCCAGTTACAGCTGCCAAAACTTTAGCTTTCTCCCATCTCTCAAAACCCTCTTATCAGTCAGCTCATCCTTCACTTGGGCATGACTGCAGCATTTCATCCACCGAATCACAATCAAAGACCTCATTTGATCAGTCTACACATGAAACCTCTGAGTTAGAACCTGATGTATCAAATCCAGAGTTAGAGTCCTTTTCTAACCAGCCTCCACAACCTGAAGCAGCAGGAGATGAAGGTGTCCCTGCAAAGATCCAACAAGGGAAGCACAAGCAGTCGTTTTTTGATTTTTCAAGGTTCAAAGGCTCAGTGAAGACCCATGAAAATGAAACAACAGCTCCTCCTGCACCTCCAAGCAGTGTGGGATCTGTGCAGCACCTTGCATTTGACTCTAATGTACCTAACCAGGATGTGTGCACTGGCAGCTCAATGTCTAGCAAGAAAGAGGATCCTCAGTCAAGGATTGTGTACATAAACAACCCTGTCCGAACTAATGAGAAATACGAAATGGCAGGTAACAGGGTGCACACCAGCAAGTACTCCCTGCTCACCTTTCTTCCTCGAAATCTCTTTGAGCAGTTCCATCGGTTTGCCTACATTTACTTCCTTGTCATTGTGATACTGAACCAGATTCCAGCACTTGCAGTATTTGGCAGAACAGCATCGCTCTTCCCCCTCGTGTTTGTTCTAGTCCTGACTGCAATAAAGGATGGCTATGAGGACTGGGGCCGCCATCGATCAGACAGAGTGGAAAACATGCGGACGTCTTTAGTGCTCCAGGAGGGCCACTACAAGCCCAAGAAATGGGATTGTATCCAGGTTGGAGAGATGGTGAAGCTTCTTGCAAATGAAAGTGTTCCATGTGATATGGTTTTACTAGGGACTAGTGACCCATCAGGTGTGGCATATGTTGAGACCCTCAATCTTGATGGGGAATCAAATCTCAAGAGTCGATATGCAAGACAAGAGACAGCTGACAAGCATCCAGAGTCAGGTCCTATTTCTGGATCTCTTACATGTGAGCTACCAAATAGAAACATCTATGAGTTTACCGCCTATATGGAATTAAATGGAGAGCAATTTCCACTTGGACCTAACAACATCATTCTTCGGGGCTGTGAAGTGAAAAATACTTCATGGGTAGTTGGAGTGGTTGTATATGCAGGTCGGGAAACTAAAGCAATGCTAAATAGCTCAGGAGCACAGTCAAAAAGAAGCAGACTGGAACAGTACATGAATAGAGAGACAGGCTGGCTAATCGTCTTCTTGATAGTAATTTGTTTGGTGGGTGGCTTTGGAATGGGCCTATGGGTTCAGACACATTTGCCATGGCTCCCTATTATCCAGTTCTACAAGCGCACAGGTGACTACATGTATACAAGTGTAGCTGGGGAGGCCATTATTGGTTTCTTGAGCTGCATTATCATTTTCCAGATTATGATCCCGATCTCTTTGTACATCTCCATGGAAGCAGTCCGCCTTGGCCAATCTTACTTCATGATCCGGGACATGCAGATGTATCACCCTGGGTCTGATACACGATTCCAGTGCCGAGCTTTGAACATCAATGAGGATTTAGGTCAAATTAAGTACCTATTCTCTGACAAAACAGGGACCTTGACAGAGAATAAAATGGAGTTCCATACTGCAAGCATAGATGGCATTGATTACTCTGATGCTTCAGTAGACCCTGATGCTGGAAATGCCGAAGCCTCTACCAGGCCTGAGAACTCCCATCAAATTGAAGGTTTGTTTGCATATTCATACCAACATTATCTTTCTCAAGTTTAATTGTTGCATATCAGAGAATGTTCTCCTCATAAAGTTCAATTCCAGGAAAGCAGGAAGGCCTTTGATAACAGGAATGAGGAAGCTACAGGCACAGGTTGTGATGCTGACACATCTATATGTACTGGATGAACTTACAGAGCTAGCTGGCACAGAAGCATGGAGGCCAAAAGTCATAGCTAAAGTTGACCCAAAGCTTGTACGACTTCTTCAAAGTCCTTTGCACACAATTGGAAGGAAAGTGGCACATGAGTACATGTTGGTCTTGGCAGCATGCAACACAATTGTGCCAACAAGGGTCAAAGTATCAGCCACAGGTCAGCTTGAAATGCATGCAGCCAACACTGAGGAAGGTGTGGGATCTGTGGAGTATCAAGGGGAGTCTCCAGATGAACAAGCATTAGTGTCAGCAGCTGCAGCTTATGGATATAGCCTTGTAGAGCGTACATCATCCAGCATTGTCATCAATGTCTTGGGTGAGATTCAGAGGTATGTGTGTGAAGCACATATGTTACACTGACTCAAATTTGTTTGCAGTTTGATATAGCAAAATGATTGAAAAGTATCCTGGTGCTCAGTGCTGAGTTTTAAGTGTAATGTGATGATTGAACAGGTATGAAGTGTTGGGTATACATGAGTTTGACAGTGTTCGGAAGCGAATGTCAGTTGTGGTTGAGTGCCCGGACAGGACTATCAAGTTGCTTGTGAAGGGTGCTGATACTTCAGTTATGGACATTGTGGCCACTGTGACCGAAGCTCCCCAGTCTGTGAAGTCTGCAGTCCATGGTGACTCTTTGGTGGAAGAAAAACACCGTGCAGAAGTAGTTCTGCGAACACTTGGTCATCTTGACAATTATGCGAGAGAGGGGCTGCGGACACTTGTTGTAGCCTCAAAAACACTCACTCAAAGAGAGGTGTATCTTGTCACTTCAACCTAATCAGCATGCGATCATGCAACAGCACTGAGGATTAAGCAGTAGAAGTGCAATTTCAAAGTTAACAAGCAGGAGGTGATTGGATTTCTACATCCTCAGAACAGATGCTTAACCTTAGCTTTTCCATTTGCAGGTGGAGGAATGGCATTTCCACTATGCAAAGGCTAGCACCGCTCTGACTGATAGAGTGGCAATGCTACGGAACACAGCAGCTCTTGTGGAAAACAATCTTACTCTTCTTGGGTCTACTGGAATTGAGGACAAGCTTCAGGTAATGTTGGAATTATAGAGAATATGTATATCACTTTCTACCTCCAGGGATCTTCTGATAGCTTTTTGTCTCTAAGTTTAACTTGAGTGCAATCTCATATGTTACCAGCGAACATTGTTCTGTGAGGGTGCTTGTCCCTGCACTCACCTCATGTTGCTTCAGTATACAACTCTCCTTTCATCTTGCAGTTCTGACTCTGTCCTCATTAATATCAAGGTCATGGCTGTAATACTACAAAGGGAGAGACTCAGGAGCATGGTCTCTAGGCTTAATGACTTTCTCTTTTGTGTGTTGGCACAGCAGCAAGGAGTGCCAGAGACAATAGCATTGCTCAGAGAGGCAGGTATCAAGGTATGGGTATTGACAGGGGACAAGCAGGAGACAGCCATCAGCATTGGATTCTCATGTCTCCTGCTCACACGCAACATGCAACAGATCATCATCAATGAGAACTCAAGAGTAGGTTGCCAGGAGGCAATAATGAATGCCAAGGCAATGCACGGAATTATGTCTACCCAGAAGGAAAGTAGATTCTCCTTCAGAAGACAAAACAGTCTAGGAGGTCGGAGTTTTAATAGTGAAGATGTCTCAAATGGAACCACAATGTCCATGGCAGAATCGACTTGGTATTCTGCAGGCAGTACAACGAGTGCAGATAAAAGAACAGTGGAAAGTGGGGTTACTCAAAGAAGAAGGAGAGACCAGCAACCCTTAGCACTTATCATTGATGGCAACAGCCTTGTTCATGCTTTATCAGAAGAGTTGGAACAGGATGTAAGTACTCACTTCTCATACAATTGTCTTTGTGGGCATGCTTATAGTGCATTGTCTTGCTGTTTTTGACTGCAGGTGCAATTTTGAGTATGTATGTCTTGAACACATCTAGCAGGTCTAGGTGTATGACATCACACTGTCATAGCTGTGTTAAAGGAGGCTTGAACTTAATCATGTTACGATATGCACATTCAAGAGTGAGATGAATCATTTACATTCAATTGTGTCTGGTGTCAATTGGCAGCTTTATGAATTAGCAACAGCGTGTAAAGTGGTTGTTTGCTGTCGAGTTGCACCCCTGCAAAAAGCAGGCATTGTCTCCCTTGTTAAACGGAAATCCAAGGAGATGACCTTGGCTGTTGGTGATGGTAAGCTCCCCACCTTCTTGAGGGCTTGCTTTTGCATATGAGCCAGTGCTTACTTTGATGTCATGATATCATGTGGGCTTCAAGCCCTTCTTCCACTCACCTGAAAAGTGCTGAATGGAATGGATGCAGGAGCAAATGATGTGTCAATGATCCAAATGGCTGATGTTGGTGTTGGCATTAGTGGACAAGAAGGGCGACAAGCAGTGATGGCATCGGATTTTGCAATGGGGCGGTTTCGGTTTTTGAGCCGTTTACTTTTAGTACATGGTCACTGGAACTATCAACGACTAGGTTATATGGTTCTTTACAACTTTTATCGTAATGCAGTGTTTGTCATGATGCTATTCTGGTGAGTTCTGAATCCCCTACTCCCATTGCATTCTGAAGTGGTGGAGAATCTCACTCCATGCCTTTGGAAATACTCAATGAGCTGAGAGAGGTTGCCAACTGCATAAAATCTAATGTTGTTTTCTCTTTTGTGCAGGTTCATATTTTATACAGCATTTTCTCCGCAAACAGCCCTAACAGATTGGAACTTAGTCTTCTATTCTCTTCTGTACACCTCTGTCCCAACAATTGTGACAGGGATTTTAGATAAAGACTTGAGCCATAGGACATTACTAAACTACCCACAACTTTATGGATCAGGCCAACGCGAGGAAGCCTACAATCAAACACTGTTCTGGGCCACCATGCTTGACACTCTCTGGCAAAGCTTAGTCGTATTCTATGTCCCTTATTTTGTGTATAATGCCACTGATATTGACCTCTATGGTCTAGGCTGCCTCTGGCTAATAGCAGTGGTAGTGTTGGTCAATGTCAATCTAGCGATGGATATTTTGCGTTGGAACTGGGTGACACATGTTGCAGTTTGGGGCTCGGTTATTGCTACATTTGTCTGCCAGATAATCATGGACTCGCTATCATTCTCAGATGATCTCCTGCCTCACTATTGGTAAGTTCTTTGTCAGTCCCTCAACATTCAAGAAAGTGTAGTGGGGCAGGAACTTTTGGTTCTTTTTATTTGGTTCTTCGTGTAAGAATGGTCCATATATGAAGTAAGTAGAGTGTTAAGTTTGACTTTGCACATGGGACATCTGAATTTAACCCATGGAAGTTCATGAAGACCTGCCAGTCTGGTGGAGTTTGTGTCATTCTCTTCAGAATAGCATTCCTTGATGACAGCAGGAAAATGTTGAGAAGATATGTCTTCAGGTGGTGGCCATGGTTGGCATATTCTCAGTTAGGTGATGGTGAAGTTTTAATTGAGTTTCAGAATGATCTCTAAGATGGTGGGGATTGGTGCAGGGTTGTTTATCACATTGCTGGGGATGCCCGTTCTTGGTTGAGTCTCCTCCTTACTGTAATTATAGCATTGGTGCCACGCTTTTGTGTCAAAGTGCTGGTACAACGCATTTGGGCCTCAGACGTCCAGATTGCAAGGGAAGCCGAGATTATTGGAGGGCATTTTGATTGCCGATCTGAACGCTCCATGGAGCTCAATGAGGTACCTCTCCCCTGAGCATCTCTAGAGCCATTCCTTATGTGCATACCAGGCACAGGCTTCTTACCGATTGTGGCACAGGGCCCTCAACACTGGGCTGAGGAATTTTTTTCTGCTGACAACCAAATTTTGCCATTTTGAACCTGCTTCTCTGTACATGACTTCCTTTCTTAAGACATGCAATTATCAAATAATCTAGAAGAGAATTCTGTGATGTTCACTGGAAAGATCAGAGGGTGTTGCACCCATTGTTGCACCATTGGCAACAAAATTGAATGTGTATAATGTGCTTCAGCAGTCTATGTCACAGGTTGGTACTTTTTCTGCAGATGGAGAAACCATAGTGCAGTCTGTTTGCCATTTAGCTGATTCTTGCTGAGACAGGTGCTGCTGGATCAGAGACTATCTTTATGTAATTGGTGCTTTGCAATTCACTGTAACTGTACCACTTCTTTTTCATTATAACTGCCTTTCTGGATTCTCATCCTCCTCCATGATTTCTGTTCGATTGAAATCATAAAAGTAAAGTCTCAATACTTGAATCTCTGTGATTTGGTGTGAGCATGGCTCCCTCTTGCTATTGAGATTTAGCTCAATTTGACTTAAATTTTTCCTCCCAGTTTGGTATGCCTCTCTTTGGTCTCATGCTTGTTATGTGTGTGGATATGAATATGGTTAAAGAGAAACATCAGCCATTGAGATTTGACTGAGTTTGTCTAGTGCCATTTGTTTAATGCTTTGCTGTGTTTTGAACTTACAGAGGTGTCCTACCACCTATTTCTTTCCCAGTTTCTTTCCTATTTCTGCTGTAGCCCCACATTTGAACAGCCCGTGTTCTTAGGACAATACTGTTGTCTACTGAGCTGCAGCACCTTCTTGCTCCCATAACCTCATGATCGATACAGGTTGTAATAAAACAATGGAGGGAACCTCTGTTGGCACAGTTAGTCAGGACTAAACTGTGAAATACATTTGAGCCAGTAGGAGAGCTCAACATTGTGTGACTGCAGAAAGAAGACAGAGACCAAGCTACTGACCATGAGAAGACTATTGAGCAGTAAAGGTTGCAACTAATCAAAGCTGATCATTGTAGAGTTCACAGAGACATGTTAAGTAAACATAGGTAGCAGCACAAATAGTTGATCAATACACGTCCTCACTACTATTAGAACAGACAGGCCAGGAGATTGCCCAGAACTGCAGTGTGCAAGTATCCATTCAGCTGCTCTCCTAACTGTAAAGAGTCCTAGCTGTTGATAAATTCATCACTGTTGGCTCTAGCTTTCCATCTCTCACTCTCAATCCATATTCTTATCACCCACTAGCAGTGACTCAAATCAGACTTGGCACTAGACCAAACCTTATTGGTGTCACCAATGGCAGTATTTATGACAAAGACTGATCTTCTCTAACAGATCAAAATTTCAGATACTACTGTAACAGTGTTGCTAGTAAATGTGGAAGCATTGAGTGAGTACCTTGCAACGGCACACAAAAAATAGCAACCTGCTCCAACCACTGGAAAAAAGAGTTGTGCCTTCCCATGCCAATAAATGATCTCAATTTCACTACATACATGGATAATTTTTGTCTTTGCCTGCAATGAGCCATCATCAAGGACAGCCAACCCAGCCAGCCTAAATCCCAAGATCATTACAAGACCTTGATCTAGCTGTAGCTTATCCATGCACAAGCCCGTTGTGGCATACCATTCAATGGGATTCAGTATGGTCAATGTTACCCTGCGATTTTCAGACCTTTTCATGTCCAGGTGGCAATTGCCCATTTGCAGCATTGACTGCCACATCCAAGCCGTCAGCAGAGGATTCAATCCTAACAATCAGTGGCTGATGCAGCTCCAAACTTGTATCCGTTGTTGCAGGTGGTTCAGTTGAGGAATTTACAGCAGTGTCTGACTTTGCCTCATCTTCATCCATTGCACGGCGCAATGCATCTTTTGCTATTCTTGTCACTAGTATCCCAACCACAACTGCCAGAAAAACCACATGACACTCTCCTCAGTTCTGGATCTGTCTGATTGCAAATCACCTCTTTGAAATGAGTCCAACATTGCTTCATATTATACTCAGGCATTCATCCATCATACAAGAACTGGGTACAGTATTGCAGTGTGGAGAAGAATCCTTCATTACACAAATAAGAACAAAATTCTGGACTGTTCTGTATTGGCATCCTACAGGCTGTATTGAAAATCAACATATCACTTTTTGTAAAGGACAATGGGAGGCCAACAACTCCTTTGATGCAACAGAACTGACGAAACACCACCAAACCGCCTCACACTA
>Ga0209208_10010084_pt1 | contig 12326 bp, 8 predicted proteins | sample S1TSphfallax_3_FD_187694 | JGI IMG/M metagenome (GOLD analysis project Ga0209208, IMG submission 187694) | Host-associated microbial communities from peat moss isolated from Minnesota, USA - S1T2_Fd - Sphagnum fallax MG (SPAdes) (version 2) | ecosystem: Host-associated > Plants > Peat moss >...
CTCCCAAAGGAACTTTGCGAACCACGCGTCCGGATGATCTTTGTGCGATTGCCATCAAAGGCGCGCTGGATCGGGTGCCGAATCTGGACCTGAAAGAAGTGGAAGATGTCATTATCGGCTGCGCCATGCCGGAAGCCGAGCAGGGCTTGAACGTGGCGCGCATCGCGGCGTTGCGCGCGGGCTTGCCGGTGGAATCGTCAGCCTTCACGGTGAACCGTTTTTGCGCTTCGGGCCTGCAATCCATCGCACTGGCGGCGGACCGCATCCGCGGTGGAGGCGCGGACGTCATCATCGCCGGCGGAACGGAATCCATGTCCATGGTGCCGATGACAGGGAACAAACCGTCCATGAATCCGTGGCTTGAAGAAAACCATCCCGAAGCCTATATTTCCATGGGCCTCACGGCGGAGCGTGTCGCCAAGCATTACGAAATCAGCCGCGAACAGGCGGATGAATTTGCCTTTGCCAGCCACCAGAAGGCGCTGGCTGCGCTGGCGGCGGGCAAGTTTGACGATGAAATTGTTCCCGTCACCGTCACCTTCACTTCGCTGGACGAAAAATCCAGGCCGTCGAAAACGGAAATTCAGTTTCGCTGCGATGAAGGCCCGCGAGCCGATACATCTGTCGAGGCGTTGTCTAAATTGCGTCCGGCCTTTCATGCCAAAGGCGTGGTGACGGCGGGTAACGCATCGCAAACCTCCGATGGCGCAGCTGCTGCGGTATTGATGTCGGAAGACCGCGCCCAGTCGCTGGGTTTGAAGCCGCTGGCACGCTTTCTTTCCTTCGCCTATGCGGGCTGTTTGCCGGAAGAAATGGGCATCGGTCCGGTTTACGCTATTCCCAAAGCTTTGAAGATGGCCGGCCTGACGCTGGACGAAATTGATCTCATTGAACTGAACGAAGCGTTTGCCGCGCAGGCGCTGGCCGTGATAAAAACACTGGGGATTGATGTTGCCAAAGTGAACGTCAACGGCGGGGCGATAGCATTGGGCCATCCGCTGGGCTGCACCGGCGCAAAGCTCACCGCCACGCTGCTTCAGGAAATGCGGAGGCGCAAAGCAAAATACGGCATGGTTACGATGTGCGTGGGCGGCGGAATGGGCGCGGCGGGAGTGTTTGAAAACTTGAGTTAAAGAAGAGGTAAAAGCGATGCTGGCCAGTGTTGAAACGAAAGTGAAGGCGGCCCAAGGCGGCGGCTTTCTGCTGGAGGATCTGCGCGCGGATGAAGTCTTCACGCCTGAAGATTTTTCGCACGAACAAATTCAAACCGCCAAGACCGCCGCTGAGTTTGCCCTGAACGAAGTGCTTCCCGCCGCGGCTGAAATTGAAGCGAAAAACTTCACAGTCACGCGCGCGCTGCTGCGCAAGGCTGGCGACCTCGGGCTGCTCAGCGTCGACATTCCGGAAGCCTATGGCGGCTTGGAGATGGACAAAGTCACCTCCGCGCTGGTGGCTGAATCCATGAGCCGCAACGGCAGCTTTGCCGTCGCCTTTTCCGCGCACAGCAGCATTGGCACGCTGCCGCTGCTTTGGTATGGAACCGAACCGCAGAAGCAAAAATATCTGCCGCGCCTGGCCACCGGCGAACTGGTGGCGGCTTATGCGCTGTCGGAAGCCAGCTCCGGTTCCGACGCCATGAACATCCGCACCCGCGCCACGCTTTCCGCCGATGGCCGCCATTACATTTTGAACGGCGAGAAAATGTGGATCAGCAATTGCGGCTTCGCCGATCTGTTCACCGTCTTCGCGAAAATTGATGGCGAAAAGTTTTCCGCGTTTCTGGTGGACCGCACTTCCCCAGGCCTCAGCATCGGCGCGGAAGAACATAAGCTGGGCATTCGCGGTTCGTCCACCTGCCCGCTGATTCTGAGCGATTGCCAGGTGCCGGCGGAAAACCTGCTGGGCGAAATCGGCAAAGGGCATCACATCGCGTTCAACATTCTGAACATTGGCCGCTTCAAGCTGGGCGCTGCCGCCGTGGGCGCGGCGCGCCATTCGCTGCAGCAGGCCGTTCGCTACGCCAAAGACCGCAAGGCGTTTGGCAAGCCGATTTCTGACTTTGGGCTTATTCAGGAAAAGCTCGCCGAAAGCGCGGCAGGAATTTACGTGGGCGAAGCGCTCAGCTATCGAACTGTCGGCATGATTGACGCAGCGGTAGTCGGCCTCACCGATGCGCGCGATATCCAGAAGCGCATTGAAGAATACGCGGTGGAATGTTCCATCCTCAAAGTTTGGGGTTCGGAAATGCTCGACACCGTGGTCGATCATATGGTGCAGATTTACGGCGGCTTCGGTTATGTGGAAGATTATCCCGCCGCGGCCGCTTATCGCGACGCGCGCATCAACCGCATTTTTGAAGGCACCAACGAAATCAACCGCCTGATCATCACTGGCTTTCTGCTGAAGCGGGCCGTCGCCGGAAAGCTGCCGCTGCTGCCTGCCATTAAGCGCATCATGGACGAAGTGATGGAAAGCCCAGCATCCTATGACGACACCGAAGGCCCGCTGGCCAACGAGCGAAAAGTGCTGACCATCGCCAAGAAGCTCACGCTCTTCGCCGCCGGCGCGGCATCGCAAAAGCACATGCTGGACATGCCCGAACAGCAGGAGATCATGGGCGCTCTGGCCGATTGCATTATTCAGGTTTACGCCATGGAATCCGCCCTGCTGCGGACGGAAAAGACTCCCGCGAAGCACGCCATCGCTTTGACCCAGTTCCATGCCGCGCGCGCCATGCAAACGGTGGAAGCCTCCGCCAAGAAAGTGATTGCGGCCGTGGCCGAAGGCGATATGCTTCGAACGCAATTGGCTCTGCTGCGGCGCATCGCCAAATATGAAATCGCGAACGTGGTGGCGCTCAGCCGCCAAATCGCCAAGCACGTTGTGGAAGCGGCAAGGTGAAGCCATGTTTGTTCCGTTAACGCCCATTCGCTGCCTGTATCGAGGCGTGGATCTTTACGGCCCCAAGGTGGGCGTCGTCTGTGGCAGCCGGCGCTTCACTTACGCGCAATTCGGGGAGCGCTGCGAACGCCTGGCTTTCGGCTTGCAAAAAGAAGGCGTCCAGCCAGGGGAGCGCGTGGCCTTTCTCAGCTTCAACACGCACCAACTGCTGGAAGGCTATTTCGGCCCCATTCTGGCGCGCGCCATCGCCATGCCGCTGAACGTGCGCCTGACCCAAGTGGAGCTGACGGAAATTCTGAACCACGCCGAGGCCAGCGTCCTGGTCTTTGAAAAAGATTTCGCGCCGCTGGTGGAAGCCTTTCGCCAGTCGTGCCCCAGCATTCGCCGCTTTGTTTCCACAGACCAAGCGGCGCAGCACGCCGATATTTCTTATGAAGAATTGCTGTCGCACGGCCGTCTTGACCGGCCCGATCTTTTTTCCATCGACGAAAACGAGATTGCCGAACTCTTCTACACCAGCGGCAGCACCGGAGCGCCGAAAGGCGTGGCTCTCTCTCACCGCACGCTGTATCTGCACGCCATCTCCACCGGCAACACTATCCGCGAAGACGAAGACTCGGTTAACCTCCACACCATTCCGCTTTTTCACGCCAACGGCTGGGGCAAGCCGCAAGGCGCCACCATGATGGGTTCGACGCAAGTGATGGTGCGGCGCTTTGATCCGGCCAAGGTGCTGGAACTGATTCAGCAGGAGCGCGCCACCTGCATGCTGCTGGTGCCGGTGATGGCGAATGCGCTTCTGAACTGCGCGCAACTGGGCAAGTTCGACATTTCCAGCATGCAGGACATTATGCTGGGCGGCGCGGCCTCGTCACCGGAACTCGTCCGCCGTCTGGAAGAAGCGTTCCACTGCCGGGTCTTTGCCGGCTATGGCCTCACTGAAACATCGCCCGTGGCCACCACCGCGCGCCTGAAAAGCACGCGCCGCTATGCCAGCGACGATCTCCGCTATGAAGCCAGCGCCCTGGCCGGTCTTCCCGGCGTGGGCGTGGAAGTTCGCGTGGTAGACAGCCAGGATGACCCGGTCCTTCAGGATATGCAGACAGTGGGCGAAGTGGTGATTCGCGGCGACAACGTGATGGATGGCTATTACCGCGAGCCTGACGCCACCGCCGCCGTCATCAAAAACGGCTGGCTGCACACCGGCGACATGGCGGTGTGGGACGAAGAAAGCTGCATCAACATTGTCGACCGCAAGAAAGACATCATTATCAGCGGCGGCGAAAATATTTCGTCCATTGAAATTGAGCGCGCCATCTTCGCGCATGCGAAGGTGCTGGAATGCGCCGTGGTGAGTGCGCCGGACGACAAGTGGGGCGAAATTCCGGTGGCCCTTGTGGTGCTGAAGCCGGATGAAGCGCTGACCGCGCAGGAGTTGACCATTCACCTGGAAGCGCGCCTGGCCCGGTTCAAACTCCCAAGACAGATTGAATTCGTGCCCGGGCCGCTGCCCAAAACGGGAACCGGAAAAATTCTGAAGCGCGATTTGCGCGAAGCGTTCTGGGCCGGGAAGGCAAAGCGGGTTCAGGGCGGGTGATGGTATAACCGGGGTTATACTGAAGCAATGAAGACTGCTGTTTCACTGCCCGATGAGCTTTTCCAAATGGGGGAAGCAGCCGCGCGCCGCCTTCGCGTTTCCAGAAGCGAACTGTACGCCAAGGCGTTGGCTGAGTTCCTAAAGAGCCAGGAAGAGAATTCAATTACCCAGCGCCTCAACGACCTCTATTCTCGCCACACGGCAAAAGTGGATCTAGGCTTGCAGCGTGCCCAATTCAAATCCATTGAAAAGGACGCTTGGTAGAGCGGGACGAGATTCAGCGGGGAGAGATCTGGTGGGCAGATCTTCCCGCGCCACGCCGCTCCGAGCACGGATATCGGGGGCCGGTGCTGGTTGTGCAAGCTGACTATTTCAATCGGAGCCGAATCCAGACCGCGGTTGTGGCTGTGATCACCAGCAACGTCGAACTGGCTAACGCGCCAGGGAACGTCCTTTTGCCGGCACGCTCAACGGGATTGCCTAAAGACTCGGTGGCAAACGTCTCTCAACTGCTAACAGTCGACCGCAGCTTTCTAACGGAGCAGGCGGGTTCGCTGCCGCCGCGTCTGCAGAGCTTGGTTGATGACGGCCTGCGGACGGTCTTGCAACTGTGAATTGCCCTGCCGCGAGCCGGGTAAGCTGAACTCATGGCAGCCCGAAAAGCAACCGCGCGTCCGTCGAACTCTCCCGCGCCGAAGTCTTTGCCCAATAACCCAGCGCATCCAGCAAAGGGCCAAGCTGCGCCTCATACCGCTTCCACTTCTGCAGCGAACTCCGAAACAGCGGCTTGCGCACCTGCACGGCGCTCGCGGTCTTCACTTCGCGCACCGTCTTATGAAATTGCAGGCAGCGCTCATCCCACGCCAATCCGCAATACTCAATCAGCCGCCGCGACTGCCCCTCCACATCATCAATCAGCTCCTCATAGCGAACTTCCAGCATCGCGCCAGGGTCCAGCACGGACCGCCAGTGGTCCATTAATTCCTGGTAGCGCCGGTAATAACGCCCCAGTTCTCCCAACTCATAGCTGAAATAGAGGCCGCTGTTAAACAAGTGCGAATAGCACGACAGGCACGTGTCCATAGGGTCGCGCATGGCGTGAATAATGCGCGCATTCGGCAGAATCAGGCGAATCAGCCCAATGCGAAAAAAGTTCGACAGCGTCTTGTTCACGCTTCGGGTTTTGCCCGCGGCCAAGCGCGGCAAGCGCTCCAGATAAGCAACGCCCAAGCGCCGAAACATCTCGCTCTCCAGCGTCAGAAGGCATTCCGGATAACGGACACCATCCCCGCTCGCCGTCAGCACCTCGCGCACGGCAATCGCCAAATCATGCACCTCGCCCAAGGCTTCCACTTGGGGATGGCTGGCCAATATCTGCTCCAGCAGCGTGCTGCCGGAGCGCGGCATGCCGACTATAAAAATCGGGGTTGTGGAGCCGTCACCCCCTCCCGCCAGCTTCTCCAGCGTTGCGCGATCAAAGTTTTTGCGCGTGCGCTCGAAGATGTCCGCCATCTGCGCTTCATCGTATTGAACCTGCTTCCGTCTCAGCGCGTTCCCTTTTTGGAAATGCTCAAACGCGCGCGCATAATCGCCTGTGTCCTCCAGCGCCTTGGCCAGCGCAAAATGCGCGAATGGCGATTTTCCGCTGGCCGCTTCCTGTTTCGCCGCCAGCGCTTCCAGCGCCGCCAATCCTGCATCGCCCGGCTGAAAATTGTGAATTTCGGAGCGATGAAAGTGCGCCTCCGCGTAGTCCGGCCGGATCGCAATGGCGCGGTCGTAATGGTCCAGCGCGGCGGCGAAATCGCCCCGCTCCTTCCAGATGTTGGCCACGTTGACCAGCACGCCGGCGTGGCTCGGATCCAGCGCCAGCGCGCGCTCGAAGTGCGCCAGCGCCGCTGCAAAATCGCCCTGATTCTTGCGAATATTGCCCAAATTATTGTGCGCGTTGGCATGCGCCGGGTCCAGCTCCAGCGCGCGCTCATAATGCGTCACCGCCTCTTCCATGCGGCCCAGCGCCATCAGTGAGTTGCCCAGATTGTTATGCGCGCTGGCATGCGCCGGGTCCGCCTTCAGCGCGCATTCATAGTGGGTCACGGCTTCGGCCGGTTTGCCCTGCGCCGCCAGCATCACGCCCAGATTGTTGTGAGCCTCGCTGTAGCCTGGTTTCAGCTTGATGGCGTGCCGGTAGCAGGCAACCGCCTGCGGCAACTGGCCTTGCGCCTGATACACCGTGCCCAGCGTGAACACGTATGACGCATTGCCCTGGTCCAGCGCAATGGCGTGATGCAGCATTTTGACGGCAGCCTCATGGTCGCCGCTTCTCTCCAGCATGATGGCCAGCATATGCAGGTTGTCGGCATTCATAAAGCCTCCCGCACGCTTTGAATCACCGACGCCCAATCGCCCGGTCTCGGCTGCCGGAACAGCCGCATGTCCGGATACCAAAGGCAATCTTCGCCATCCACCCGCCAGCGCCAGTCACGCGCGAACGGCAGCAGCAGGAAGACCGGAACGCCCAGCGCTCCCGCCAGATGCGCGGCTGAATTGTCGATGCTGATCACCAGGTCCATCGCGGCAACCTGCGCGGCGAAGCCGTCGATGTCCACAAATTGGTCCACCGTCCGGTCGACAAATACCGGCGTCTCCGCCGTCTGCCGTTCCAATGCATCGTGGTCGCCATATTGCAAACTGATCCAATCGATGTCAGGCGCAGCAAACAGCGGATGCAACTGGCGCAGCGAAATGGAACGCCGGCGTCCGCTCTTCTTGCTGGTTGTGTGCCACGCCAGCCCAACCAGCCGCCGTCCCTTCGCATGGCGGCCGCGAAACTGATTGCGCCGCGCCGCGTCCGCCTTTAGATAGGCGGGCGTCGTGGCCTCAAACGCAGCCTCGGAATTTCGAAACAGGCGCGGCAAACTGCCCGTGGGAAGCTGGACGGAAAATTCCCGCTGGTGCCCCGCCGCCACCACCTCCGCTTCTGGAAACGAGCGCGCAAACAGCGGCTGCAAGCGCGCCTCGCATTCCACAAGGCAGCGGTTGCCCGTGCGCAGGGCGTCGGGAATAAGCCCGGCGAACATAATCTCATCGCCCACTCCCTGTTCGCCCCAAAGCAGCACGCGGCCTCCCGCCAGGTCTTCGCCATTCCAGCGCGGCGCTTCGGGGCGCTCGCGCTGCCAGCGATTTTCATAGCCCTCCCAGCCGGCCGCAAAATCGCCTTGCGTCAGTTGCAGCAGAGCCTTGCTTTGCAGCGCATCGCGCGAACCCGGCCGCATGGCCAGAAACAGGTCGTAACAGCCCATCGCTTCCCAAAACCGGTTTTGCGCGCGCAGCACGCCGCCCAGGTTTCCGCAGGCAGTGGCGCAATCCGGGTCCAGCGTCATGGCCCGCCGGTAGCAATCTTCGGCTTCCGCCAACTGGTCCAGCGCCTCCAGCGCATTGCCCAGGTTCGACAGCGCCTCCGCGCATTCCGGCTTCAGCGCCAGCGCCTGGCGGTAATGCGCAATGGCGTCGGAAATTTGGCCGCGCTCAAACAACCCCACGCCCAGGTTGATGTGCGCCTGAGCATGATTGGGATTTAATTCCAGGACATATTGATACTCCGCCACGGCCTCGTCGTTCCGCCCCAGCGCGCCCAGCGTAATGGCCAGGTTGCTATGCGCCTCCACGTAATCCGGCTTCAGCGCCACCGCCATGCGATAACAGGCCGCGGAGTCGCGCAGATTCCCTCGCGCCTGCAGCACAATGCCCAGGTTCGAATGATACAGCGCTTCCCACTGGTTAATGGCAATTGCCCGGCGGATCAGGTCTTCCGCCGAGCCGCCATCCCCGCTTTGATACGCAGCCATGCCGAGCAGATGCAGGCTGTCCGCATGCCGCGCATCGCGCGACAAAATCTCGCGGTAAATCTGCTGCGCGTCAGTCAGGCGGCCCAGCCGGTGAAGTTCCAGGGCGCTTGCCAGCTTCTGTTGAAGACCATTCATAAAGTTGACTTCGCATGGCAAATCCCTCAAACATTTGTGCAAAGGTTGTCGGCGGCGGCGCGTGTTTGTCTCACAGTGAAATGGCTGTGATTATTGCTAGATCTGGGATAGAATTGTGTGCATGGCTAGTCTGCCTGCTGCTGCGCCGCTGACCGAAGAAGAATACCTGACTTTGGAACGGCAGGCTCTGGACAAGAGCGAGTATCACGATGGCCAGATGTTTGCCATGGCCGGTGGTTCGCCGAATCATTCGTTCATCCAGGGTGCTGTGTTTGCGCTTCTATTCCGGCAAGCGCCACCCGGATGCCGCGCTTTCACCGCTGATCTTCGCATCCACCTGGAGGTCGCAAAGACATATAGTTATGCCGACTGCGGCATAGTCTGCGGTGATCTTGAGTTTTCCAGCACCGAAAAGGACAACCTGCTGAATCCGCTGCTCATCGTGGAAGTTCTTTCGCCTTCATCGCAAGATTATGACCGCGGCAAAAAGTTCGAACTCTACCGCACCATTGCCAGCTTCCGCGAATACGTTGTAGTTCACCAGGACCGCTGGTGCATCGAACACTACTCCCGCCAGGACGACGGAAGCTGGCTGCTGCGCGAATATTCCGGCGATGGCGCATCGGTGCCCATCGCCCGCTTAGGCATTCATCTTCCGCTGGCCGAAGTCTACGCCGCCACGGTTTAAAACGTAAAGCGCAACTGCAGATCAATCCGCCGCTGATTGCTTGAAACTGTCTCCGGCCCAAACCCGCCCGCAATCGAAGTCGATTCCAAAAAGTACGGCGACGTAATCACCCCCACCGGCGCGCTCAAATTCTCATGATTCAGCGCATTCCTCGCCATAATCGACAGCGTCACGTTATAGCGATGCGAACCGCTCTCGCCGCCGGGACCGCCGGGACCGCCCGGACCACCAGGACCGCCGCCGCCCGGAGGAGGGCCGCCACCAGGAGGGCCGCCACCGCCCGGTCCGCCCGGTCCGCCCCCGCCTTGCCGCGCCGTCGCGCCCCCCGAAGCCCCTTCAAAATGCGTCGTGCCGAATCCCCACGTCTTGCTCAGGCGCAAATTCAATTCGATAAACCCCGGCCCGTTGCCCGCATTGCGCGCAATCAAAGTCTGGCCCGCCGTGGGTGCAGTGTCCAGATACCCATAAGGCGTGTCGATAATATTGACGCCCGGCCCGCTGGCAATGCTGGGCCGCGCGCTGGAAGCCATTTGCCCCGTGTCGTAAAGGTCCGTGCCCGTCGTGATATTGAACGGCGCGCCGCTATGCGCACTGAAAAACGGCGACAGCCGCATTCCCATAGGCAAGCTGATAGAACCGCCCACGAACAGCATGTTCTTGATGTCCAGCGAAGACCGTCCCCAATCCTGCGAAAAATTATACGGATTGCTGGGGAACGTCGAAAGCCCGTCCGTGTCGCTGTGCGCATCGCCATGCACATAGCGGCTAAACAGCGTCACGCGATTGAACAGTTGCGTGTTCAAGCCAACCATCACCTGCGTCTGCTTGTAAATTCCAGTCGATTGGTAATCGTAAATGTCGCCCACATCCCCATAAGGCCGCACATCGGTTCCCGGCAGCGGCGCGTTGATGTCGGTGGTGCGCAGAATATGAGTGCCGCGCGAATTCACAAAATTCAATGACAGCGTCGTCTTGGCTGTGAGCTGCCGCTCCAAGCCAATCACCGCCTGCATCAGCCGCGGCGCTTCCAAATTCGAATCAATCATGTAACGCTGGGCGCTGGTGCTGCTGAGCGCGGACAGCGACGGCGTCAGCGTGAAATCGGCGTTGTAGGTGGTCGGGTCCGTCACCAAATAATTCTGCTGGTTCTCGCCATTGTTGCGGTAGGCGTTCAAAACATTCGTCACCTGAAAGCGGTCATAAAACATGCCCCAGCCGCCGCGAATGACGGTCTTGTTGTGGCCCACCGGAGGCGCCCAGGCGAAGCTCAAGCGCGGCGCCCAATCGTTCTTGTCGTTAATATTTGTCTGCGCTTCATAGCGCAGCCCCATGCTGAGAGTGAAGTTCGGCCGCAGCTTCCAGTCATCTTGCAAAAACGGACCGGCATCCACTTGCGACAAGCCAATATACGGCTTGCCCGCGCTCACGCTGTATTGCGAAGGCCCGTAACCCAGCGCCGTCACCTGCGCGCTGGTCAATCCCTGCGCCAGCAATTGCTCCGTCATCAAATACTGCTGCAAAGACGTCAGCCCCGAACTGGTGCCCAGAAAACTGAATGTCCCGTTGAAATTTTTTGCTGAATAATCGTCCACCATGTCGGCGCGTATGCGCGCGCCAAACTTGATCACATGCGCGCCTTCCGTCACGGACGTGTAGTTCTGCAGCTCATACTGATGCTGCGTGTCGTATGAATTCTTGTAGCCCGTGGCGCTGTATCCGGAGCCGCCTGAAACAAACGAATTCGTCACGTTCAACCCCGGCGAAGAACTCAGGCTGCCCTCCGTTGTGGTGTCCTGCGCATATTGAAAATGCGTTTCATTGATCACGCGCGCGCTAATCACCGCCGTGTCCACAAGCTGAAACAAATTCTCGCGCGACGCACTGCTGTAGCCCGCGCTGCCCAGCGTGACATCGCCCACGCTCAGCCCGCCCAGGTCATAGCTGCCCACGCCTGCCACTTTCTGGTCATTCAGCAGATACGCATAGCGCAAGCTCAGCGTGTTGTTCGCGCTCAATTGATAATCCACGCGCGGACTAATGGTCGTGCGGCGCTGCGGAGTCGCATAATAATTTTGCAGCGTCTGGCCGGTCAAGAAGCCCGCCGACGGAACCGTGGCATTCACAATGCCGTTATCGTCAATATTGCGCCGGTCGAAATCCAGAAAGAAGCTCGCCTTGCTGCTGATTGGCCCGCTCACATTGCCGCCGAACAACTGCGTTTGAAACGGCGGCGTCTCTGTCAGAAAAGGGTTGCGCGAATTCCAAATTCCCTCGCTCGTGCCAAAGTAAGCCTGCCCGTGAAACTTGTCCGAACCGGGCTTGGTGAAAATCTCAATCCGCCCGAAACCCATCTTGTCGTACTCAGCCGAGAACGGATTTGAATTGATGCGAATCTCGCGAATGGAAGCCTTCGGAGGCAATCGCCCGCCGCTGAAACCATCGACAAAAATCTGCGTGCCACCAGGACCAGCCGAAGGCCCCGCCAGCGCCTCCAGATCGGCCGTCAAGTCATCCGGATCATCCGGCAGCGCATCCAGATCTTCGGCCTTCAGCACCAGCGCTGAAAGATTGTTGGCCGCTTCCGTGCTCACCTTGTTGGTGCTTTCGCTCTCCACCGTCACCTCCTGCTTCTGCGTCTGCACCGTCATCGCTATATTGGCGACAGCAGCAAACTGTCCCGCCGTCACCTGTACCATCACGGCTGACGCCTGCTGCATGCCAGGATAACTGGCCGTGACACTATAAGTGCCGGACGCCAGCTTGCTAAAGCTGTAGGAACCGGTCGCATCCGTCCGCGTAGTTTGCGACACACCTTCGCCATCGGTCAGCGTCACTACCGCGCGCGGAATCACACCACCTGTCGTGTCTTTGACAACACCGCGCACCTGAGTAGCCTGAACTTGAGCAAATGACGTTTGCGCCAGCAACAACAGGCCCGCCACGATAATGAAGAGAAACACAAAAGGAGTTTTTCGCATGTGTTCCCACTTCACCAGCGTTCTGTAAAGGCCGGATAAAGGCGAACACACGCATTGTAAAGCCGTTGTAAAAACCCGCCTTAACAATTGTTAAGCGCTGGACTGCCTATTTCCAATCCTGCGCGCCATGCCAAATACGAGAGATCTCCACGGCATAGTCATTGACCTTGTAAACCGCCACA
>Ga0209208_10010085_pt1 | contig 12326 bp, 10 predicted proteins | sample S1TSphfallax_3_FD_187694 | JGI IMG/M metagenome (GOLD analysis project Ga0209208, IMG submission 187694) | Host-associated microbial communities from peat moss isolated from Minnesota, USA - S1T2_Fd - Sphagnum fallax MG (SPAdes) (version 2) | ecosystem: Host-associated > Plants > Peat moss >...
ACATTTTGCATCCTATGAACAAACATTTAAAATCTTATGTAAGGATACATTTCCTTTTATAAACAAGAGAATAACATTTTAATTAAGTTTAGAACCTTTAATTATTATTTTTCAATTTTATAAAAAAATTGTAATAAGGTCAAATATTTGGAATAACAATTACACAGTCACATGTGAATTTAGGGTTTTGAATAGTAACCCAATACCTTGAAATCAACAACCCTTGTGATGCCACATGGGGCAATCCTTTGTTACTTCCTTGGATATGAAAGAAGAACGTTGTGGTGATATTATAGTAATTCCTTCCATGTCTTTCAAGTTCATTTTCATCTGCCCAATGTTGTTTCATCTCCTCATCCCTTTTTCTTTATTTCACCAAGTTTCAATTATCTCTCCCCAATGCTCTTTCATTTTAGCAAATTTCTTTATTTTCCCCCGTCATTATGTCATTTCCTAGTGTTTATCTCATGTCTCCCATGTCTATTATCATAATGCAACTTCCTTCTCTCTCCCTCTATGTGCATGAAGGCATGACAACCTTTTCTTTCTTTCTCAAAACATGGCCAATAACAAAGCATAAAATTTCCTCTTTAATAGACAACATAAATGGATACACTTCACAACATATACCATATGCTATATATAAATGCCCAAAAAATACACTACAAAATATTAAACATCTAGTGTACACACATGCATTACATCATATGTCTGGCATAATATTTTATCTAAACCTCTCAAAAGATCACACCAAATGATCTTTTCATTGAAATATGATTATCATAGACTTGATTAAAATTCTACATTATTTGAATTTAGTACTTCTCTATTATGCAAATGTTATTCCTAAGCCAAACCCTTTATACCCTAGAGGATGGGCTTGAAACCATACTTTAAAGTTGTTATGAAATCTTTCATTAGTAGCCTTAAAACTAGCAGCAAACCATGCATCATTGAACTTGGCTTTATCCTCCTTGTCAATTTTCCTTTGAGCTACTTGCTTAACTTGGTTAAGTTGGATACCTTTAATCCTTCTTGATCTTTTTTATTCTTTTTCGTTTGCTTTTAGTTCTTTAATTTTGTGAGTAATTTCTTTGTCCACTAACTTCTATCTCAACACTACCATGTATTAGTCTAATGTAATTGCATGTGAATTGGAATAATCCATTAATAGTTCTTTGCCATATTTTTTCCTTACTAACAATATTGGCAATGATAACAAGTTAGCCAATCTTTTAGTTCCTTGAGTACGACCTATAACAATTAGGTCATTTAATTCAAGAATAACATGTTAAAAATCGACCACTAACTAATCTCCTTCATGGTTGTTTGTTGGGGTGGTAGGATTATGTGGCATTTTTACATAGTATCAAGGTATGGGTGAAAAAATGCAATCACATATGGCAAGAGTAGTTGTAGGCATTATTTCAGGAGTTATTCCAATGTTTAACAACTTTGCATGGTAGTTTTAACCTCATTCCCATTGTTGCTAGATTCATTTGTTGGATTTGAATAATAAGAATTTTTATGATCCTCTTCTTCTACACTAGTGAACATGTCACTTGGAATAAACTTTCCAACCATGGCTACATGATTCAATGGTCAAATCCATGAAACCCTAAACCTTGATTTTATGTTGTCCTTTTTCAAAGATTGTTTCAAGGTTTTATCCACCCATGCTATTAATGTGACTTTGTCTAATTTAAAATAATTGTTTTTTTGTCATAACAAAGTCTCTTTCCTTTCTAAATGTTATTTTGAATGGTTTGAAGCAAATGACATCTAATGGTTAAAGTGCATGTGAAATATGGGTAGGTAAGGTGACCACGTCCAACGTAATTTCTACTACTTGTTCAAATGTCTTTATTATCACATGAAAACCATGCCCATTCATAATAAAAAATGTTGGTTTTGGTTTTGGGGTTGGTTTTGAATCTTGATTGTGTTGTGTTGTTGGGGTGACAGGTTGTGGATGTTGGTTATCTTGGTATTCACGATTAGTACTTGAAACCCCATTCTATCACTTTCATGGCACATTCAAATGTGTTGGGGTTGCAATATGTTAGTGGTGCACCCCTAGTATGTTGTATTGATCGTTGTAAGGCTGCCTCTTCCTGGTCCCAATCCCCAAAGACTTGGGGGTGTTTGTTAAGGTCCTACAAGAGGTACAAATCTATGTTTCCTTATGAAGACCAAGATATCAAAAAATGTGTTAAATTTGAATAGTTTTCAATTGCATAAGTTTTCACTTCTTCACAAGAAACATGTAGTTCTTAAAATTCAACAAAGTTTTTCCAATCTAATGTGACATTAGTTGTGGATGTGCATATAATGGGAATATATCTCAAAATGTGACTTGATGGAAGAGAAGGAAATCTATGACCCTTCTACTATTAGAATGAGATAACACTTTCAGGAAAGTAGATTCACAAATCCAACAATAATGCAAGTAGTTTGAATATTTGATAGTGTATTCTTGTACTAGCTTTGGTATGCCATTCATATTTGGCCTTTTTTTTGCAGTATATCTATTTTTTCAAGCTCTTCTACCTCCTTTTTGACTACAAAGTGTAATAAGAACTCCTTTTACCTCCTCCTTAATTTCAAATGCGACAAGAATCTCTTTCTTGACCTCCCTTGTATTAAGGTCGATTTCTATTACCTTCTTGATTTCGATTGTAGCTAAGTTGTTGTTTAAACCCTTATTGATTCCAAATTGTAATTTAAAAAAAAAGCTTTGAAACTCTTGCAATTCATTTTCTCCTTCTAAAATAGGGCAAGTTGTTTATTTTGATGTACACAAAGTAATAAAATTTGAGGTTCATGTATGTTGTTATTTGTGTCCATTTAGGGATTTATTTTGAAACACTTGTTTGGATGTGTTTGTGCATGAAGTTTCAAATTCACAATCACATAACTATTGTTTAAACATTGCCTTGGACCCCTATTCCAAACAAAAAAAAATTGCATAGGAGCAATCCTAATTGTGTGTCCTCCAAACTACTACCCTTTAAAAGTGGGATGTTTGGCCCCTCCCCCCCTATTTCCAAACACTTAATATCCCAAAGGCATTTGATATCATTAAAATTTCAGAACACAAGATTCATGACCATACATTTGGTGATAGGTGCAATCAATTTTTGATTAAAAGTGCCAAATGATGATACAAGGACAACATGACATGACATCCTTCTGACTTAGAACAATGCACTTTCACATATTGTTATTATTGTAGTACCTCAGTTGGGTTCCGCACACACAAGTGTCAAATAATTTATTTATTTTACAATCTAAAATTCTTCATGTGAGGTTTTTTTTTTTTTTTTTTTTTTTTGTTTTTTTTTTTTTTTTTTTTTTTTTTGTGGTAGTTTTGAACTTCTCGACATATAACAAATTTATATATTACATTCTTATAACTCAACTTCAGAGTTCTTTTCTTGTCTTTGTGGTCATTCTCTTCGCAACCAACATGCTTCTTTGTACTAGGCCATGGTTTGATTCCAGGTTCTCGTAATTTAAAATTTTGAAAATTTCGACAACAATGGAGTTAAATTTTTTTTCCAAAAACTTCAACAAAATAAAAAATAATTTCATTTATTCCGAAGTTGCCCATGTACTGCACAAATTTTTAGGGTTTATTGTTTTAAAAAAAGAAAGAAATCAAATGTCTTCAGATTGTTATGAATTTGAGGAAGAAATTGTCACCAGCATGAACACTTTGCATGTAAGGATAAGTGGAGCAAATACTCAGGTAGAAAATCCTTTAGAGTGTGTGTGTGTGTGTGTGTGTGTGTGTGTGTGTTTGGGTCAAGTTTGTGACATACCCAAAGTGCCCATCACCCATAGGATAATTTAGCCAAATTTGGGTAAGAATGAGATATGAAAGTAAAAAAAATTAAGTAGGCCTTTTATGTATTTTGGCTACCTATTGGAACCAAATACAAACATTTGGAGAATTTTTTATCAATGGTTTGTTAGAACTTTTGGCATTTGAAAACCTGGAAAAATCACTTCATGGTTTGCTTTTTAATTTCACATTTTTCACCAAAATTGTGCCATGAAGAGTGTTGCCAATGCTACTAAAGAATGGACCCACTAACTGGTTCCATTGTGTATGGAGGGCACCTTAACCTCATTGGTTTATTTCTGGGGGTGAAATTTTGCCCAAATTTCAACCTGAAAAATATGGTTTTGTCCTATACAAGGGAACAACCTCAAACTGGGCAGTTCCAGAAATTCAGATTCCTGCCCGCTGCCCTGATTGCCAGAACACCCCCACCATTCTTGGTCCTTTTATATCTTACACATAATGCCTTGCCCTAACGGTCTAAGGACTCACTAGGATCCAGACACATTCCCCGGTGGAAAAGGGAACATTAGGTAGGTAGGAAATGACGGAATTGACCACCATAGTCCATTTCTGACAATTCTGTCAGTGAAATTCTGGACTGGAATTCTGGAACTTTGATCCTGGGCGGCGGATTCCTGTCATTCACCCGTCGGAATGATTACCAAAACTCATCATTCCAACGTTCTGATGGAATTCCAGTGTGTATAGCCAGACAGACACATACCGGAACACTGCCTTTCTTTCTTTTTTAATTCTTTTTTTTAATTTCGAAAATTTGGCGAAACTAATCACAAAAAAAAAGAAGAAAAAATTAGTCGAATTTTACTCTAGAAAAACAACCCCGCCACAACTTCGGGTCCATTCGCGCTGTGCTGTGCAGGCGAACTTTTGTGTTCCGTGCGCACGTCCCCTTGGGTCTCTTGTCTGCCTGCGGCTGCACTGCAATAATCTTCGTAGCGTGTTTTTCTTGGGTCTCAGAAGCGACGAAGTCTTCTTATACGCCAGTTTTAATATCGGATACTCTCGTTTGCGGTTTGTTGGAGACGGCATTTTTTTTATACATTCTGTTTTCAAAAGATTTTGCGTTGCGGAAAAGGTGACATTCTATTCTGAAGTTTGATTGATATTGTTGTTTGTTTGATTTTGTGTTTTTTGGGAAAGATCTCGATGTCTTGGGATGGTAATCTGATGGCACCGACAGTCAGCCAGTCGTAGTATCGATCCTCTTCGCTTCTTTCATGAACTTTGTTGTCGCATCTCACGTCTCTCTTTTTTTTCGGTCTCTTTCATCAACTTTGTTGTCGCATGGAACATTTCTTCTTCTTCTTCTTCTTCTTCTTCTTTGCCTCTTTCATCAACTTTGTTGTGTGACCTTTTCATACGTTGCTGTAGACCTGCAGCATTCGCGCCCGAAAACTGAGAGTATCAATAAGCAAGGACTTCTGTCTTCCTTTCTCCGCCATGGCCTTCGTCTTCAGTGGCGAACGTTGAACTGTAAGATGGTTCTTGATTTTCCCTGCATCGTTATAGTTCGAGTATTGTTACCATCAGCCGCCTGAATAGAGTCGGACATGGCGACAGCGGAGAGGAAGCCGATTATTTTGCCTTCTCCCTCTGGCAAGATTGAGCCGGAGTCGAGTATGAGTGACAAAATAGCTCAAGTTTTGCAGTTGGTGCAGAAAGAAGGCCCTCTCTCGAAGAAGCAGGCACAAAATTATTACTGCACTTCTTATTATCATTCTTGTCTTGGAAGACGTTCGCCGCTAACTGCAGAGTCAAGACTTTTGTAATTATTTGCATTTGTTGTTAGGATCGCTGAAGTTTTCTTAGCCGTCAAAGTTTAGAGTCTACTGTCTTTTGCCAAGTTTTGGTGTGGAAGAAGTTTGTTTTCTTTCTGGAGATGGCTTGTTGACTTTCGCCTTACTACTTCAGGCTGCTTTCTGCGATGACGCCTGTGTGGAGCGCTACTTGAAAGTGCGGGGAAACAATTGCCGGAGGGCCGCAAGACTGTTGAAGGCGACTCTCAATTGGCGGGAAAAGATTAACATTGGTAATCTCATCATCTCTATGAATATTACGGCCCAAGGAGTGAACATGCTGCACTGGTCTTATTAGCACGGTAATCTTATCATCCTGTGCAAGTGTTGATCGCACGACATCTGAGCAGAAATAACTCAATGTGACGTTCCTTACATGTCAGGTTACCTGATAGCAGATGAATTCCCTACTGAAATCGCAGCAGGAGCTGCGTATGTTGCCGGCTTCGATGACGAGGGTCGTCCAGTGTTGGTACGTTTGTGCTCGATGCAAACATTTGTTCATCTCCTCTCTGCAACTAAGTATGTTGAGCCCTTCATGAAGTTGCAACTCAGGCTGGGGCCTGCTTAGTTTCGTTCATTAGAGCAACTCCACCGGTGCTCAGTATGTGGCCCTGCAAAAGAAAATTAGATCAAGAAAAGTCAAAACATGCCAGTTTGGCTCAGCAAAGTGGTTTTGGCCGAGCATTTTTGCACAGAATCCTGAGGCTGGTAAAAGGCATGGCAAAGCCTAACACCTATTGTTGATTGGCTAGATAGTTAGATTTGTCCAGTTTAGTTGCTATTAGTAGTCTCCCACCTATTTGCAGTCCCAGTTTTAGTTTTGTGGGTGGGGCTGAAAAATAAATAAATAACTAAACTTGGATTTGAGAAACATTTTTGCAGGGTCACATACTGTGTTCCACTGGAGATGCTCTTATGCCATGTTTTTCTTGTTATAGTGTGTAAAGTACATAGAGATCAAGTTCAAGTTATTGCAATAAGAGCTGGTCTACTGATATCTGCCCTGTTTCATGATTGCAGATTATAAAGAAGAAACCAGATCACATTGTGAATCATAACCAGAAACCGTAAGCTTTTTTTACTAATATGCAAACGGAGAATTTTTCTAGCAGGTGGTGTGTGCTTGGCAGCATTTTGGGCTCACTACTGTGCAATATTGTGTGGAAGAAGATGCTTACATGATTTTGATATGCATGTCAGGGTTGTGTGCATCCAAGTAAAAGTTGATAAAAGGATCTGAATACTGGGTTGCTCGGAGATGCCAATGCATGTCCACATATAACCTCATACTGCAGTTCTTAGTTCACCTTCATCTCCTAGCCCCAAGTTTTGATTTTTAGGAGGTGTTGAGAGAGGTGTTTGATGACTAAACAGATATCTATGGTATATCATCTTCACAATGGAGGTTGCTGTTGCTGCCATGCCACCAGGGGTTGACCAATGTGTCCTCATTCTAGATGCTGGGGGTAAGTTACTCGTTTCTTGTTATACACTCCAGAAATCTCAAGCTGAAAATATAGGATTCACAGTGGTCAAGCAAGATGATGACCTTACTTGTGTATAGAGAGACAACATCTTGCAAGATCTAATTGGGATTTGATCTGCAAAATGGTGTCAGATATTAGAGTGGTCATCAGTCTCCACTTCTTAATGGTGAGGCTAGAACCTGGGAAGGACTGTGGCAAGATCCCACTGCATAGCTTCTGATCAGGGATGCTACTGGAAGTAACATACTGGTTGGAACACTTCTGTAGGTGCTATCCAATGCAATCACTGAAGCAATGAAAGGATAAAAAGTACAGCATTTTTTTGGGCTTATGCAGTGTCGTGTCCAATGCAATCTCTGGAGCAATGGAGAGAGACAAACAAATTGTTTTCCTTGGCTCATCCATTATGTGCAAGACTGGCCTAGTTTCCATCCTTTCTGATTGCAGAGCTTGTCCAAACTTGGACATCAGTTGCACAGACAAAGTTGTGGACGCATTCCTTGTGTAGGAAGCCTCATCTATTACATGCTCTCAATGTGTGCTTGCGCTAGGATTATGTTCTATTTGGACTATGGGCTACCCCAGTCAATTTTGATGCACAGGCCTTACTCAGTAATGTGTCACAGAGAAGATAGCAAAGGAGCATGAAAGGGGAAAATGTGCCGAAGACTTGTGTCCTCCACAGCACTTGATTCTAGAACCACTGGACAAACTATGGTAAATCAGATGCAATACTGTGTCAGGCATGAAAAGTCACAGTCCTCAGTATAGTTCACATGGTTGCACTTACAGTCTGCTCTTCTGGGCAGGTTACTCAAGGATCAGTGCTCCATCTCCAGGTGGAATCCTTGCCACGTTAAGGATTATTGCTGATCATTATCCAGAGAGGCTGGCAAAAGCCTTCATTGTGGATGCCTCCTCCATGTTCTACTATGCTTGGAAGGTGGGCAGGCCTTTTTGCATGTGTAAAAACAAGTAGCAATATATGTTGATATCATTTCAGATTTTAATGTTCTTACTGACCTAGCCTGAGGTGTGCTGATGTTGAAAGCATTTCCAGAATAGATCTGCATGCTAAGGCACTAACCTGTGAACAATCCAGGGAATTTGCACATTTGTTGACCACTCGACAAGAGGCAGGTTGAGCTTTGCATACTTGAAGGATTACATACCTGTAAAGCCACAGCAAGCTCTCAAGGCTACTCCGCCATCCTCACCACTTGCTCACTTTCCTAAACAGGCCTACTTTCCAGATGATATCAGACCTCCAAGCTCCATATACAATTCCACATCAGGTCAGTTATTGAACTCCTACTACATGACAGGTCTATCAAAAACTTCTTGTTTCAGTCTTTTGATTTTCTCTACTCTTTATACCAAGATCATCCCATCAAATTTGAAAGCTAGATTGAAAATTCTTGTGAATAATCTTTTTGATTGGATGTGTAAGTCCCATTATTTCAGTTTTTTGTTGGTTCAGAGGTCAGCCCTTAACTTCAAATCTGTTGTGGTTGGAGAATTGGGACAAGATTAGGTCTATGTAGTCTTTCCATAGCAAGGTACTAAATGCAGCAGTTTATCTGTTTGGATTTCCAGTTAAATAACTTCCTCTTGTTTGGTCAGTCGATTCTTACATAGTGATCCCAATGGTGACTGGTTATGCAGTTTTTAAACCTAGCTTCCAGCTCTTCTCCGGTGTATTTGATGTTTTGAATTGTCTTATTAAGTCTAATTCCTGTTTTCCTTAGTAAGAAGGTTGCAGATCATCCATTTGTTCCCGATGTCTCTGATTTCTCTAACTTCATGTATCTAGACAAAGACACTATTGGCAGTGGCAAATACTTTAAATCATTTTGTGAAAAAAGATGTTTTGCATTTCTTCCATTGGAATCTTCCTAATGATCATTTCAGAGGCTTCTTAATTCTAAGTGGGGAGCTTTTCTAAGCCAATTTTATCACCTGATGTTCTTGCTCCACAATTTCTCCTTGTTTCTCTCTGTTTACTTCCTCCTTTCTTCTTGTGGTTTTTCCCTTTCTCTTATTTTAAGAAAACATGTTCCTCTTTCTTCTTGGGGGATTGTTTTGGTCTTCTCCTTTTCATTGAGTTTTGTTGACATAGCCAGCATAATGGCTAAGTTTCCCATTACTGCCTTTATGCCTGTCTTGTGAGGGCTCAGCACATGGGTTGATGTTAATATTGGACATCGGCCTGCATCCATTGCCGGGAACTGATGACATCAGTGGGACTTTTTGGTGGGTGGTTAATACCATACATGTTGCTACTGAAGGTCCCTGAGTATGTGTATGACCATTGCTGTTGTCCAAACTGCTTCTCTATATTTGTTTTGTGGTCTTGTTTTCTCATTTCCTTTGGAGTTTGTTTCCTCTTTGTCATGCTAGCTGATCGGTTGCTGTTATGATGTCAGATCTGAAATGTACATAACCTTATTGAGTTTTTTTCGGTTGAAGTGTAAGCATTGAGAAGTTCTCAGTACTTCTGTAGATAATACATTGGACTTTCCTTTCATCATTATGGTGTTGCTTGCATGCTAAGTGTGGCACCAAGCTTCTCATCGTTCATATTCCAAAACTTGAGAGATGGGGAAATGTTCTTCCAGCCTTCTACTGTGGCCTCAAGTATACTAAATGGTTCCATATGTCACATGCAGGCCCAGGTGGAATTCCTCTTTCTCCTCGTTACAACACAGATTCTCCAGAGATTGTTGAGAAGGCCTTTGGGGATGGACCTGAATTGACATCCAGGAATGTTCATAGGTCTTTTTCTTTTTCTTTTTCTTCAGCACCTGATCCCACACACCACTCACCAGACTTACAAGAAGGGAGGCTGTCAAATGCCAGAAAGGACAAACGGTCGGTAAGCATCTCTGAAACTCCCATCTCAGCTCCTGCACAAAGCAGGAGACAAAAAAAGCCACCTCCCTCACCGGATGGATTGTTGTCAACACCATATTCAAGGAAAAAACCAGAGGGTTTGTCAGAGGAAAACAAAAACAAAAGTGTTGACATTTTCCGACCCTACGTGAGGTTTCTCACGGAAATGTATGATGAGGCAGCTTACAGAGCATTGATGAAGCCTCCCCTCGGTGGCTTGATGTCTATAGTCTCAAGAGATCATCTGAAGTACCAAATGAATTCTGACTCCAGCCTGACCTAGATTTAGATGTGCAGATGGGCATGGATATAATTACCTCAACATATAGTTGTCATTCCTTGTTTACCTTTAGTCACACTTGGACTTTTGTTTGTCCTCGTTGTCCATGGGAAACAGAATGAAGGGGATTTCATGCTGTTGTGTTTAGAGTCACTGCACCTCCATTTGGATCACACCCCAAGGATCCAGGAGCATTCTTTCCTTGAGCTTAAGATGGATTGAGAATGTGCATGTCATGTAGGTGTGATGCTAGGTTCTTGACACAAGTTCAAAGCATTCACGTCTTTCTTGCGTCTAGAGGAGACTCTCCATTCCCTCAGCGTCTCTTTGGTTGATAGGTAGTTGCATTTCTTTATCATTCTTCACTCATTCTCAAGCTCTTATTTGTTTCTACTAGGAATGGGTGGAGTGGATTAGCCAATTCCACCCATTCCATTTTGCTATTTGCAATTTCTTCCACTTCCAAGGCAAACGTAAGTGATTCACTTCATTCAATCGATTTTTTGGGCTCTTTTCCAACATCTTGTTTGCTGTCTTGATGGCAAGCACTTCTCCTTTTTGTGTTTACATGTGATGGGTTTTGCCTCTTCCTCTCTAGTTGCATTCCCAAGAGGCTTTCCTCATTAGTTGCCAGCTTCATGGTTTGTTAGAGATATGTTTTTCTTTTTCATTGGCTCATCAATTTGGTTCCAAACTTTTTCACATAAAAAAAGAGGATGTTCCATGCAATTCAATTACTTGCATCCCTTAACATTCCCAGACTAATAGATTTCCTATGAATTGAATGTTGGTTATATAGTCTAGTTCCAATGTTGGATTTGGAGATGCATTCCCACAAGTTTCGAGATTCCTAGGTTTTAGGTCACCTATTTATTAAAAATGGTAGTTTGTTCATCATGTTGAGATGTATTCACACTTGGGCCGATGGTGCATGCCATAGTAAAAACAATTAAGCAACAATGATAATATTTAGATGATTCAAGAATAGCTACCACATCTACATATGAATATAGTGCAATGGATAGTGAACCTTTGATTATTCCAATGATGGTGATTCATTGAAGCTAGTTTAAATAAAGCAACTTTAGGTTCCATAAGTTGTTCTTTTGGATGATCATTCCAAATTGAAATTTATTTAGCCAATTCTTAAGTAAATAGGAATGGGAAAGTGTCTTTTTAAACCTATGTATTTTCAAAAAAAAAAAGATTAGCAACATAATTACAAATAGAGTTTCAATATCTTTTGCACTAATTTGCATCCCATTTCTTTTCAATGGAATGTAAATCCAATTTGATGGAATTCAAGAATCTAAATTTAATAGAAGTCAATTGAAGTTGTGTGCAATGCCATTTCAATAATTTCATTTGAATGGAATTTGACTTTCACAAAATCAATTCATTTTTTTCATAAGTTGCCCAAGTTACAATAGGAACAACAAATTCCCATTTGAGATCATTCCTTTTTACCATTTCTTTTTCTATCCCTCATTTTTGTTCTTTTAAAACACAATGTTAAATTTTCAATTTATTTTTAATGGATGATAGATCTCTACATTTGTAACATCATATAATGTAATGCAAATTATTATTATTATTAATTTCACGCCTTTGATTTTATTTTATTTTGAATGATTATTACATGTTAACATGGCATGGCAATCCTAATTATATTCTTTGTTTTTTTTCTCCTTCTTCTTCAATTTGATTCAATCAACGAAACATTCAATTCTAGCTTTCAATTTTTTTTTTTATTGGAAGCATTCAAATCAAGCATTATTTTCCTACATTTAAAGTTGAATGATGGTACATGCTTGGAAATGTAGCAATAACATTGTGAAATTAATTCAAGTTTTATTCTAACTTGTCATCCTTATCATATATGTTAATTTTTCTTTGGATTTATCTAGAGTCTATGACTTCAAACCATTCCCAACCATATAGCACTAGCTTGTGCACCCTAAAAATGAATCTTCCAAGGCTACCTACCTCATTTCATT
>Ga0209208_10010087_pt1 | contig 12323 bp, 5 predicted proteins | sample S1TSphfallax_3_FD_187694 | JGI IMG/M metagenome (GOLD analysis project Ga0209208, IMG submission 187694) | Host-associated microbial communities from peat moss isolated from Minnesota, USA - S1T2_Fd - Sphagnum fallax MG (SPAdes) (version 2) | ecosystem: Host-associated > Plants > Peat moss >...
CCAACCCGTGTTACACATGAAAAGACTAAATGATGAAGGCTAAATCAAACTGAGACAAAAATGCAATGTTGAAATGAAAGTAGAATGTGCGATGCAAAATGAACAGAAAGATGGCCTAATAACCAATCATAGCCCTGCCCCCATGCCTGAACAATAACAAATGCAAATTCTAGATGCTAAAAAAATGGAGTCATCCTCCAAGATAGACCTAAAGGATGTGTCGTGGTGGATGTCCATAAAAAATGCTTATAGCTAAAGCACTAGTAATTGCAAAACTTTCAAAAGAAAAGTGCATATCCCTAGCTGCAAGAGGAATGTCATCTCGTGCTACACGAAAACATGATTGAAGTAAGTGTGGGCCCCCTTCAACTTGAGAAACATACTCCTCCAAAATGGGTCTATCAAAAATACAAAACCTAGAGCATAAATACGGAGCCACTAGAACCTAATTCCCTAGAAAAATAGATGGGGCACAATCCTCCATAGAAAGAAGGCCTATACCACTAAAGAATATTGGTAGTCGAGCCTGACACCTTGCTAAGGGGCCTTAAAACAACTCCCACGATCCTAGACCCATAATGTCCCCACATACCTACATAACTTTCTTTTCGAAATTCGTTAAAAAAAAATAGGAAGGAAGAAGAAATAAGTATTGACCTTGTGAAATATGAAGGTCGACAAACTACACATGAAGAGGAAATGCCCAAAACAACTTGGGCATCTCCCAAGAGAGGAAGATCATCGATATGCGCCATGTTTTGAGATAAAGCCTCATTTAAAAAATGCGTGGTAAAGTCTTGAGATCTCATTGGCACACCAAAATGCATAAACCATATGTGACCAAAATGTAACCTTGAGGAATATCTATGCTTGGAGAGATCCCTAATGGACTCCAAAGCTTGCATTTTGACACCTTGACCCTAAGCCTAACTAAGGCTAATTGGGTCAAGAGGTGGCCAAAGGCGCATGTGATTTCACTCATAGGCCCCACAATGTGGGTATCATTTGCAAAGGATGGAAAGATGTAGTTGGGGGCATGTGCGATGGTTTTAGGAAAGTTTGATAATGGGCCAAAGCAAATAAAGGACCTTTTAGGGGGTCACCTTGCCTCATGCTTAAACATGACTCAATAATGGTGACCTCTTCCACATGCCTCCCGTGCTAGTAATAAAGAGAAGAATGAACACCATAAAACAACCTAGTAAGGGGACAATGCTTGCCGAAGGCCCTTCGGCATCACACAACTCTCTAAAAATAACAACTCAAGAAATGTTATTAAAAGTGTTTTTGATGTCGACATGCATCACAACCCAATTAGGGTGTAGGTCAAAGAAAGTTCAAATGCCAAAAAGGATGGCCTCACAGCCTCCATGGGTCAATATTCCAAATTGATGGGCTAGTGTAGTGTTAAAAGAAGAAATCCACAAGGAACAATTGATTATGAACTCAAGAACTTCAAGGCTACAAAGTGTAATTGATGATGTGGCATTTTATGAAATGTGTTAATAAAAGGAACATGTTGCTTACCCAAAAATAAAAAGGGAAGTCTTTCAATATTTTCATTTGGTGAAGTAAAAAGATGTGGACCATAAGGCTGGTTGGGATTATAAGAAAATAAAAAGGTCCCAAGGGTAAATACACTCAAAAAAACCAATTGGAATTACTTATAAAAGGACTATGAATTGTTTTATAGTCCTTTTGATTATTTCATGAAGGAATTTTTGAATGAAATCTTTTGCAACTTGTTATTAATAATAAATATAATTGCTTCAATATATCACATTTTTTTGTTAGTCATTCTTGAATAAATATGAATTTTTCAAAGTGTGCAAATGTTGTTTTCTATGTTTCATCTTGAAAAAATTCATAATTTCAAATCATACCAAAATATGATCATTACTTAAGTTTTTAGTTTTTTATAACATAACTAAAGTTGTCACTACATCTGTGATCCATCACAATGTAATGTACATGACATATTGAACATCTAATCAAGTTGAACAAAAAATGATCACCTTGGTTAAAACGGCCAATGGGTTTTAGTCAAATTGGGTAAAGCAAAATGACGTGTTTGGTCAAAATGACTAATGATTTTCTAGTCAAATTGGACATTCTATACTAGTTAATAGACCTAGCTAGTTAACTAATATGTAAGCTAGGTAGGTAAGTAATTTAGGTCTACCTACTTACCTCCTACCACCTACATTCCTATTTCTTTCCTCCTTTACCTACTTATCATTTTGCAACCTATCTACTAACCTACCTCCAACATGCAAGTAATTACCTAACTTTCTTATTTACCTATATAAATAGTGATGTGAAAATTTAAAAACTTGACAAAAATACTTTAATCTCCTTAATGTATTGACATTAATGTGTCACATCTATCGACACAATATGAGAATTGATGGATGATTAGTCTACCTTAATCAAATAATCTCATATCCTATTAGTAAAAAAAACCACAAGTCATAATGGTAGGTCCAAATCAACTTGTCCATATCAATAGAGTCATCTTTTTTATGTGTCATTTTGGGTATTTTTTGAATAGTCATAAAAAAATGCTTTCATAATAGTGATATGTTAATGTCTACTTGGTGCATGTAATATGCCATGTTAAATTAGGTAAGTAGCCCCTAAATAATGTATGTAATTTAAGTAGCCCTTAAGTGGCCTAGGTATATTAGTTAATATAAGTAGTTTTTAAGGAGCTTTTAGGTAACCTAGTTAGTTTAGACATATGTTAAATAGGCCCTTAGGTACCTTAGTTAATTGAAGCAATCTTAAGTAGGACCCTTGGTACCCTATGGAGCTTAGGTAATTTCAACCCTTGGTAGCACCTAGGCACTTTAAGTAGTGTAGGAAGCCTTTAGGTAATCATTAAATAGCTTAAAAAGCCCTTAGGGAGGCCTAAGTAATGTAGGCAACCTCTAGGTAGCATGGGCAACCCTTAACTAGTACCTAAAGTAGCCTAGGTAGCCCTTAGGTAACCACTCATAAATAGATTAGATGACCCCTAAGTACTCCCCTATGTATGTACTTTAATTAAAAACCTTAAGGAGATCCTAAATAACTTAGGTAGTCTAGGTAGTTAGAAGCATATGTAGTCTAAATAACCCTTAGGTAGCCCTTAATGAACCTAAGTAACCCCTAGGTAGACCCTTAGATAACCTAGGTAGCCCCTATGTAGCTTGCATAGTTAGCCTAGCATAAGTTGATCAATAGGTCACTTAGGTAGGTTAGGAAAAATGTTTATTGGAATGTGATTTCATTTCATATTACATAAGAAAAAGTTGGTGCAATGGTAAACACTTTGCCCCTCGATGTGGAGGTGAGGGGATCATGTCCTTATTATTGCAACCTATTGTACCTTAATTTGGGCTAGGGGGTTTAAGTGCTTATTTTAGGCCCAAGTGTTTATCTAAATCACCTAGGCTTTGACATAGCCCATGTTTTATCCTAAGCAACCTAGGCAACTGAGGCTAGGTAAGCTAGGTGGCCTAGGTAAGCCATGTAGTGCCATTTGTTCAATTTGGAACTTGCCACATGTCAACATTCTAGTGGTAAAAAGCTCCTCAAGTTGCCACATTTAGTTGTAAGTTTTTAAAATTAGTCACAAATGACCATTCCACACAAGCATATGTCATTACACATTTTAGTTGTAAACATTAATCATAAATGAGTATGCCACATAGGTTGGATGTTAGTTGAATGAAAAGTCAATGTTAATCACACTTTGATGCAACTATTGTTTTGACTAAATGCCACATCATGTCTTTTGGAGCTAAAAATTTAGTCAACTTGACTAAGGTGACTAGAGGAATTTATAGTCACATGTGGCATTTATGATTTAAAAAAATCATATATCAAGTTGTTAATACAAAAATTCCTTATAGTGCAACCCACATTTTTTTGAGGAGGAAACACATGTCCAATCATGGACTTTGGTCCATATGCAACCATTGAAGGTTGTTTAGATAAACCTACTACTTCATATTTTATTGTATAGTCAACCATTATGTTGCATTTTTAGCCAATTGCATTAACCCCAAAAGGACAAGATGGATGTTTACATCCATTTTTAGAAATTTAAGGGGCTACGATTACTAGAAAAGAACACTTTTTCAAAAACAAATTGTACCATATGTTTAATGAAGACAGCTACTTTGTGTAAAATTAATAAATGTGTAAAATCAATATTAAATAATGAAATTTACTATTTAAAAAGTGGATAGTAATCATGACATTTAGATTAGAAGGTGGGATATGCTACTCATACCCCACCTATCCATTAAAGGGATGTATGGGGTGGGAGTTTGTTACTTGTTTTCGGTAATCCCAATAGAGGAAATTATATTCTACTACTATTTTGTGGGCTAATTATTGGAGTTATGTCATTTTTTAAAGAGGGGATGGTAATGTTTTATTTCAATTTTGTCATGTAATTAAAGTGTGGATTATTCCTAAGATGATTTAGCTAAACTTGGCAATAAATTAAACTAAGAATTAAAAAAATTATACTCCTTTTATATTTTTGGCAACCTACTAGAACCTATTATAACATTTGGTGATTTTATTATTAAAAAATTGACCTTTTGGAAATTTGTCAACTCAAATATCCAAAAGACACACAAATTTCACAAATTGTTTTTTGGAAAGAGAATATTTTATTGCAAATTCCCATTTTTTTTGGACAAAATTTCAACAACAAAGAAAAAATTCTTTAAAAGTTAATGATTTTTTACAACTGCTTGCAATATGAACTTAGCGTTCAAGTTTTTTCTAATTTCATATTTTGGTTAAAAGGTTTTATGGGTGCACTTGAACAACATCATAAAATTAGAAAAAGAAAATCATTGGCTAGTGATGATGAAGTTTTTTAAAAATGCTAGTCCCTCAAGGGTTTAGATAATCTATTATATTGCTAGAATAGACTCGTATAAACAAACTAACAATGGATGGAATTATTTATTAAGAGTATAATTGAATAAGGTTACAAATATAAGAGGTGGAATTATGTTATTTAAACTAACAAAAAAACCCTCCCAAATTTATATTTTCACCCCTTGCCCAAGAAAATTTTGTGGCTCCCAAAGGCCATGAAACCAAAATTATGAATAAAATCAGTTGATGATATGTGAATTAGTTCCAAATAAACTAATTAAATTTGCACATGTTTTAGCTTCTATGTAGCTATGTGCATCTCCAATTCAGATTTGGCATACACTTGTATGGATTTTTTGCATTAAAAAAAATCACCTTGTCATGTATAATTTTGGTGATGCCATGTGGTTTACAAGTGGTGAGGAGAGGAATGGTCAAGGAGTTATATATGTAATCTATTTTTTGTAATGATGCATAACTTATGTATCTACAATGTGTCATGTGTTGGAGGTATTCCATGTGTACTTTTGATTTTTAAAAATAATTGAAGTGGCCAGGTGCAAGCACCTTTGAGTTCAAATTATTAGGGGTATAGATGGATTGGTGATGTGTAGCCATTTATTACAATGGAGCTAAGTGTTTTGAAGCATCATCATGATTAATATGACTTTACATCTATATGATGTTTTCTTCAAATTTAACATTCGTCTTATTTTTTAAAATATCGATACATATATGTAAAAACAAACCTTCTTTTGCTAAAATAAGTCTTAGGCCTTTAGGGGTTATACTTTATTATTGTATATTCTATGCTTGGTTGCAAAATTTTGTTATTAAATTTTAATGTCAATTCCTTTGCCTTCCTTTAGACTAATTTAATTCATTGTGCTTTTGTAGGCACAATATTGGATGGTGCAAGACAACAACTTTGATTAAAATTTTGACCTCGATTTAAATGCATATGAAGATTGGGAAAGTGAGGGAGCTAATGTGGAAATAGGAGATAATTACATTGTCATAATAGGAGAGTTAAAAAAATTGACTTTTGGGTAAAAACATGGTTAGGTGGCTCATGTTTGACATTTTGAAGACTCCACATCTTACACTAGCTATAATTCCTACATTTAAAATAATTACAAACTATAAATCCTATAATTATCCCCTAGGGTTTTGGTCACAAATATTAATAGGCCACCTTATAAATATCCCTAAACATGTGATTGGTCAAGAAATTTAGAATTTTAAAAAAAGATTTCAATGTGAATGGAATATCAATTATAAAAAATGACAAAAATTACAATGAACTAAAATTTAAATATGAAAAATTGGAAAATTTTCAATGCATTTTACAATAAAATTATTCATTTTATGGTGGCCTATTTTAAATTTTAAATTTGATATTACTATGATATTTTTTTGAGTCCACATTTTTCATTTTCCGTGTGTGACAATCATAGTCTCATCATTTCAAAAGTCCACAACAAGTCCATTCTTTTCTTAAGACTCATCCATAATTTCTAATAATATTCTCAAAAAAAAAATTGCAACATTAATAATGAAAAAATTGAAAAATTAATGTTTGACATGATTTTATATTTTAAGTTCATCTATAATCTAGAAAAATTACAATTGTGATAGTCCAAACAATCCACCTAATTGTGCTTTCACCCTTTTATGTTGTGTTTTATGTTAAGTCTTTACATATATGTGAAGCTACATTCACAAATGGTAGGAACAACAATTGGTATTAGGGGGAGATGATATTGCATGAAATTTAGTACAAATATTTACCTAACTAGCAAAGAGGTGTTCAATTTATGTTTTGTTCAACTTTTGGCTATTAACACTTGCTCTTGGGGTCCAAGTTTCCAATGTTGCCGATTGCCACAAGGAAATGGGTGTCTAGGTTTACAATGTTTGAGAAAGTTCCATAAAGATTGATTCTCACAATTGAGAACAAACAAATGTATTCAACAAATCAATGATGATGGACAAAATATTTGTAAGTTTTATATTAGACATGTGTTTTGCTTCAGTGTGTTGGATATGAAATCATCATAATGCATGGGCATCATTGTTTTTTAGGTTGTTCAATTTATTTTTTGTTACCTTGAAATCATGTGTTCTTTTTTAGAATTTCAATTTGAAATTCTAATGTTCTAAAGTTTATCTCATGTGGGTAAAATTTGCAACAAGTTACTAAGGATATTGAAAAAGAAGAGGAAGAGGGGACCATAAGTGGAAGTGATAATGATGTAGTTAGCAAAAAGGAATTAATAATGAAGTCTTGGTTTTAAGGCCTTAAAGAAACTTTAGTAGCAAATGAGGACACAATGATTGTTGATTTAATTGGAAACACAAAATTTTGAGGCGATGGAAAATGGTAGAGTATTTTTAGCTTAATAATTGACAAAGCCTTATTGAGGTGGTTTTTGTCGAAAATGACAAGTTTCTACACTTCAATGTAGATTTTGACAACTATAGAAAATGGGTAAAACAAGACTAATTGTCTACAATAGCTAATAAGGGGGGGAGCGATTAAAAACCTATTATCAATTGTGGAATTTTTGAAAGGGCTAAAACATCCATCAATATAAGTAGTTTGTGGAAATTATGAAGACATTGGCTGTTATGGTTATTGATATTGTTGGCAAGGAATTTGATCCTAAAGTACAAATTAATTCATTATCTCAGCTCCCACATTTTTTTAATATTTGAGTTTTCTTGTTTTTCCTTTTTGACATGACTTTGTAAACTTGAAATTTTTAAGTAGTGTCTTGTCAAACTCATTGGGTAGAAGTACGTACTTTGTATAGCTTAAGTAGAATGACATAATGATTCTAGACATGGACAAATTTGCAACCCAAAATGCATCCCCTTTTCAATTTCATTCTTGGCCCTTTTACTTTTTTGAACTCATTGTTTTATTTCATTTGAAAAGAGGAGTTTCCAATGATGTGCATTGTGAAAAAGAGGTGTTTTATAACTAGCCTTGCAACTCAATTTTTTAATTGCACTAGACACTTTCAACTCACTGTATTTATACATCGTGAATGCTAACGAACAACTTACATGGGTTGTAGAGTTATAATTCAATGTATATACAGTATAACTCATTATAACTCAATCAAAACAATTCATTTTCAACTACTATGTAACTCCATTATAATTGCACCCATGATGTCATTAATTGTCATTCATCCATTAAAATTTAACATGTGGCATTATGAAATTTGTGGACATAAAAATTATTTTCTTTTTAAAGCATTGATCTCCATTGTCCATTATGATTGTTAATGATGGTCCAAAATTGTGACACTAAAATTGTGACATTAAAATTGTGACACATGGCACAATAAAATTTTACCACATGGCATATTAATTATATTTTGGAAAATATAAATATAAATAAATATTTATTTTAGTAACTAGGTAGGTCATACATAACCACATGCAGGTAATTTGGTAGGTTTTAAGACCTACATATATATTTATGTAATTACATAGGACCTATTTACCTATGTAAGATTTATTTACTTACCTAGGTAAGTAAATAGATAAAAAAGAACAAGACCAAGTGAACTAAAGAATAACCATGAGATTGTTTTTTTTAATTTTATGTTTTGCTTTTAAGGTTAAATTTTTTTGAGGTCATCATAAAATGGCACATGTATTTTAATGTGAGAACATAAAAAAACATGCCTTTTTTTGATAATTTGTAACATGGGATTAAAAACAAAACACATGGGTTAAAGTTTTTAGTTCTCCTTTAGTTGCAAATTGAATTAGAATGAAAAAATGATTTTCCCACATGCTTTGTGCTTGTTTTTCATTATATAAGTTATGTAATTAAATTGGTGATTATATAAATTAAATATGTGAACTAATTATTTGATTCAAATAATTAATAAGTAATAAATTATTTTTAAAAATTAAATATTGAATATGAAGTTGAGTAAAAAACATCAAGGTATAAATAGGCATATCCATATATACACCAAATTGAAAATTTAATATGATATATAGATTGTTTTTAATTTTCACATCTAAATTAATTATATGTATCCAAATAATTGAATTTTGGTAATTAATGATTTGGTAATTATTTATGAATTATGAATTATCTTAAATAATTGATCTAATTCATTATGAAATATCCCCAATAAATATTAATTTGATTAGTAATTAGCTTGTTAGTTAATGTAAAATTAATTATATAAATTACACTTATTTATTCATACTAATAGTCAATTATTTAGACAATTATAATAATTAAATACCAACTTACTAGGAACTTATTATGAACTTAATAATATATTTGGTATGGGATGTATGTATTATATGTTAATAACGTGGGAGGAATCAATTGTGTATGCAATAGGTATAATGATTGAAAATTTGTAGAACTTGGGTTTATGATAGGTGATAGATTGATAAGGCTTGTTATCTAGTGGAAGTTTTTATAGGGCATGTGTCTATCATCAACTTAAGAGTTTATACATTTATATTCAACATCATATCCAGCTTAATTTCTTTAATCTACCTTGGATGAACCCCTTAATTATAAGTAACATTAACCAAGTCCTTACTAATGGATTACATCATTAAATTATGTGTTTAACTTTTGTCAAATTTTTCATTTCACACATTTATTTCACATCATTAAACATACTGGTTAAACCTAAACAACACCTAATGGCTAAAATTAGGTTAAATTTAATGACTAATCAAATAACTAAAACTAATTGTTAAACCTTAGTTAAACATAATGGGTAAATTTAATGCTTAAATATAATGGTTAAACCTAGTTGATAAACCTAATGATTAAACTTTATAGTTAAACCTAGTAGTTAAAACATAATGATTAAACCTTAGCTAAACATAATGGTTAAACTTAAGTCAAACCTAGTGGCCAAATTTAATGGCGAAGAATTTTAATTAAACTTAATGACCAAATCTAATGGCTACATTTAGTGCTAAACTTTAGCTAAACTTAATGGCTAAAGTTTGGCTAAAGTTTGGGTTATATAGCCAAATTTAGTGGCTAAATTTCAATAGGTAAGTTGGTGGGTGGGTGGGTAGGTAGGTAAGTAGTATGTAGACATTCGCCATCTTGATTAAATGTTTCACTCAATTAATGGCCATTGGCCATTTTGACGTAGGTTGTACAACTTGAGTAGATGAATCTAGGCAAATAAATCACTATAGTGAAGTTGATTAATCAAAAAATACATGTGACATTCAAGCTTTTGACCTTTAGTCAAAATGTACATGTTTTTTAATCAAACATGACAAATTAGTCAACTTGAACTTCTTTAAAAAACCATGATTTGTAGTAATGCATGATCTTGATACAGTTTAAAACAATATTGCACAAACTTAAAATTAATGTGTTCACAATCATTAAAAATGTAAAAATGGTATTTGGTTAAAATGTGGAAATTGGCTTCATCATAAGGATTTGCATGAGGGTTGTGTTTAAATGTGATATGAACAAGAATACTAATTTAGACTGTATGGATTAAATTTTATTTTGCACTTCAAAACTATAATTTTTAGCAAAGTCCACAACTAAAACCATACTGCTAATAGGAAAAGACTTTATGCATATCTTGAAATGTTTATCTTGCCATTGAACAACAAAATTGTGCCTAACAAATGTTTCTAATTTTGGTTTCATATAATTTATGAGTTTGTATGCAATAATACACTTATACACCAAAGTCAATTTCTTACAAGGCTTACAAACCTTGACATTGTAGTCTCTAATGCAAACCTTTGCCATTCAACCGACTTTGGACTATCATTAATACTTGCCATAGGGAAAAATGACAAAATTTTCACCCCACAATTCTTACATTGATCAAATATGCACTTTTTGCATGCCATTATTTTGTCTCATCTTTTTGACATATTATTGCTTGCCACAAATATGTGAGTCTTTTGTAGACTTTTCTAATGCACAACAAGTTGACAAATTGGGATGGAAACAAAAAAATCCACATATGCATTCACAAACCTCCTTATTATGAAGACCTATCACATGGTCTTCAATATATTATTTAATTCAACTTGGCTTTTTTCTAGCTCCACATGGTAAATGCAATAACAAGTGTTTTGTTTTCTATGTTAAATTTGAAGTAAAATTGTGCCTACACACATAACAACAACAAAAGATTTCAGGTGTTGAACTTTGCTACAACATACATCCATGAAAATTATATATATATATAAAATTAGTTAACTAGAGTCCCCATATTTTCTTTCCAAGTATTCAATAGTCCATAAAGTATAAACTAACATATGCAATTGTGCCATTAATTACATGTCTAATACATAAAACTACAACACATATATATGATATTATGTTGACAATCCACATGTTTACAATGATTACATGTAGTTGCATTATGAGTCTAGAAATGGCAAATTGCAATCCATTGTGGTCCATGAAATTCCACTACAACGTACATTTGTTTCAAACATAACGTGTGTAAGTTCTTGATCATTACTTTAGCATGCACAATAATCACAAAGAAGTCCTAAACAATAACGACATTCCATTATAAGTCCATAATAACTACAAAAAGAAATACAAAATGGCAAATACACTCCTATGCAATCCACTAAAAATTACGCATGTATCACATTTAGTGCATGCAAAAAGCCCATAGTTATACTTCAACACGTTTTTTGCCCACAAAACTCCATGGTCTTGCACAAACTAAATCAAGATCCAATAGACCCATAATGTTTGAAAAAGGCAACAAATGGAAAAGGAAGGAGACCCAAGCATGTACTACTAGAAAACTTGGTACTTTTTTACTAGCAAGTTTATAAAAAAATACCCAATTTGAACATGCGTCAAAAAGACCATTTAGTCATTTTGGACAAGTCAATTTCGACATGTCCATTGTGACTGGGGTGGTTTTTTTTATATTGGCAGAGTATGGACAATTTGATTGGTCATTTTGACTAGTTGAATTTCTGCCTGTAAAAAAAGAAATTGTGAGAGGTAGGTAGGTAGGTCATAAAAAGGCAAGTAGGTAGGTGGTAGCTTACCATAGCCTACCCTATCCTACTTAACCTACCTCATCCTAACCTAGTATATCCTATTTAGCCTACCCTACTTACTTTAGCCCCTTAAGCATATACAAAGGTTATAATGTTAGGAATTGAACCCTTGACCTTCCCAATGATAAACCAAGTCCTTAACTAATGGATCACACCATCAAAAGGTGTTCAACTTTTGTTAATTTTTTATTTCACAGGTTTATTTTGACACTTCATTACAAGACTACGAGGTATGAAGGTAGGTAGGTTGTAGGAGATAGGTGGGTGGGTGGGTAGGTAGGTATGTAATACATCTAGGTAGGTAGGTGGGTGGGTGGGTATATAAGTAGGAGGTTGTACATCTAGGTGGGTGGGTGGTTGGGTGG
>Ga0209208_10010088_pt1 | contig 12323 bp, 8 predicted proteins | sample S1TSphfallax_3_FD_187694 | JGI IMG/M metagenome (GOLD analysis project Ga0209208, IMG submission 187694) | Host-associated microbial communities from peat moss isolated from Minnesota, USA - S1T2_Fd - Sphagnum fallax MG (SPAdes) (version 2) | ecosystem: Host-associated > Plants > Peat moss >...
AAACTAAGCAAATTCCATATTTGAATTCAAATTTATTTTCAATATCAAACCATGTAAAACTAAAATATATTCAACACAAATAGCTATATTTGTAGTATTGAACAAATACACATGGGAATGATACTAGACCTTTTGTAGGTTGTAAATTTCATCCTATCTTTGTGCTTGAACCTCTAAGCTACCTATGAGATTTGTTATGACATTAATATCTACATCTAGTTGTTGCAAGTGAGGTCATAACTTTTCATATTGCAAATCATCCTACTATTGTAAATTCCATCATTTCTTTGTTCTTAAAGCCCTTGGCAACTTATAAGATTTGTTATCATCTTACCATCTAGACCTAATTGTTGCAAGTGACCAGAACTTTACATGTTGCATGGGCTATGATGTTGCAAGCCCAAGCATTTATTGATTTCCCCAATGGGTATGTTGAATCCACAATCACCTTAGCTTCCTTGTCTCCATTAAATCCATCACCTATTATAAATTTCTTTTGTCATCACAAATGGCACAAACTTGTGCTTTGCAAATGTGAACTTGTTGTACCAATTCCAACCTATGGTCTTGAGTGTTGACACCATACCCTTGGGTGCAAGTTTAGCTTTGAAGGCCTACAAAAGTTTGTAAGGTACCAAGTGCACCATCATATCATATTTCAGCTTGATAGGCTTTTGTATTTCATGTCTTTTGGTGTTGTGTAATTTAACATTTTGTCAACTCCTAAGTTTTTCACTAGGGTTGTGTTGCAAACACCACAAGTCACTATTACAAAATAATTGAGCCTCATTTTTCTAACTACATAAAACAATACCCAACATTCACCAACTCCATTACACAAATTATGCATGTTTAAAAGATTTTAAAAAGAAAATACCATTTAGCTTAAAATATTTTGTCATGGGAGCAACCCATCAAGGTGAACAAGTATGATGTCTCCATAGGTAACCACATCATTTAGAAATTGAAGTTTCACGAATGAAATGTCGTCAATGAATTGAGGTCCTTAAAACTTTGAATTTTTTTTAAAGGTTGAAAGGAATGTGATAGTGGAATTTTTGGGGTTTTCAAGCTCAAAGTGATCTCAAGATTGAAAATGAGGTTAGAGTAGGTTTATGGGTTTTGGAAAGTTTGGTTGTTTCTAAGTTTCATGCAAATAACATGAGACTTATAAATAGGTTGTATAGGTTGTAGTAAAGGAAAGTGGTAGAAAAAGGTGAAGGATGATGCGGGTGAATCGAAAGTTAGAAACATGTTATCATACAATAAGGAGGCAAAAATGGGAGGATGATGTGGTTTAGGTGGTGAATTTGTAACTTTGCATTCAAAACTTGTGAAGAAAAGACAAGCACGTGGAAGTAGGACTTCTAATTTTTCTCATTTTTTATTGGACGCTTCTCAAGTTGGATTTTTTTAATGATTCTCAATTTGTTAAGATTTTACATGAAATTTTGTATTTTCTTTGAACACCATATTTCAGCCCATGGTGAAGATTATGTCAAAAAATGTTTTTTTAACAATTTAATGGAATAATTATGTAATCTATTGTTGAAATTTTGGAGATGCAATATTCTAACCAAAAATAACATAGTATCAATTTTATAATTAGGGTTTTGTATATTTTTCAATTCAAAGAAAAAAACTTCTATCAATGTTTATGATATGAAGTTTGCCAGACATTATTTCAAATTTTCTTCCTCCTAGAATTATAATTTTACATTGAAAAACAAATTAATTAAAAAAAAATTGACCCAAAAATACAATTTCAAATTAAAAATTGCAAAAAAAATTGTAATCTTAAATGAATGCACATTATGAATTTTTGTTCATGAATTTTGTCATGGATTTTCAAAGTGTTCCCATCTCAAATTGTCTTTTGTGCATCTTTTTGCTTGAAAATAGTGGCATGTGACATATTTTAGGTTACAATCAAAAATTTGTCATCTTCCACCATAAGGATCATAGATGATCATTTTGGTGAAAGAAGGGGCACCTATATTAGATGATAAAACCCATATTCAGTCACAACTATTGTTAATGATTACAATTTAATTAAACAATTGCTAGGTTTTAAGCTTTTTAAACATCTTAATTTCTCCAACATTTGAATGTAGAATTAACTATATATATATATTTGGTACAATATCTCCTCGTCTATCTAAGATATGGCAAACTACTTCGTATTGTTTTTAAAAAATGGAGTTGGGATCATCATGTGATGTGTAATTTGTGCTTGCAAATATTTATAAAATCTATGCAAATGAGTATTACAAACCAATATTTGGCTTTCTAGCCTCAATTACTTTTTCATTTTCGACCCCGTACAGGCTAGCACTCATATGTGTTTATTCTCTTGATAAAATATAATTGTATGGATAAGAAAATCGTGAACGATTCCATTGAATTAGCCTATTATTTTTTTATTAAAAAAATCATACAAATCATATGGTAATCATTATTTACATTGGTTACATTTTGTTCCTTAAACAACAACAACCACATAAATTTGAAAAGTTGAATTGGAAAAAACTCAAGGAGAAAACCAATGTGCTACAATTTTGTATTCAAAAGTGAAAAACTGGCTAGAAGTTGCTTGGAAAAGGGGGGGGGGGATTGGAGTGGTAAAAAAGTAAAGAAAGATGTTAATTTAAAACTAAAAATGTAATTCTAATTATGAAAAAACATATATTAGCTTTGAAGTTAATGCAAATGGGAAGGACCTAGTAATTCAAATGAATTCTCACAAGATTTGAACATATCACAAGATTAATGAAGTAGTTTCAAACATGGATGAATTCCAACAACATTCATGAAACTAATTAGATGTTTATTTCTAGTTCTAGGAATTAGAAAGGCCCTAATCCCAAAACATGATACCACAATATTCACCCCCCCCCCCCCCAAATGGACAAGCCATCCAATAACCCAATCTAATGACTATAATTTTAATTATAAAAAAAGAACAAAATATGTCATTTTTTTAAAAACATAAATGTCAAAAGAAGTTACTCTACTCAAAAGAGTAAAACAAATGTGACAAAGAAAGAAAGTTAGACATTGGTTGAGTTCATTGATCATATGCATACAACAAGTATGGGTATTGTTCCAACATACAAAGAGTTTAATATTGTTGTACTCCAAGGAATGTTTTAAAAAATCAATTATGTACAACTTGAAATTTTTGAGATTGTCCCATAAGTTTCCCAGAATGACACTGTATCAATGTTAGTTGCACTCCTTTACACAACTATAAGGGAAAAAAAAAAAGATTTTAAAATGTTAAAAACATAATAAGGGTTCAATGCAGGAAAAAAACTTGTTAGAATCTTGTAGAAAGTTGAAATGCATATGAAAACATAGAAGGTGACATCAAAATTAACCCAATAAAAAAAAAAAAACTTACAAACATTTTAAGGTTTAAACATAACAATTCATAATGACACAATGACCCTAAATGACCATTAACACCATAAATGACACAACAATTCCAAGGTACTACTAGTGCAAAAAAAATTTAGAGAAAAGACACAAATAACACATTAAAACAAGTGAAGACTAACATAAAAGCTCATAAAAACAACATAAATAGGAGATCAAAGAGAGTAGAAAAATCAAGAGTGAAAAAAATGGAAAAAAACAAAAACATGAATGAAAAAATATAAAACAAGCCAAGTGGGGACACTAAATGTTAATTTTTCTAGACTACTTGTGTCAACAAAGATTTTAAAGAGGGGATATTAGGTGAGGGTATTTAGTTTTTCCCCATCCCATTATTATTTAATTTTTTAATATGCACACACTTCAACCACCCTATATTTGATGATGATTTTTGTTTGCATCCAATTTCAATACCCTATATTCATTTAAAATTTGAATTTTAGTAAGCATCAAGCTAGAAAGGAAATAAAAATTGTTCTTTCAAAGGTGGATCAAGTGATTGCATAGTAAGTTGGAACATGCAAGAATAATTACATCAATAACTTTCAACAATCCACTTTTTATAGGCAAGGTCAACAAATGGCTAATGCATTTTGCTTTACAACTTAAACACACGAGATTTTGCAATTAGACAATAATAATTACAAATATGTAACTTGTAATTTGAGATATTAATATTGATTAATGTAAATTCAATCCTTATTAGTGTGGCTTGTGCCATTGGGCCAAGTGTTACCACATCCTCAACTGATTTTCCTTCCAAAACCTGGTTTTTTGGAATTTATTTGAATTTTCAACAATAGAAATCATTTAAAAATCAATATTTCAAACCATCTAAATCCAAATCGTACCAAATAAATTCCATTAAGATCTTTCTAACAACATCAAAGGCACATTCCAATTCCATTGAAATTTTTAGTTACAATTTAATTCAAATTTTAGTTAAAAAATCATTCAATATTCAGAAACTTTTGCACCACAAGTCCAAACGTCATGAAACCAAGACCATGCACCCCTCCTCATTGAGAACTTTCCAAAAACACCAAGAACATGATATGAAGTTTCTTGATTCGGTGGATTTCATAACTACAAAACAAAACAAAACAAACTACTTTACTTCATAGATATATATAAATTTTAATACAAAGACGGAACAATAGAAACATTAAAAAAACCTAACTTGAAAATAATTCTAATGATCTTGTAATATAACATGTTTAACACTTCACATGATCATGACAATAAAATATGAATTAATTTTTTTTAACCCATCGTATACAATGGAATTGGTAGATTTATTATAATGTTTTTAATTTTGCAAATGATGTTGATGTTGTTGATGATTCCTTGTGACCCAATATCATTATCTCACAAACATTGTGAAACAATTCACAAATATATATATATTTGATAATTGAATGTTTAAGAAGTTAAACAATAGACCATATCTAAGTTATGAATAAAAGATGGAATTGAAAAAGAAGAAGAATCAAAATAATTTTTTCATTTTATATCAAAGGTTAAACAAACTTGTTTTCCAAGGGAATAATCAATAATCAAACGTGACTTCCATTGACAATAGGTAAAGGATTCAAATATTTAACAAACAAATGAAAAAATTACAAGAGTTATGTGTTAAAGCTTCTTAATCTTTTAATTGAACCTACGAATGATTACTACCTAAAATGTTTTTGATACATTTCTTTTTTTATGTTTTTAATATATATTGTAGATTAACACATACTAAGGCACCCTCAAATTCCTTGAATGACCCAAATGTGGGTCCTAGAGTGAAACAATGGGAGAAAAAGGAGTTTTGGGGCACGTTTCCCAATTTGCAACACTTATAAAATAGGAGGACATGTTAGAGCTCTAGGATGGGAAGCAAATGATGTTGATGGTGTAAATAATGCCTAGAAGTTGGAAGATTCATGACTTTGTGTTTACAAGTTTCTGTATAATGCACAATATGCATATGATTGTTTTGTGACATGGTTTGAACATGGAGTGGATACAGTAGTTCCCCTGGAATTTTAGCACAAATGCTACAATTCAGATAGCTTGTACCAACTCATGTGTGATGATTGGGTGCACAGTAAGTGCATATTGAGTTATGGACTTTGAAGGCTGTAGATCTTTTGTGCATTGTACACTCAGCTCAACCCCAGGGGCATTTCTGCTGCCAGGAAGAGCAAAAGAAAAAGAGTTCAGTACACAGATAGGTGCAATGCTTCCAAAATTTGATGACATGATGTTTCAATGTATCAAGCTATATTAGTAGATACTGATTTTTTCTGCTACAGATTGAAAGACTGTTCTAAAGGCTGGGAGTTTGGATCTTATGTTCAACAGATGGAAAAGTTGAAGGATGTTGAGTTGAGATTTTTCTTTTTCTCTTGTTTCTCTTTCGCTCTTTGTTTCTCTTTTCAGCGATTCATCAATTTGTATTCCTCTTTCTTCTTGGTTTTCTTTGCTCACCTCTTTTTCTCCTTTTATGTTTCATTGACCTAAACAACATCATGGCTGAGTCTTCATATCACTTCTTGCTCTCGGGATCAAATTTCTATGCTTTGGTATGTATGACCTTCTGGGAGCAGTTGAAGTTAATGGGGAATTGGGACATATGGTTGTGACCAGCCTACCATTATATTATGTTATTGAAGAACATTGAACATGTACAAGATTATAGCTATTATGCGCGTGGCTCCTGAGACATTTCTCTATGTTTTAGAGTTTTCTTTCTTTTTTCATTTCATCACCAATCTTGATATGTTAAAAACAATGTGACTACAGGAAATGAAATTTGCATTGGAAGTGTGTGAAACAAAGACATGAGATAATCTACTAATTGGTGGAACAATATCTATTTTTGAGGTTCTGCTATCTACCTATTCTTAAGACCCATTTTCAACCCAAAGCCAAAAGGGAATAATGGGTCATAGTAATCATCCCCAACGTTCATAGGCAATTGATCTACTGACTTAAACCATGTGCGAGAGAGTTTCCCAGTGAAGTCATAATCTCCATAAAGGACATCTGCTATGCCTTGTCCTTCAGTCCCAGGCAACCAAGCTGCCACGAATGCATCCATGGATTGCAGCAAATAGGGTGGCACCACTAAAGGTCTTCCTGAAATTATGACTACCACACATTTTACTGCCTTGCACGTATACTCTACAGTCTCAATGCCTGGGGCGGGTATAGTCAGGTTGTTGTTGTCACCAACAAATTCCGCATATGGGACCTCACCAATCACAACAATGGCATAGTCAAAACCTTTTCCCTTGGCAAAATTTTTGTCAGGCACTGCTTTGTATACTATTTCTGATGAGCTACCAACTGTTTGTTGAATACCTTGCAAAATTGTAGTTCCTGTAACCCTAACCCAAGCATATGAGTAGGGACCCACAAATAATATTCTACCCAGCAAGGCAAAAAACACATGAGAGCATTGAGTTTTTTATGAGACCACGTTATAGAGTTTTTTCCCTGAAGAGGTTATAGGATTTATTGGTTGAGAGCAGCAAAGATCATGATGAAACACAGTTCCTGCCTTTGGTTTGAGAGCAAAAGGACAAACAAAGATAGAAGTGAGGAGGAGCTGAGTTACCAAGAGTAGTGTTGCCAGGGGAGCCTTGCCAAGTAATTGTCCATCCTCCACATTGCAACCCTATATCATTGGCGTGTGCACCCACTACCAAAATTTTCTGAGCGTTTTTATCCAAAGGCAGTAGAGGTGTGTTGGCAGTTTTCCCATTTTTCAGCAATACTAGAGACTTACGTACTGCCTCCCGTGCAAGCTCCCTATGTGGCTGTAGAAACAAAGAGGAGCCAAATCATCAGTGACACTTGAAATACCCTCTAAAAGAACACCATTTCTCTTGTTCTGTGAAATATACTCTGAAGTTTGATATACATCACCAAACTAGATTTAATTGGTTACCATGTGAGAACATATTAAAATCCAAGGGAGGAGACTAGAGCTTGAGAGTAGTAGGCGGTGGGTTCATACATAAGCCCCAAGAGACGATTTAAGCTGCGGTTCACCAAAAGGGTACTCAAATAGACCCATCTCAAACTTGACACGAAGAATCCGGCTCACAGCATCATCAATCCTAGACATGGGGATGTTGCCAATATTGATCTCCTTTGTCAAATTGCTGGCAAATCCCTCATAGTCAAAGGGCACCATCACCTGTACATGGAAAGTGTAAATTAAGCAACACAAGAAATGTTGAGAGCATGATCAAACCCTGCCAGGAAAAAAAAGATTCTTCTTCATCTCTCCAGCTTGCAAATTAGCATGTCTTCGGGTTGTAGACCATGCGATTGCAACAATGCAAAAAAACTAAATTACGTAGTAGAAAGCTTACCATATCAATGCCAGCGTGAATGCCTGTAAATACAGAATATGTGTAATTGGCATCATATGGGGTTGTGATACGGTCAAGGCCCTCCCAGTCTGATATGAGAAATCCTTTGAATCCCAATTGACCTTTAAGGACATCAGTCAGGAGGAATCGGTTGGCATGCATTTTTTCACCATTCCAGCTGGAGTAGGAGACCATGATAGTGGATACTCCCCTGGCAACTGCACTGAAGTAAGCTTTCATGTGAATATCCACCAACCCTTTGTAGCTGATCACTGTGTTGTTCTCATCAATGCCATGTGTTGTGCCTCCATCCCCAACAAAATGCTTTGCTGTAGCTGCCACTTTGTAACTGCATCAGCAGAAACCCACAAAATGAGCAAAAAGATTCGGTCATGCTCTTGTTCACACTTCAATTCTCAAGGCTCCCAGATTACAGTGAGAGAAGGCCATTGCATTTGCACCAAAGTCTGGAAGTGCTCTGCTTTGTGGAATGCAGTAATCCCTGAAATTGCAGCACTAATTAATCTCCTGATTATCAACTGGATTGTTTGTACACTTGCTGTCATAGTTTACACAGTGAAACGAAGTGCGAGGAGTTTTGAATTGACAAATGTAATGCTAATTACTTGTTCTCAACATATGGTCCCTCCCAACCAACAGGAGCTTGGCCTTGCAATCCATCGATGATAGTGGTCATGCTGGTGACTACATCAGGGTCTTCACTGTAGCTCTCATAGCATCGACCCCACCTTGGATCTCGACAAACCTGGCCTCATGTTTCAAAATTCCACAACTTCATTTGATTAGTCTGATACACAAACCCAAGAAGGCCAATTTATGGGAATATATATTATGACAAAGAGTATGAAGAAGCAAAAAGGATCCATGGATGTTCTTCTAATTGTGATCAAGGCTTCGTACCGCTAGACAGGGAGCAAACACATATTGGATCCCAGTTGATCGAACCTCAAGTGCTGTGGCCACCCCAATTCTCTGTGCCAACTCTGGGTCCCTAATCCCATATATAGCAATCCAACTCTGAGAATTAGAACCCAGGAACCAATTTACTGAACTTGCAAACCTAGCAAGCTAGCACACAACCAGGAAAAAAAACCAACAGAAACTGCAAACTAGTTCCTAAACTGTGAGGAAAATGAGAGCTGCAAACTCACCAACTGTACTGGAAGCAAAATCCACAGAGACCCAATTGCAAAGATGTGATAAAAGACAGTACTGAAGGTGGTGATGATGTGTGTGTGATTGATTCACCTGGTGGCACCAAGACCAATGTTGTGGGGAAAGATAGTTGCGCCATAGACATTGTTATGGCCATGAACTGCGTCAATACCATACATTAGTGGGATGCCTAACCGTGTCTTGAGAGCCGATCTCTGGAAGTAATCAGTCATGTTATTCCACTGGAATGCTGTTGCATTTGGTGCTGGAACACTTCCTCCTCCACTCAGTACACTACCTGCAAAGTCACAACAAAAGCCCCTCACAAAGAAATTCCAAAGAGAAAGTCCAAGCACCACCTGCAAATGAGATGGAGCAGAGAAAAACTAATGAAGAAAAAACACAGTTGTGAAAAGGTCCATCAGTGAATCAGTCAGTAATTCTGCTGCTTTCATATGTGGATCATGGCTGGATTCTTTGGTGGGATTTAGAGGTGTGGGTGAAAAAATTCTACTACCCAGTGTAAACTTTGAAGGGAATGAAGAATGTTCAGGATGATAATCACCAACAAGGTAGTGCTCAATGTCAGAGGCATTGGCGACACTGCGCTCAATTTGTGTCATTTGCCCAATCTTCTCAGCCAGTGTCATGCGTGACATGAGGTCTTTTACTCTTAATGCAACAGGCTGATTGAAGTCCTTGTATAACAATTTTGTGGGTGATTGTGCTGCTGCTGCATTCACCCCACCATGACTAGATGCAGCTAACATAATCAGTGTAAATGATATGGCAAGTAGCAACTCAGTCCTGTCCATTGTTTGATAACAGCAAGCTCAGCTTCCTTCCTCACTGTTGTCCAATGTTGTTATCAGTTCCTGCAGTGAGCTGCTGAAAGCAATACAGAACACATTAAATCATGAAACAAATGGCCAACAGAAGCAGATCCAAGATCACACATGGTTCTGCATTGCACATTCAGATCCAAGATCACACATATTTCGCATTGCACATGTTTCTCATTGCACTTGATCACAAGTTCACACATGTTTTACATCATTGCACATGATCCTCCTCCTCCTCCTCCTCCTCCTACCCTAAAGGCTACAAACAGGAGGCAGAGTCTCTCTCTCTACACAGTCTTGATCCTGTCTCCATTTGCACTTGAAGAATCTCATGAATCTTCAAAATGAAGGCAAAGAACAAATGGGAAAGATCACACAACCCAATGAGCAAACAACACAATAGGAATCCAAAAACCAAATCCCCCAAGTGTGCTTGCAGAGAGAGAGGAGAGAGAGAGAGAGAGAGAGAGCTGGAAACAAAAACTGTTTCAAAAGTGCAACAAAACACCCAAAACTTCCAAACCCAGGATTTGCATTGTTATTAGTTGGTGGGTGGGTGGGGAGAAGGGGAAAATCCCATTTTCACTATACCTGCATAAAAGCTTCTTCGTCTTCTGTTGCTGCACTGCAGCACTGACCCGGCAGCTGAATTACAAAATTCCAGACAAAGTTCTGAGCTGCAATCAGTGTAGCAAACTAGAGCTAATTCTACCACATAATGGAGAGTAGCCAAAAAAAAAACCTTCAGAAAGCTTCCATTGGAAGCTCTACTGCAATCCGTAGAGAATGAGTGAGAGCGCGAGTAAAAAGCGAAGTAAGAAACAACAGCAATAAGAAGCAACAACCACAACAATTCTAATAAGAGAAGAGTAGAGTATTTTATGCATGAACAGTGCAAATGAGCTGATTTATATATACAGAAAAAGCGTGAAAGATGATGAAGATGAAAAAGAAGAAGAGGCGGCGTCCCACGAGGTAGACGGCAACGGAACCATTTCTTTTTGTTTGGATATGAGCATTTATGAATCCTGTCTCTTGTTGTTTACCTTCGTTCTCTTAATAAGTAGTACTATTGTCTTCTGTTTTCAACCCTTACCTGTTGATTGATTGCAAGCTACTTACTCCGAAACATCATGAACAAAACAAATGATGCTTTGACAGGAATTATTCTCTCTGAGACGATCTCTTTGATTGACCAAGCACTGGACGATCCCTTTGATTGATCAAGTACTTACACACATGCAATTCACGCACGCCCTTACACACACACATTCCAATGACACCAGCGACAAATCACACACACATTCCAACTATACCCATGACAACAACACATGCATTCCAACCATACCCATGACAACAACACACGCATTCCAACTACAACAGTAGAAGACTGAGGAGGATGAGGAGGAGGAGGCCCAGCCAGGGATGTAGAATTTGTCCATGGTATATTTGTACTAAAGTTTTAGGTTTTGAGGAAGAGTTTTGATCTCCATGGAACAAGTGTTAGCCCCGAAGAGTGCAGATGCAGATCATGATGATGATGATGATGGTAATGTATAATGGAACATGCTGGGTACAAGGTCATTGTGCCTGGTTTGGTGAACCCATTGGAAGATGATTTGGGCACAACAACACTCTTTTCAGAAAATTTAATTTGGGCTTGCCCTGACAAATTCCTGACAGGCAGATAGATGACTTACTAGATAGATAGATAGATAGATAGACAGACACAATGGGCTATACTTGGCATGTTCCATAACATAATGGGTGTTCACAATTTGCAGAATGGGCATGTGGATTTTTTGAACATTGGTTAGGTCAGGCAGATATGACCCATATAGAGAGCTAAGAAGACCTGCTTCTGTCCATTGTGAGGGGATTTTAAAAAGAGGCAGAAAAGACAACATCAAAACCATTTCATTGATAATCATGGTAAATACTGAGTATTGTTGATGAGGAGGAGGAGGAGGAGGAGGAGAGGAAGTGTGGGCCAGTTGGTCAGTAGGTAAAAGGGGGGAAGAAGGCAAAGAAAGAAGCAAGCAAGAACGTGTATGACTTTTACGAGCCACTTCTGCTGCAATTGGGTACATTTTGGTGATGTCACAAAATGGCAGCAAAAGTTTGCCTGCCGTTGCACCAAGCACACAGGTTAGGCTAATGTCTTCCCATTTAACTAGTCGTTTGAGAGCTAACCGTTGGCAGCTGACACACAAGTGCTGCAACAGTCGGATGAGAACACCAGATAGACGAATAGAGAGACAGAGACACACACACAGACACAGAGAGGCAAATTGTCGTGGGGTTGGTAGCAGCCACAACACTCCAGTCCACCACTTACTCATAACTTCAGTCAGTGATTAAATGGTCTTGTTTTCTTCTGTTTGGTCTCATGGGGGAAAAGAAGTCAGTGAGGTGAAGTGAAGTGAAGTGAGAACTGAAGTGAAAGGAAGGGACCCATGACTTACTTCTGCTTCAATTTTTTGTAATCTCTTTG
>Ga0209208_10010089_pt1 | contig 12322 bp, 11 predicted proteins | sample S1TSphfallax_3_FD_187694 | JGI IMG/M metagenome (GOLD analysis project Ga0209208, IMG submission 187694) | Host-associated microbial communities from peat moss isolated from Minnesota, USA - S1T2_Fd - Sphagnum fallax MG (SPAdes) (version 2) | ecosystem: Host-associated > Plants > Peat moss >...
AAAAAGTTGGGGGGGACGGAGGAGGGTTGGGAGCCCTCTGCTTCATATACTCATAAGTAACTATTTTTAACCAACGGTTTTGTCCTTTCGTCTCTAGGATCCCTAAAGTGGTTGTGCTCAAAATCTCTCGACCGTGCAATTTTCTCAGACTAAAAAAACCTCGTTGGCTAAGAAAAACCTCATCGTCTTGTTGGGTCTGCAACGTGCCTCAATAATCGCCACCAAACACATCCGACAAAGTGCATCGAGGCCAGCCATTCTCTCATGGGTAACAGGGCGAACAAGTAGCAAGCACCAAAAGTGCAAAAAAATAAACCACTATTGATGAGATTTGTGAGGCTCACCTTCGTGCATCCCTATCGGATGGATTAGTAACTGGATGGATGAACCTAGCCAGCATGTTCCATGTTGCTGCTGTTACTCATCCATTGAACCCACAATGTTTTGTGTGCAAAACATGACACTGGAAGGTGCATTCACACTTGGTGTTAAGAGCTTTTAGTGTTGAGTCCGCTAATATCTTGTTAGTTGTTTAAGCCTTCAACCTACTTAACATGAAGATTTTATATTAAGCTAGCATTCACTTAACATTAAGTTACCACCTTTTTAACATTGTATGCCACCTAGGATGCCACCTAGACTTTTATTTAACACTAACTTAATGTCAAGTGTGAATGTAACTTAAGAAAATTCAGAAAGTTGAAGTTAGGATTAACTAATGATGTCTATAACCCCATACCCAACAAACTCGAAGGGGGGAAAGGGAGGGGGTGCTATCTATCATTATAATCATTGATGAAACTTTATAATAAAAAAAGAGCACCCATCCAAAAGGGGAAAAGAAGGTACAACAAGAGAAGACCAAGATATAACCAAGTGATATAACACGCAAAAGTGCAAACACATCACCAAGAGGTGCAAAAGAGACTAATGGGGACCCAACAATAGGGGGAAGCAAAAACAATCTATGTCCTAAACTTTTCGCCAATAGATTGAAGCACATCAAACAAGGAGATGAGTGAAAAGCTCAAAAAAGCACAAAGCTTTTAGAAGATTATGTTATGACATTTCTGTAAAGTGGGCAAATCATGGTTCAAGGCATGCGATGGAATGCTCTTGACATTGTCCAAATTAACTATGCATGGTACTTTTAACCATTGCAAAAAATGTCAACCCTAAGTGTTCTTTTCAAAAACAATTCATATTTGAAATCCAATGCTTGAATGTGTGCTTTACATGAAACTGACCTCTCAGAGGAATTTTACGATTTGGATATGCAATCATATGATGATTCCCATCTAGGCTTACAAACCCTTAAGTATAACAAATTGTTTTTGTCAATTCATTTAGAAATCTCAAACTTTAATGTGGATGGGACATAAATTTCCATGTTGGAAATTCTATATATTTTGGAGTTTTAGTGTACGTGTAATGTGGTTGAATACTTTCAAATGTGTTGGACTAAATCTGATGTGCATTAGCTTTACATTTGTCTACTAAATGGTTTAGGGTGAACTTTGAATCCACTTGAAACAAATGTTGAGACATACTTGCTTGGATTGATTTGTGGTCTTTTAGAAACACCTATAGACACTTGAAATCTCTTGGACAACCTTATTACGCATCTTTCTTTAATCCCCTTGACAACTTTGATTGCATCAAATTCAACTTGGTTTCACCTTCTTAAAGGCTAATTCATTACATATAGCAATTCGTTCATGAATTGATGCTCTCATGAAATCATAGAAAGATCGTCCTTATGTTAAAAAGGTAAATCTTAATTAAATGTGGGACTATCTCACCTTGTTTTTATCTACTTCTATCAATTAAATGTGTTTTTATCAAATTCAAGTTTGATTCCATGGTTTAAAATTTGTTTCACCTTCTTGAAGTTTAATCTATCAAATGTGGCAATATATTCATCAATTTGAACTTTCATGAATAGCTTAAATCCTTATATTAAAATGTAAACCCTAATTATTTTGGATGTATATATCACCTTGTTGGGATTTGATCCCATTAAATGGAATTTTTTTTTTATCAAATGTGAGATCCAATCCATCAAATTGAGGTCTATTCAACCAAGTCCAAGTTCTTGATGGCAATTTCCCCAAATTGAGGATTATTTCCACAAATTCAGGTCAAATCCCACCTACAAGAGGTTTGTCTTTTTAATTTCAAGTTTGTTTCCACAAATTTAGGTTTGATTTCACCAATTGAAGGTCATTTTCACCAACTTTAGGTTTGACTCCACCTATTAGAAGCATGCTTCATCAAACTTTGCATTGTTTTCTCAATTTGAACTTTTAAACCTTTTGGTTTAAGTTTTGTTTCACCAAATTGAAGTTTGATTCATTGATTTCAAGATTATTTTCACCTATTTAAATTCTTGAACCTTAAATAGAAATCTATTTCCACAAATTTAACTTTATATCATTAATTTCAAGATTGTTTCCCCTTACTTGAACTTTTAGACCTTAAATATTGATCTATTTTCACAAATTCATTTTGTTTCATTGATTTCAAGACCATTTCCACCTGCTTGAATTCTTAAAACCTTAAATGGAGGTCTATTTTCACAAATACAATTTTGTTTCATTGATTTTAGGATTTTTCCCACTTACTTAAGCTTTTAAGCCCTAATTATAGGTCTAATTTCACAAATTGAACTTTGTTTTATTGATTTCAAAATTGTTTGCACCTACTTGAACTCTTAAACCTTGAATTGAAATCTATTTCATTTAGTTTCATTTTTTTATAAAACTTTTTTCTTGTCACCATTTTATGATGTTCTAATTATGTTAAAAGCTATATTTTTAAAAATTCCTAGAATTTTTTTCCTTTTTGACCATTTTCTGACTCCAAATTGGATTTTCCAATGCGTTATGTTCCTAATTCCAATATGTTAGCACACACAATTGCAACCACATCCACAATCCAAAGTTGTTTATTTGTCTTTTGAAACATCTCCTTGTCATTATTTATGAGGAGTTATCAAAATCATCCATGTCCAAATAGCTATCATTTTAAAAAACAACCATAAAACATAAGAAGAAACCTTAAAAGGAACCCTAAAAAAAACTTCAAATAAAGCTAAAAATTGAAAGGAAGAACAAAATGAAAAATCTTAATGATGAAAAAATAAATTGAATGAAAAACACTAGGGGGAAAAAAACAAAGCAAGAAAAAACAAGAAACTAAAAATTTAAACCAAAGACAAAATGAAAATGAAAGGAAATCCCACAACTGAAAATGTCAATATATGGATTATTTTATTTTAAAACTTATAAAAGCCTCAAGTGAGTGAGGAAAAAAATGAAACCCTCACAAATGAAAATTAGAAAATTAAATTAAAAAAAAGGAAGAAATAGCCCACTTATATAGTTCCATGTAAACAAAACCCTAAAAGTCATTCCATCCAATCCATAGAACAACCCTAAAATAGCTTTGAAATGAAAATTAATTAATTAGTGCTCAAAAATGAAAACCCTAAAAAAAATCTAAAATGGTGACCTCCAAAAAAAAAAGTTATTGTATTTTATTTTATTTTTAAATTCCCTTAAGTGTGCCCTCAAAAATAAAAGGTGCCAAAAAAAAAGTGCCAAAAAAGAAATTTTCAAATCTTATTTCACCCCTATTATCATGAGTGGTCTCCCCAAGTGTAGTGATTTCATCTCCAAACATGGCACTTTATGCATAACTGGAAATAAGGGATGAAACTTGGACTAGGGGTGGGATAGGGTATCGAACTGGGGAGGACTTTAGGGATAACTGGAATGGGTTTTGAATTTGCACTCCAGAAAATAAACATTTGGCCCTGAATTTGAGGTGTGAATGTGTGAGAATGATGGATTGATGAAATATCTGTCCAGCAACTTTACTAAAGAAACCCACAACTTTTTACATTTTCTCCTTTAATGGCAGGCTGGGTATGTTTGTCTTCCGTATTAAGAAGGCTTTTTACATTTGTATTGATTTATGGCTTTACTTTGAATTGCTTAGCAAATTGCTAAACCTATTTTCCCTTTAAATTTTTCAAAATTATATTTCACCCAAGTAAGCATAAATGCAAAAAAATTATTAAAAAATCATCCAACTAAACATAAATAATTTTTTTTCAAAAACATTATTAGTTGAGGTAAGAGTAAATGAAACTTTTGAAAAAATGTATTAATCAGGTAAGGGCCAATGAATTATTTTTTAAGAAAATATTTTTTATTTTTTAAAAAAAAGTGAAGGTCAGTGAAAATTTTGATAAAAAGTATCTATAGGCCAAGTAAAGGTAAATGAAATATAAATAAATAAAGTATATTTGGTCACTAAAGATATACAACCTTCAAAATATTTCCATTTCAAGTAAGGTTAAGGGTATATAGTCTTTGCAAAAAATTACCAACCTGTGTAAGGATAAATGCAAATGATAAAACCGTTTTCCTCTCAGTTGTATAGGGAAAAACCAACCAATTAAATCTGGAGATATGTTGGCGGAGCATATAACAAGCTCAAAAGCTTACCTTGCATTCAAACATTTAGGAACCAAACAAGGACTTTTCACTTGTCTCTCTTATTTAGGCACAATTTGACCTAGGTAAGAAAAGAAAAATTGCTCCAAGTATAAGATGAAGAAACTAAATGGGGTCAATATATGAAGCTAAACATTGATGATGGTTTTCAAAATAAAAATGAAATCTGTTGGTTGCAAGTAAAGCATCAAGGATTTGTAAATGCCAATCTTCCACAAAATAGGAATTCTTAGTTCAGTAGAGTTATTCATAAAGATACCCTGTCTTTGGGCCTGCTTTCACCCCTTCTTTCAGTGGTATCCGCAAAAATGAAACTTTATTAAGTCTTAGTATGAAATGCTGAAACTCAATATTTAATGCACAAGGTTTGGGAGTAATTATAGGAGTTATACAGGTAGGAGAAGTGAAAATATATGTAGCATCAGTGGAGGTGCTGAGGAAAAACGAAAGATGGGATGAAACTTAGTTTATTCACTAAATTTGTTGGAAGAACTAGTTTGGGTCCTAGTTATTTCACTTTGTAAAACTTTCATTCCCAGTTATGCATTTGATGCCCTATTATCCCAAAACTGGTCATTCATGCCCCCTAGTTGCGAGACTTTATGGATAACTCTAAACCTAAATCCTAATACCCACACAAACATATTGTAACCAAAAAGAAAAGGGTAGAAAGAAAATCTCTTGGTCACAAAATACTCACAATAGATATACAAATTTTGTGAAACAATTCATGCAGCTTATGTCCTTGGGGCTGGCAATCCGTCACTGCTATAACCCCTTGGTGCTATTGTCCTATGAAAATAAAATGCTCCATCCCTATGTGAATCTCCAATGGCACATTCATGGGAATCTCTTCTAGCTTATAGTGGTAGCATTTAGTTTGTTGTTAGGAACAAATCCACACATTGTGAGTGCAAAAGCTAATGGGGTATGGCTTGAGGTTAGAGTTCTCAATGTTCAATTGGTCCATATGAGTTACTAACCCTCCTTCTAAAATATGCAACAATGCAAAAGAACATTTTGCCTAATCTTAGAAACATATTAACTTTTAGGTATGAACCAAGGATGAGTAATTTATACCAAATTGACTTGCAACCACCCAGGAAAGACAAAATTATGTGCAAAAAAAGGTCTATGGATAATATTCTATTAATTTTCCCATTTTTGTTCCTTTTTTACCCACGTTCTGCCCAACCCAAGGACACCCCACTAAGGCTTCTAGCACTCATTCAAACATATATGCCACTAATTGGATCAAGACAAGGTTCAACCAAGGTACCATGTAGACGTATCCCTCTACATGCTCTTATTTCTATAGCTCATAGTTCCTTTTATTCGTCATCAACCTTCAACATCAACCCCTTATAGAGTCTAATATTAACAAAAACATAAATCTTGCCATGGTGTAATCACTGGCGCAACGGAAATCAAGACAACAACTACAAATCTCAACAAGCCCCCACTCTATTCTTCTACAACTGAATCAACCAAACCAATAGACTTGCCTCCATTTGCCCTTGAACACCTTTTCTTATGCTATCATGCACCATTTTACTCTCCACCTCCATTGAATGTTTGCAACGTCCTTGGCCACCCATTGCTTGTTGTCAACTTGTTTCACATATTACATAAACAAACAAAGTTTATTACCTAAGCTCACAAGTCTCCTTGAAGCAATCATTGCAATCACTAACAAACACTGATAGAATAAAATTTGTCGTCTACACTAAAAAAGTCAACGGCCATTCAAAAAAAAAAGCAAAACCTTATAAATGAAGCCATGTTCACATGAGAAAAATATCCAATTGACTTCTTGTCCGATCACATATGTAACCCCTCCCATCCTTAACAAGTTGAGTCCCTCAACTTCTTTAGTCCTATAGAACATGATAGATCTATAAATCCATGTGGGATCTTTCCCATTGATGCCCTTCAACATCTTTAATGATGCATAACCCTACTACCTTCTTCAAAATCAAGATTTCCCTTCCCATATGTATGCCCAACAAACTGGTATGGACCCTCCCAACTAAAAGTTAAAGCCTTCTTCTTTCTTGGCTTTTTCATTTTAACCATTGTCTATCTAGCAACCAATCCTTCTAAGGTCTGCTTCCCTATTTTGGTAGCATAGGTCCTCTTTTGTTTTTTATGTGTTTGTTATACATTGAGCAGGACATTTTCATGGATGTTTACTATCAGCTTCATCTTTTGTAAAAATTGTTTTGTTGTAGTTTCTGCATCAACAATGTCATTAATCACATCAATCAAAGAATGTAAGTAGTTGTCAGCCTTAAGGCATGTGGTGTGTGCCCAATCAATATCATAAAAGGAGAAAACTTAGTACTAGTCTGAATCCCGCATCTATATCCAAACATGACTTTGGCCAGTTGCTCATCCCAATAGTCCACATTTTTTAGTGTTATAGATAGCACTGTGATGCCATGTTTAATAGTCTTGATCAAACGTTCAGCCATTCCATTACATTGTGGCCATTGAGGTGTTGTGTGTTGATGGTGAATACCATAGTCCTTACACATGACATCAAATTCTACTACCCACTATCCTCCATTATTAGTTAGCACAAACTTAGCAACTCCATACCTACATATTACATCATCCTCCAAAAATTTGGCTACTATCTTGGCACCATGGTCGGCTATAACTTTTGCCTTGCACCATTTGGAATAATGATTTATTGTGACTAGAATGTATTTGTTTTTCGACTTAGTTTATAGTAATGGTCCGGCAGTATCAAGAACAACCCTATATATTAATTCATAAACATGTATGCTCTTCAATTCTTCATCTTCGGAGCGAATGCTACCCACTTTTCTCATCATTTGGCACTGCTAGCATATCCTCACAACTATTTTGACATCCTTTGTCTCGTTATGCTAAAAGTATCTCCAACAAATTTCAGCCAAGGTCCTCTATTCTCCAAAATGCCCCAAATCCTCATGCATCTAGGTTATCAATGCCATTATTTCTTCTGGCTTAGATACCAATAACCCCTTGAAGTAAAACCTTTGATCTTGCCAATGATAGTTTAATATTATCTTCCTTGTTTTCTTACTCTCCTCAAGATCAATTATATCTGGCAATATGCTTGCACTCAAATTTCCATGCAAGTTGTGTCCTTTTAGATGTCAATGTCCTTTGTGTCCATCCAACATTTTTCCTTTTCATCAAAGTTTGTGTGACCTAAATCATGGTCACCAAATTTAAATAATTCTTGAGTAGCCAAAATTAATTCTAGTTGTTATTATCTAACATAATATTTAGGTATCTTCCTTTTTTAGTGCTTGTTCACTATCAGTGTTTCTTAGAATCCCATTTTTTTCAACACATGTTGCTCCAATCTCCTCCATGAATGAGTCAGGCTCCTTATTTTGATTCACCTCTGTTCTAACATCAAGCATGCAAAGTTGACAGTCCCTTTAAAAACGCCAGTGATTGATGCCAAAACAACATTTATGATGTTGTGTAAGTTTTCTTACCTATCTCCTAAAACCAAACCACTCTAAACCCTCATCAGTTTGAATAAAAAACATATTTTCTTTTGCTTTAGGCATGTCAATTTGCATATTCCCAATATCTTGGATCTCTTCACTGAAGTCATCGTCATTTGTGGCAGGACCCACTGGATTTCTACTCAAGGCATCATCATTTGTATCTTCAATCTTAGTTGATGCAATATCTTAAAAATGAATCCTACAATAGATCAATCCACCTACCTTTCATGTCATGCACATCTAACACTATTACTAGCCATTCAAGTGGCTTATGATCAGTTCTTAGGATGAACTGGTTCCTATGCAGGTATTGTTTGAAATGCATAATGCCCCATATCAGTGCGTAACATTCCCCTTCCATGGGGTGAAACTTCCTCTGTGCTTTTATTAAACTCTTGCTAGCATAGGCTACCACCTTCTCAAGCTTTCCCTCCTGTGACAAGATGGCTCCAACACTTTTTGGTGACTAATCAACATCAAAACAAAATGGTTTTTTGAAATAAGGTTGTATAAGCACAAGCACATCAACCAATGTTCTTTTTAGCAGTTTAAATGCTTGTTGATAGCCCAAATTCCACATAAAGTCAATGTTTCTTTTTGTCAATTCAAAAAGTGGAACGGCTTGTTGTGAATCAATCATACAACCAATCATACAACCTAGTTTTAGTGATTAATGCTATCTTTTTCATATCCTCGGGAGCCATCCAAATTTGTTAAAAACTAGACTGCAAATCCAATGCAATAAACCAAGATGATTTTCCCAACTAGTTAATGACATCGTCAACAAGTGGTATTGGAAATGAGTTTCAGCAAGTCTGCATGTTAAATGGTCAATGATCTCCACTGAACCACCTACTCCCATCCTTTTTTACTGGCAAAGTGACACGATAGGCATATCTAAAGTCGTTGGGCTTCATCTTGCCCAAATCTACCAGGACATTAATTTGTCTTTTTACTTCTACCTCTTCCCAATAAGATAATTGACTAGGAGATACCTTGCAAGGTGGGAACCCTTATGTGTCCACAAAATGTTTTCCAATGGTGCAAAAGCCTAGTTCACCTTTGTTGTAAGCAAAAACATCTTGGTAACATTCTAGGACCTTCTAGAGCTGTTGTTTCTTCTTTTTATCCAAGTTAGGATCGACTCAGACCTTTTGGCATATTTCCTTCCACCTCATGCTTATCTCATCATTGTTAGATGATGCTAATTGCTCACTGGAGTTGTTGTTAAGGCCACCACTCTCTACTTGATGAACTTGTAGCAATACTGGAATTTTTGCATAGTTTATGGACTCAAACACTACATGTTTTCTTTTCTCTACATCAGACACCCATTTAAACCAATTATCATAATCATATGCATTTGTTATTTCTTCCTCCATGAACCCATCAATATGTTCTTAAAGTATCTGTTGCAAAATCTAATGTGGTCTTTCTAACAACAACATATTTTCAAACTCAGTACCCCTAAACTCATTCTCATTACCAATCTACTCAACTTGATGATGCCTTTCATCACAATGTTCACTATTATTAGTATCAATGTCTGAATCTATGGCAAATGCATCCACTCTTTTGGGCATGATAGGATTGTACTAATATGGAATCTTAATAATGATGTCAAAATCACCACTGATATGTGTGTTTTCTAAAAAAATAGTGACATCCTGCATCAAAGCTTTTGAGTTCATTCTTTGTAATAAATTTACCATAGTTAATGGTAATACCTCCACATTGGCCCTTGGACCATGTCTTACTTAGATTAAACTTTGTTCCACATCCACAATTGCACCAATTTTTATCAAAAAATCCAAACCAAGTAGTACGTCATAGCTATCCATATCTACTACCATAAAGGTCATAGTGCACTGTATGCTTCCAACCTTGATAGGTACTTCATCAATTCTACCCATAGCTTGTGTAACGATTCTTGATGCAGTTTTATAAGTCTCAAATCTGGTAACCAAATGTATTATGCCCAATTTTCTAACCACAACAACAACCATAACAAACATGGATGCTCCAATATCTATCAGTCCTTCCACCACATAATTGTTTATCTCCACAAGTAAATGTAAGGTTTTGCTCCGATGCATCTTGTTGATTCAAATCTTCTGGAATGCGGGAGATGTTGAAACCATAGATACTTGATTGTCCATTGCCTCTAAATCCTTCTTTCGTCTAACCAACCTTACTAGATTCTCAAGGTGCTCTAGTTCCCCTGGTATCACAAGGAATGTTTCCATAGGTGAAAGGGAAATCTTCCTTTTAATGAAGTGGGAAAGAATCTTAGATTTGATTGAAGTATCCCGATTCACTCTTGTCCCTTCTCCTACAACATAGCTCCACTTGGTGCTACTTCAACAATGATCCTTCTCCTAGGTATTCAAATGTAAGAAGAGATTTTCATTTCTACATAGCTTGTTAAGTTATTGCATGGTTGCCTCCTCACCATTCAACAATACCTCCAAAACGTTTGTTGCTCTAAAATGGGACTTCCCATCCTTGGGTTTCTTCCAACACTTGTCGTATGAATGACCTAAACCTGAACAGAAAGAACATTTTATTCCACAATTCTTTGTCCTATGAAACATGCCACACTTGGCACATTTTGGTCGTGGCTTGTTTAATTTTGGACGTGTGGTGGCTAAATGGTCTCCTCCTTTGCATATTTGGCATCCTTTGAACATAGTAAAAAAAGGTGATGCCTCTAGAGTGTGCACATTCCCTTTGAAGAAATTGATAAATGTGTTGTTCAAAGTAGTGACATGTTTTTCCATCATGGTTTCTAAAGCTCCTTCTTCTTGTTCCTCTTTTAAAAGTTCATATGGTGTTTCTCTAAGCTCATCCAACATTTTTTCCAGTTATGTTGTAGCTCCCACTAATAAAAGTCCTCACCTCACACAACTTTCTAGGTTTATGGCCTTAATCTAGCTAAAAATATTATTCTCTACTTAGCATCATGTATCCTGCCTTTCTGAAATAACTTGTCAAGACATTCAAAATATTTTGAATTCTTTTTTTGGGCTCTTGTTTAATGGCATCAAGCTTCATCCTATGTCATCATCATCAATATCACCATTTTTTTCACTATTAGAGTTCGTAATTCAATCCAATTACCTGGTGTTATCTACAACCTCTTGAACCATTCCTTAGCCCTACCTCTCAAATTCAACTTTGCAATTTTGAAAAGTTTATTTGCATTCAAATTTCACACCTCCGTAACCATTGCGAGTCTTTCTGCCCAGTCATTGACATCCTCATGGTCCCACCCCCAGAAGAATTCATCCATACCCCATGGGCTAGTCATTTTGCAATATTCAACTTTGATTTAAAATTGCAACTTTTTTCGCTTCACATTTAATGCTCCATTTTTTCTCAACAAATACCTGCCCCATTCCATTGCAACCTATTTTGTTGTTATAACTAGTATTTGTGTCCCCTGAATATTCTTGATTTAATTTAATATACTCAAAACTTCTTCACAATTGTCCTTCAAACTTGCGTCTACATGTATCAAAATACCTTCAAAACATACACATTCCTCATCTTTTTTTCATCCTCCCATATTTTAGTCGAGCTAAAGGACCCAAGTCTATTGAAATAGAAATGGTACTCACTAGATGGTATGACGAACCACTTCCACCTACGAAAACCTACCCTGGTCTTCAACCACATTGTTCATCTGGAAAAGAAACCAGTATGGATAACACTGATGGCAATTTATTTACTTTTGCTCCAAAAACATCAAACCATTCATCCTCTGATATGTGAACCCTAATCCTCATAAATTGTTATTTACCATTTGAGTATTACCCCAAAAACTCAACCTAATCTCCTTCTTTTATTGGTTTTAAGGGTATGATATCATATGATAGGATGGAGAAATTTTGCTCATATGTGGACTCATGTTGCTATTGCCACCTTTACTCTAAATCTCGCCATATTTTCTGACTTATGATGCGAGATCTTGATCCAATGTGTTCCACCCTAAGAACATGATCTCCATCTTGAAACAAGTCTTCTATACCAGGTATGAAGAATTTGACAAAGTGGTTAGGTGAAGTGAAAAGTTGGGGAATCCAAATGTTTCCTATTCTAGGTACATTACTTTGTCTTTCAATAATTGAAGGTGAAACTCTATGCAAGGTATGAGCTGTAGTGATATTGCCTCTATAGTTGTGAGGTTGATTTCCATCCCCTTATTCCATTCCTTATTTTTACCCAAACCTGAGCACGTGTATGAAAACCATTATGAGTTATTTCTACTGCAACATCTTCAACTTG
>Ga0209208_10010090_pt1 | contig 12320 bp, 15 predicted proteins | sample S1TSphfallax_3_FD_187694 | JGI IMG/M metagenome (GOLD analysis project Ga0209208, IMG submission 187694) | Host-associated microbial communities from peat moss isolated from Minnesota, USA - S1T2_Fd - Sphagnum fallax MG (SPAdes) (version 2) | ecosystem: Host-associated > Plants > Peat moss >...
TTATAATATCATAGGCTATTAGTAGTTATTATATTGTAGGGTATTTAAAATTATTTTTCATAGGTTATTATTTTATATTCTAAGTTATTTTTACCTTAGGTCATTATATTTTGTTTTAGATTATTTTAAAGTTATTATGCTTAGGATAAAATAAGTTATAATAACATTAAATAGAATGACCTTGAATAATTTAAAGTATAACTTGAAATAACATATATTAATTTTAAATAAAATAACCTAAGGTATAGCCTAAAATTAGTTGAATAATTTAATTTTAAATAATTTACAAGCTTATAATAAACTAGTTAAGATATTTTAAGGTAAAATAACATATAATAATTTAAGATACAATAATTTATAATAACCTATAATAACATAAAATATAAGTTAGAATAACTAAAGTAGTTTAAAATAATATAGGGTATATCATAAAGTAACATAGATAGAATATTTTTAAAAACATAAAAATGAACACATTTGTTATAGTAAATTGTACTAGTGAATTATGTTAACCAGAAATGAAACATGATGTTTACATAATGATATTATAATGAAATAACTTTCACTAAGTGAACTCAATAAAATGCAATGAAGTTATTTCATTTTTAAGGTCTCATAGTGATTTAAGCTAGTAAATTACACCCCACTTTGGTAGTAGTGAAAGATCATTGAATGATTTTTTTTGCATGTTATCATTATGTAACAAATAATAATAGATTTTTGAAATTGTAAAACCTTTTGGATTTAATGTTCATTTAACCATTTAAAAATATTTTAATAATGAAAGAAAAAGTTTTAAAATTCTTAACTATTTTCACAAAAGCATTCAACTTCTTTCAATGAAAATGAAAATCAACATATGATTATTTCATTGCTACTTTCTTTCACCAAAAACATTTGACTATGTAAATTGTTTTTACAAATCTAATTAAATAGATTTTATGAACACATATTTGAAACCTTTGCCCATTTTTTTTATTCATTGTGGCATATTGACAAGTTTTGGAAAATGCATGCCCAAAACAAGTGTTTTCAACTTTGCTTCACAACTTGTAATATATTTTACTATAACAATTATGACATTTAAATTGAGAGATTTTTTTCCACATATGCAATGATATTTTTCCTCAAGTCATATTGATAAAGACTATTAGGAATGTTTTTGTATTGAATCATGTCCAATAGTTTCAAAAACTTAAAAAAATCCACTAGTGATACATGTTTAACTTTTAATTAGCTTTTTAAAAATTATTAACAATTGCCTTATGTATTCCTTTAGACATCCACAAATATAAAAAAATTATAGAATCACGTTGTTTACATAGGTAACAAATACTTCTAGTTGGTTTTCTTCAACAAATTAAACCCAACAATTTTTAAGAAAATTAAATTAATTAAAGGTCCCACTCAAAGATATACACAACACATTAATCAAATGTTTTGAGATGCATTTTTTACAAATTGTAACAACAAATCAAAAAATTAAAGTTCTCCTAAAAACACTAAAAACAAAAATTCCTTTTTAAAAAAAAAAGATTTGTTACACCAAATAAAGTGGATATTGAGAAGCCAAACCCATTAATCATTTTTTTAACAAGTTGTGTTTCCATATTTCCTCCCTCTTAAAAATAATTATTCACTTCCTCAAATTTTTGGGTAAAATTGAAAATTTTAAAAACTTGCCAATACATGTTTTGACAACAAGCTACCTTGAACTCATGTCTAAACATCATGGCAACTTTTGAGAACTTTCTATCTCAAAATATAACAATTTTGCTAAATTTTAAAAACAAAATCCTGCAATGTTGGATATCAATTTCCTACCAAGTTACTTAAGTTATTTTTACCAAGATATAATTATTTAAGATATTTGTGTTATATGCACATACTTTTGATATCATGAAATATGTTAAGTAAGTTTACTTAAATATCTCTAGTTAAATTTAGTGTGAAATATTTCACTGTACGAAATGATGACCTCGTGTATATGTCTGTGCATGCAACACACTTTCTAGGGCATGTAACATCTACATGCAATGTTCATCTCCTATTTACATTAGGCCAAGGGTCAATGCAGATAGCAGATTTTGAGCAACATTTGTGTGATCCTAAGGTTGGGTTGAGAAAGTGTGTAATAAAATCAATGTTTTTATCATCTCTATTCTCTCAGCGATTTGTTGTCAATTTCCAACAAGCAAACTCCTTTTCTTTAGTAGTCAAGTGGCAAAATATAGCCCAAAAATATTTTAACCACAAAATAAATGGGTTAATTTTATTTTGTGACCCATTAAAATAATAATAAGAAGAAACTAAAGGGAAGAAAAAAAACTGAATGAGATGACTCACCTGCAATAATGTAGCCAGAAAAGAAAAGTGACCAGAAATAGCAGAGCTCCTTAATTGTTGTTGTAGTGGTGGTGGGTTGTTGTTGTTTTTTTGTTTTTCCATCCCACTTCCTTGTCTTTCTGTTCTCCAAATGGCAACAACAACAACAACCCAACAAAGAAACAAGGGGTGTGTGTCACATTGTGGCCTTGCCATTTAAATTTAAAAGTATCTGAAGGCAAAAGAAGAAGAATTATGGAAACTCAAATATAATTTCACCATGCAAAAATATTATTAATCTTCAAAACAATCCTCTAAAAGAAACCAAAATCCTTCAAGATATGATTACAACTCTATAACTAATCTCAAGTTCCAACACAAGCCAAAATATAATGTTTCAGAAATAGACCTATTATTATTACCAAAGGGGCCAAAATCCCTTAAGCTACTATACTCTATAATGAATCTAAACACAATATCCTTGCCTTGGTAGGCAAGGCCAATAAATATCTGTGAAAGGATTTAAACATTGATGATTTGATATCAGTTTCTGAAGAACAAAATTCCCAAGAGCAATGCAATGCAATGCAATTCTGAAGCTGAGCAAAATTGTCTGAAGAAAGAATTGTGAAGAAGAGCAATCTGAATCCACAAGAGCAAAGTTCTCTGAAGGAAGGAATTGTGAAGAAGAGTAATCTGGATTCCCAAGAGCAAAAAATTGTCTGAAGAATGAATTGTGAAGAAGTGCAATCTGAATTCACAAGAGCAAAATTGTCTGAACAATGAATTGTGAAGAAGTGCAATCTGAATTCACAAGAGCAAAATTGTCTGAACAATGAATTGTGAAGAAGTGCAATCTGAATTCACAAGAGCAAAATTGTCTGAACAATGAATTGTGAAGAAGAGCAATCTGAACACAAGAGCTCATATCTGAAGAGCAACAAATTCTCTGAAGAGCAGCAGCAATCTGAAAACAGTTCTTCACATTCTCCCAGTTTCTGTGTTTCTCACAATGTTCATCTCAACAACACATGCAGAACACAGAATTTGTGTTTTCCAGTAGCAACAAAACAAGAGAGAGAGAGAGAGAGAGACACACACACACACACACACACACAAAGCAAAGAGAAGAAGAGAAAAGCAAATAAACAAAACCTCCACCCAACAACAACTCTTCTCCCTCCTCCTCATCCTTCTCTCTCCTCCCACCCCATCTCAAAATTCTTGCTGGATTCACACAATGTTCTTGCAGGATTCACGGATCTCTCCTCGGATCCCTCCTCTTGCTTGCTTGATTCATAGATCCTGCTGCTGGCTGGCTGGCTGCCTGGTTGGCTGTCACCCACGCACCCATCCACCCCAATGAAAGATAAAGAAAAAACCGAAGAGTAGAAACAATACACCCAACAAAGATCAATCCCAAGCTCCAAAGGCAAGAAGAAGAAGAAGAAAACAAAATGTGGCATGAAACAAAAGAAACTCCGAATGACAGAAGACAGAGCAAATCTTTTGTATATATATATATATATATGTATAGAGAGAGAGAGAGAGAGAGAGAGAGAGAGAGAGAGAGAGAGAGAGATCTTCTGATGATGATGGTCTGTCGTTACACCAATTTCTGTTACCAGCGAGAGCTCAAGGGGATCTTCTTGTCTGTTGTACCCATTTGATCATCGCTACTGATGATAAGAGAGGAGCAGCAGGAGCAGGAGGAGGAGTGCGATGCTGAAGATTATGTATACATATGTGCTTGTTCTTCGTTTCTGCTGAAGAAGAAGAAGAAGAAGAAGAAGAAGATGCAATTGTCTTCTTCTTCTTCACTTGGTGGGTATCCGAGGATCCGAAGATATGTATGTAGTTTTTCTTTGTTGTTGTTGTGAAGAAGAAGAAGAAGACGAAGAACAAGAAGATGCCAATACAGAGAAGATATGGTGGTCGTTGGTTGTGGGCGGGTGATGGATGGGTGTGACAGGAAATCTTTTGTGAGTTTGTTGTACTTGTGACCTATTAGGAATGTGGAAGAAGGACGGCGTTGTAGATGTCCGTAAGAAATTCGTTTTGTGAACGAAACCATGCAAGATGATGATGATGATGAGGGAGCTTGGAGCTTCAATACTGGTGGTGTTGTTGTTGCAGATAGGAAGAGGAGGAACAGGAGGAAGAACAGAAGAAGGAGGAGAAGGAGGATAGTTAATAGTGCCAGAAGAAGAGATGCAACAGAAAAGAGATAGGAGTTTGAGAGAAATGGAGACTGGCAGCGAGAGTTATGAGAGTGGAGGAGAAGAAGGGATGGAGATTCTTGAGGAGGAGGAGGAGGAGGACAAAGAACTGGATTTTCGCAAGCTTTGCCTGCAGGAAGGATGGATGGCTGATGATGGAGAAGAAGAAGAAGAAGAAGAAGAAGAGCATGAGCTTCAAGGATCGCAACTGGCAGTAGCAAGAGCTTCTGTGGAAAAAACAACAACAATTCCTGCTTGGGAAGAAGAAGAGTTGGGTATGGGAGAATTGGAAGAAGCTTGTGTGACTCCTTTTTTTTCTTCTTCGCTGCCACCGCCTCTGGAGAAAGGTGGTAGGGAGAAGAAGATCCTTGGCAAATCCTTGCAGAGGAAGAATGAGTGCATAGAAGAAAGGAGCTTGCAAATGCTTGATTCCATGAGCAAACCAACTCCTCCTCCTCCTGCTGCTGCTGATGATGATGGTGATGATGATGATGATGACAATGGTGGTGCAGAAATGATTGAGATTTCTCCAGAGAAGTGCACCCAATTGCAGGTGGATCACAAGGGATGCAGACATGACACCATGGAAACCGAGGTTCTAGATATGCTTACAGTAGATGCTGAGAAGGAAACGGCAGCAGCAGCAGTCATGGATGTTGTGGTCTCATTGCCAGCCCATGACATCAAAAAGCAATCAAATTCTTCAGCAGTTGGAAAGGAGGAGGAGGAGGATCACTTCCAACAGTTTGGCAATACCAACAGTTTGGCAGAAGAAGAGGCTCGAGAAGTCAGCTTGCAGCAAGATGTGCATGATCCAACAAGTGCAAATGAATATCCTCCAAACTGCAACAGGGTTGCTGTGACAGAGGTGAAGAAGGTACCCGAAGTGGTGGAATTGAGTACTAGCTGCTCACCATGCATACCCATTGTTGATGATGACTGTACTGCTGCTGCTAATGCTCTTGCAGGCAAGGATGAGTCACACAAGGAAGAGAATTTGCAACAGCAGAGGAGAAGAAGAAGGAAGAAGGATGGCAATGTTGAAGAGGAGAGAGTAGTAGAAGGTGCAGAAGTCATAGTGCACCATGCGCAGCAGTGTGACAACAATGAGCTGCTGAAGAATCATCATCGAGGAGGTGTTGTTGCTGAAGAAGACGCTTTTCTCATGGATAACAGAATGGGTTGTTGTTGTTTAGATGCTGAGGCAGAGTCCGAACATAACAGGGCTGAAAACGAAGGTGGTGCAATCAGAGCAGCAGCATTGGTGGCGGATGATGGTGATGAGAAAGACTATGGTGGAGGAGGAGCATTATCATCATCATCATCCTTATTATATAATTCTGCATCTTTTGGCAACACTTGTTGTGATAATGGTGTTGTTGTTGCAGAGGAAGAGGACATCAAACAAGAGATGGAAGAAGAAGCTTGCAATGGTGAGGAGGATGGAGATAGAGGCATAGATATCAAGAGTCAGAAAAGGAAGTATGTGGGTGAAGCAGAAGCCAAACAGAAACAACAGCAAGTTTGCAAGCTGCAAAATGAATTGCTGCAGGAGGGAATCATGCTTGCAGAGTGCCCACCACCTACACCCTTGCCTCCCTGTGCTGGTGGCGGCGGCAGTTGTGTGGGGGATGTACAACAATCAGACCATTGTGCTTCTGTTGCCAAACAGAACCAATCTGTGACCCATGCAACAAGCAGAGCAAGGTGCGTAGATGCTAAGCTACGACAACCCCCAGCTGTTGGCTTTACAGCGCACCAACTTGGACAGCTCTACTCCTTGATGCATGAGCATGTGCAGTTACTCATACAGGTGTTTGCACTGTCCATCTTAGAGCCTGCACAGCAACAGACAGCTATTGAGACCCACCACATGCTGGTGGATTTGATGCAGAGCCGAGATTGGATGCTCATGTGGAAAAAAACAGCTTTTCCCGATTTCTGCTTTGGCCTGCCATTTATCCATCCTTCTGTTGTTGTAGACAATAGCAACAGCAGCAGCAGCATGTGTGATCCATCTCTTGCAACAAAAAATCCTCATAGCCAGGTTGTAGCAGCAGTTGTAAAACTTTCTGAGCCAACAAGCCCTGATTCTGTGCCTTCAGAAATCAGGAACACACATCTGCAAACTGATAATATTCCAGACTTGTTGAGATCCAGCAATTCTCAGGAGAAGATGTTGCCACTTGAGGCAGCATCTCAAACAGAGCACAGAAGCAGCATCCCCTGTCCCTCTGTCTCAAATGCTACATCTGTTTTTCCCAATTCACCATCTGAATGGGTGCCCAAAACATGTGGCTCAGTCCGAACACTGCTGGATGTGGCTCCACTTCATCTTGTAAATGAGTTCCTTACAGACATTGCACAAGGTATATATGTATGTATGTAACACTCCTCCCCCTTCTGTTGCTTCCAGAAATGTGGAAGAAACTCAAGACACATTGCTGGAATGTCAAATGGACCCATCATTCAGTTTTTTTGTGGCGTTGCTTTTTCACAGTTGTACAGAACTACAGGCAGCAGCATGTGGAAAGTGGTGCATACCATGCAGAGTGTGAGCGAGACACCCTGTTCCCCACAGTAAAACTGCAAGCAGATCATGACTCGGTTGCAGAGGGCGGTAGCAGCAGCAAGAAGAAGCAATCTGTAGCATTGGTTCCCAAAGGTATAAGCAAATCTGTGCAACGCTTTTTGCCACTGTTCAACAAGGGTTTATTCCCAAACAAAGCACCACCTGCAACTACAGCAAATCGTATGCTGTTTACAGATGCTGAGGATGAGTAAGGTTCCATTCTGGTTCCTCCCTTCTCTGAAGTTTCTGGAATGTTTGTGTATTGGGTTTACAAAGCCCTACAGTTCTGTTTTCTGGGTATGGATGATTGGTGGTAAAAAAACCTAGCATTATTCAAAGGCACAAGTTTTGGCACATGCGGGGGCTGAATAACTTTTGTTGGAATTGCAAAGGCTGCTGGCAATGGGCATGATCACTTACAACACTGATTGGTTAGCAATCCAACGGCGCTTTCTTCCATCCAAGTCTGTGCATCAGGTACCACCATCATTTAGCATCATTGCATCCTGAAACTGCATGCTCTGTGGTTGCTTTAGTAATTGTCTGATGTGAGTGTTTTTAAGCCTTCAAACCTTTGCCAGTTCCATGTTCTTCTGACCAAGCTACTCCTACTACTCTCTCTCTCTCTCTGTGTATTGGTGCAGATATTTGTCAGGCAAAAGAACCGCAGCTGTGCTAGATCTCCAGAAAACCCCATCAAGGTAGGGGGTTCAAACCCAAGCAATTTCTGGCACATTCTTGTTTTGGGTGCATCATCATCCTCTTCAGGCTTTTCTGATTGTTGATGTGTTTAGGCTGAACTTTTCTGTCTTGTTATGGTTATTGAGATGCAAATTTCCCTTGGTTTATCCCGACATCTATGACCACCCTCTTCTCGTTCAATGCTTTTTTCTTGCCCTTCATTCTTTCCACTATAGATCATGCAATCTTGTCATCATGGGTGTTTCCCTTCTCCTTTCCATTCTTCTGTGTTTCTGTTTTTGTGTCCTTTCTTCTGTCTACTTTTTACAAGGCCAGGTAATTGGGTTGACCACAGAGTGTCTTCTCATTAGTCTGATTGTCTGTGAATCATCATGCTCTTGGTTGTGTTGATAATGTTTTCAACTTTCCATGACCTGTTTCTTCTTAGGCTGTCCGGCGGATGAAATCAGCTCCATTTACAGCTGAAGAAAAGGAATGCATTGAAGAGGTGAGTTTTTTGTTTTATCTTCCTGCAGTGCCATAACATTTCTGGAGCAGATGTGAAACAGAACAGAAAGGAAGACACTGACCAATGTTTACAGAAGCCAAATGGATCAAAAGAGTACAAGAGTAGATATGGATGTAGTAAACAGGCTCAAAACTAATGTCTACCTGAACAAGGATGACTCTTAAACATACGCATCTGTAAAAGGCGTAGGCAGGAAGGAACTCAAAATAGAATTTGGCACTGTGGGTGGCAATTATTGTGAGAAGATTGAGTCTTGGGTTACTTGGGATGTGGAACAGGCGCTCATAGTTTACAAATATGATTGGGCAAGAATTTGGCAGTTCTGTGTTCCACACCGGGACCCTGTAGCCCTTCCCCGTCAATGGCGTGTTGCACTTGGTACTCAGAAGTTGTATGAGTCAAATGAGATGAATGAGGAAAAGCGTCAGGCATATGAAACTGGGAGACATCCAAATACCTTGACTCCTTCTCCAAGGGTAAGAAGGCATTATAATGGAAGTTATGACAGCAAAAAGAATGATCATTGATCAATCCCACTGATGCTGACCTCCTGAATAAAAAATCTTTATTTTACTTCCTTGCTTCTTTGTCCAGTGGCTTTTGACAGTTTGTGTTTCTTACGGATGGATGTTGTCAAATCAACAGTTGGGTGTTTTTCTTTTCCCTGAGAATTTTGTTGTGTTGTGAGCAGGATGAAATGCCCTCCTCCTCCATGTGGGTAAATGACTTGATCCAAGGACCAGTGGAGTGTACTGGTGATGGAGATACAAATGACACTGAGGACAAGGAGGCTCACATACTGACTGCTTTCTTTGCTGAATGGAAACCCCGCTCACCTCTAGCCTGGTTGGCAGAGGGCAGACCTTGCATGCCAGAGCCCAGTGGAGCTTTGAGTAGTAGTAGTACCATTGTCTCTAAAACAGAAGATCATATGAAAGGAGGACATGTCCCCACTCTGCCTGTTCTTCTTCCCTTGCCTATTCCTGCTGCCCCCATGCCGCCACCAACGTATCCATATAGTCCATATGCACCACCCATTCACACCTTTCCTTCTCGACAGCAAGCAAAGAAATGTTTGGTCAAATTGGCCCCTGGTTTGCCATCACTCAAGCTGCCACCCACTGTTCAGGTTCTGTCTCAGTCCAAAGGTGGAGAACATCCAAAAACTGTCACTCATTTAGGTTGGAGTAGGGGTGGTGCTGGATCACAGGCCAACCTTCCTGGGCCTCGAGGGATTGAGCTCACAGGTTCAGATGCTATTCCGCCTATTAAGCCGTCAACTGTGCTCCCACCTGCAAGTAGCAGCAGAAAGGCATCAGTTCAAGAAGAGGTGGTATTGGGCAAGCGCATTAAGTGTGACTGGCAGTTTCCAAACCCAGACCTGGCACCCAAAAGAAAATGTGTTGAGAATGATGCTGCAAGCATCAACAATCAGATAGCAATACAGCATAAACAGGCATCAGCATCTGTGAGGCAACAACGACAACAACCACCACCAAGGTCACATCCTGTTGTTTCACAGCAACAAACTGCAGGCAGAAGAAATTTGAAGACCTTGTTGATGAAACCAGCGTCATCCAGCTCTCCTGCCACCAGGGGAAGAAGAACAATGCCTTTCCCAATTGCCACCCCACCAAGTGATGACATAAAGGTGCTGGCAGGACAAGCCCCGTTACACTACCAGTCCCCACACTTCCACCCCTTCTTTGGGGCACCACCTCCAACGCCGATTGTTGTAAGCAAGTTCTTCCCTGCAAATCTGCCTCCTCCATGTACTAATTCTCCAACTCCATCTATGGTTTTACATCGAACTGGAACAAACAACAGACCTGCAGCTCCTACAGCTTCCAAAAATGGCCAACAACATGCATCCATTTGATGACTGCCTTGGAGTCTAGAAATTGGAGCAGCCCACAAGGGAGAAGAAGGCATTCCTGACCAGGTGCTGTGGCATGAGGGTACTTGATGGCCTCTTTTGTAAATCCCCCCTCCCCCAAAATAAAATTCTTCTTATCATGAGTCTCTATACATTGATGGGGTTTTGTTTCATGCACTCCTGTGTGCAGTGGTTTTTTTCATAGCTGGACAGACCAATTGCTTTTTTTTTGGTTAAGAAAATGTAATGGGGTTGGTTGAATGACTGCAGAGCGAAACAGTTTGTGAACGTCCTAGCCTCATCTGAAAATGCAGAATAGTCAAAACAGTATCTCTGCCTCTGCAACTCATTGCGATGTGACTTTGGAGCAACAACTGGAACTCAAAAGTTTGAGCTCCAACAATGTGAAGTGTTTCAAATGAGCATGAGGACAATGTCTTTGACAGTATTGCCTGGTCTTCTTCACAGGTAAAGCAAACGACTAGGAAATAAATAATTTTTAGTTTTTGAAATCCACCAGAAGCTAGCTGCAGACAACCTTACTTTTGATTGAAGAATATTTTTTGAAGAAAATTGTGGGTGAACTGAGTGAGTGAGCTTGTTCTCATATTTCTGATTTTGTTGCTCCCAGGCTGAAGAACAGCATTGCATTGTGATCAGGCAGAGTTGAGCTTACACAAAGTGATTGCTGTGGTGGTGGTGGATGATGACAACAGACCACCACAGCCAAGTGCTGCTTCAGAAGCTAATGAGATGCATGAAGGCAAGAAGAGCCGGGTGTCTTCAACAAGAGGGGCCTGCTGATGAGATGGCTATCAGCAGCAGCAGTAGCAGGCAGACCCTGCACCTGAAACAGTGTATGTGAGAAGCATCTTCTCAGGTTTCATTAGATGATGCTTGTCATGTCAATGGATTTGGGAGTGGCCAGAAACACTGTAAAAAAACATGGGCTCAGGGGAGGAAGGAGCAGCAGTGAAGCTGCTCCTCCTCCTCATAAGCTCAGAAGCAGACCTGGCAGCATGCAGGAAATCATGGAAGCTACTATCATCCAAGGTGCAATTGCTTCAATTGGGTTGGAGGCTTGCTTTCTGAGTGACATCATACGAGGTAAGGGGACACAGGCTTGCTGATGCAACAGCAATGGAGGCTGCTGCTGAGGTTCTTGCAGTCTTTAGTCAGAAGACATTGAAGCAGAAGAAGAATACGGATGCTCAAAAGGGTGAATTGTGAATACTACTGTGACTGCCCAAATTGGGGGAGATTGATTCTGTTCTAAAAACTTCCTCTTTGTGGCACTAAGGTTCTCTCTTGATCACATTTTGTTGCCAATTTTTGTAGGTGTAGAGTTGATTTGAACAGTTTCTCACAGGAAAAGGGAGTTGGATCCTTGAATCAAGAAGTTGCCATCCCTTAACAGAGGATATAGAAATTTGTACACCCATCTTTGAGTTTGACCCACGGGTCCAAGTATGAGGCCTCCTGATGATGAGCTCTAAGCTGATTGATTCTTTGCATAATTGTAGGCGCATCTGGTATCTCTGGTGTCTTGAACCTCTTCACATAGATGGCACTTAAATGTTTTTTTTTGGGGGGGGGAGAGGGGCGAGGGGGAAGTGTTTAGGACAGATTATACTTTCTTAGAGAAGGGTCATTTGGGTTTTGTTTTAAAGGAAAAACACAGGAGATTGAAGGTGTGTGAGAAGATTATTTGAGCAATATGGTGAACTATTATGGATGAGCTTGAAGAAACTGCACACTGGACAGAGAGGCAACAAATTACTCAAATGGGTCCTAAGAAAAACTTAGGCTTCTCATTCCACGGCTCTTAGCCAACCAAGATAAATGGTAATTCTTTTTATTGGATGTTAGGTTTATTGGGCATTTCTCATTGTGAACGACAATGCAACGGTAGATTCTTATATCCTATAGGATGACTTGATGTGTTGAGAGGCTCAATTATGGTAATAACGGACTAAAACAATTAAGTTGGTAGTTGAAGTTTTTGGATTTATTTATATACCGATATTGGTCATAACATATAATGGGAACATATGAATAAGTTTGGAATCAACCTAATGAAGAAAAATATTCAAAAGCATTTTTGAAACAATGTAGCTA
>Ga0209208_10010091_pt1 | contig 12319 bp, 3 predicted proteins | sample S1TSphfallax_3_FD_187694 | JGI IMG/M metagenome (GOLD analysis project Ga0209208, IMG submission 187694) | Host-associated microbial communities from peat moss isolated from Minnesota, USA - S1T2_Fd - Sphagnum fallax MG (SPAdes) (version 2) | ecosystem: Host-associated > Plants > Peat moss >...
TTCACTTCTTTTTTTTTCAAATTGTGTTTTGTTATTTAAGCAATTTTTTAAAAAAATATTCATTATTTTTTTGAATAATCATAAGTAACAATCTATTGATTCTTAATATTCATTAATATTGGCATTGGTACAATCATTTGTGTGAATTTTTGATAAATTTTTCATTTGTAATTGAAACAAAAATTTGGACCTTTCATTTTTGGTACTATCAAATCAATAATATGTTGCACATGGTGGCCACTAAGAAAAATGTTATATAAAACTTGAAATTAAAAAAAAAAATACTACAAATAGACGTTGTAGCCATAATTGTTGGATTGGAATGGCATTATCCCTTCTTTGAAAGTTCTTAATTAATATCTTTGTGACTAATCAAAGTGTTGTCTTGTGGCTTTCATATTCAATAATATACTATGGTGCACACCTAGTGGCCACAAGATGAAATATTGCTTTTATGTTGATAATATAGTATATAGATTTTGAAACTACTTTTAATACAAGTAGCATTTTTTATCCATTTATGGTGTCCCTTGTCCAAAACTCAAAGATTTGAGTTTCTCATTATCATGATTTTAAATGTGGAACATTAACCCTTGGTTTGAAATAATTTTTCGAAATTATTGATACAATGCATCAATGTGTTATAAAGTTGAAATTAGTGATATGTCATCTTTCAATCAATTTAGCTTGAAAGTGAATAGGGATAGACCAAGTTGAGAGGTTTAATCACCTTAGATGGAATAGAAATGCATTGTAATTGTCTTATTAGATCGATATGTATTCTTTTGAGAAGTCATTAGTTTTAGAACATTTGTCAAGCAATGGATGGATGGCACAATGTGTCATCTTTATCCACCAATGTCTGATTCATTTCCCTATTTCATTTGATGTTATTTTTTGGGTTCAATTCTTGGTGACAAATTTGATTTGTTTTCATGTTTATTTAGCAATAATTTACTTATTAAGACATGCATTTCAATGGCATTCATGTATAAAATGATCACAAACTTGTCAAATTAGGTGCCCATCTAATTCATTGCATCCAAACAAAGCGAAAAATCACATGGCAACTAGTACCAAGTTGTTGAAAGTCTTAAATTAAGAATTTAGTCATAAATTAATTAAATATGTTCAATATTCTCAAATATATAATCATTGGCAAGTTAGAAAATTAATATTAATATACTCAACGTCAATAATGAACAATTTAATCCTTAATACATTGTTAAAAAAATTATGTATAATGGACATATAATTTAAAATGCAAGCTTATGTTTAAACAACAAACAAACATTGAGTTATCAATATTAACCAAATTTGACTTGAATATTTCTATTAATATGCCTAGACAAGTTACTATGTTTAAATATTAAATTAAAGATTCATTCTAGAATAGTCAAAATTCATTGCAATATTAATATTTTCTTGACCCTTCAAAAGCAAAAACTTTAATTTAAAAAAATCTAGTTGACAAGATAGATTTTTAAAATTAAGATTAATTATGAACCTTTTGTGGTAAGTTCGCATATCTTTTGCTTGTTTGCTATTGTTTTTTCTTTTCTCTTCAACTAGATTCATTATTGTTAGTTTGCACAACTTGAACACAAAACGACACTCACATTGCCAAAGGGAATTAAATTTTACAAAAAAATCCTTATATTTGCTTTAGATTTCCCCCATTATAGTCACATTTACAAAGAAAGATTTGCAAATATATTGTGCTACTAATGGGTATGATAATGACTCTAAATAACGATGTTTTTTACTAAATTTATGGATGGTTACCAAAAAATGTGTCACACAAACAAGAATGTGACTACAATGGGCGTGATTTTAAGGGGGTTTATGATGAACTAACGCAACAATAGATATTGATAATATTTTGTCTCACTAGATTATCCAAAAAATAGATGTTTCTAGTGTAAATGTTTTTCAAAATTATTTAATATTGGAAAACTTGATCAATACCACCAGAACTTTAGAATTTAAGTCAATAATTAATAGTTTAATAGTCTAGAAAATATGTTTATCAATGTCAGTGTTTTATCTCATTTAGAGTAATGACCTTCCAATCCCCTCTCATTCATAAGTTTCTTGTTGAAACCCCTTTAACATGGGTTTTATTTGTTGAGTGAGGTTAGACATTAAGACTACTATATCCTAGGAGGACAATGTGTCACTCTTCCTATTTCAACCTAGTAGCTTTCTTACAAGAAGTAGACTTAGGACTAATTTGAATTCAATGACTCTCTCCACATTGTCTTGACAAGGACAATAAATTTATTGGGGGATTGCATTTTCATCCTTCTATAGCCACTTGACATGGATTAATTCCTTTAGATGCAAAGATGGAAACTTTTTTATGGCTAAAGAACAATGACCATGTAATATTTTTACCTTACAAATTTTCAATTCGTAAAATGTAAGTATTTAATTACTTTCAAAATCAAAACATTAGGTAGTCATTCCACTTTTTAATATGTATAAATTCTGTATTATTCTTTTTCAATATTGAAGAATTAGGTGCCATGATTCACCTTAAGGAATCAACCTGGTTTCGATCCAAACAAAAATTTAATAAAGGATTTGCAAAAGCCATAAATTCATTTCAATTTTTATATTTGATAGCTAATAAATTTGTGTCCATAATAATTTGGATTGTCAATATTTAATAAATTTATGTTTTTAGAAGTAAATTTACTTTCCATTACTTGCAAAGTTTCAATGATAAAATTAAATTCTTTGATGAATTTGAATTCAATGATGTTAAACCAAAACTTTTCTTACAATGGTTTTAAACACATTGAGCAAGAATATTTCTTTTTATTTTATAAATATTTCTTTCCTAATATAATATAATATTATCAAATGTGAACCAAGAATTTCCCTTTTCAAAATACAACAAAGTGTGCACATTTAAAAAAAAACATTTTCATGGAATCTATTGCATTTTCAATGTAGAGTAATTGATGAATTTTTAAAAAATTCATGTGAAGAATTTTAAACGTTCTTGAAGATTCCAAAAGTCTATGTCTTTTCATTTTTTGTTCTTAAAAAAATCTGAATATTATGTATATTTACAAATAATAATAAATAAATATTAAATATTAAAATGACATCCATGTACAATAAATTTTGCACTACACAAAATTGGATTGTTAAATTCTAAATATGACATTCTCATAATATTTGCATATTAAAAGACATTGATGTTGAGGATCAAGAAATGAGTTTAAAAAAACATACAAAGCAGTTTTGATATGATTCATCAAATTGACATGCAAGTTGTTTTAGGGCAATACTTTCATCTTCTATTATCATATGAATATTCAACAATCAATATGTCAATATTAATAGTTTTATGGGTTTTCATAAGTGGCAAGGATATTAATATTTTATATCCAAATTATAAGAAATCATTAAATTTTCTTATATTATAACTTTATTAGGATTTTTCATTGACATGCAAATTTTGAATGACAAATTTTGTAATGATAAAATTTTCATTCATCTCCCATATAAATCATAATGATTCAAAGTGAATTTTTCATTAATGAAGAAATTTCTCCAAAAAAGACTAATGAAAACATCTAAATTCAACTTAATAATTCATCATGAATACATGGTCTAAGGATTTGTTCACTTTTGACATGCAATTTAGATCTTAAATTTGTATATTAAATATGATAGGGAAATTTGGATTGTTAAAAAATGTGTCATTTGAATCCCAATATATTTTTAATATAGATGATTATTTTTGTCAAAAGACATGCACAAATTTATTTTAGTTTATTTAGATATCATGTTAAAGTTTGACCCCATATCACACATTGGGTAGGGTTTAGGGTTTAGGATTTTGTGTTAGGGTTTAGGGTTCTACTAATCACAAGAAATCGATCTAGTTTAAAATGGTATTTCAATGATAATATTACTAAATATTTTGGGGAAAGAATATCTAGAAACAAATTTTTTGTTAGTATTAATATGAATTAAATGTAAAAAAAAAATTAATGTGAGGAAAAACTAGTTTGGGGAAAAATGACCCCTGAACAAACATTGGTACATTTGTAACTGCGGTTTGCTCAAAAAATATTTTTAAATTGATGACATCATATGATGTCATCTCTATGAAAAAAGAATTGGCACAACACAAGGTGTTAGGGGTTTTGGTGCTTCAAAATTTTGGTTGACGTTGTGGAAGTCATGTAGGGTTTCTCATTCTTTGTTTTTCTTGTAAAACATGCACTCTCTTCTTCATTTTTTTTGCATAAAACTTGATTTAGATGTTTTGTTTACATAGAGCTTAACTAAATTGTGACCTTTAACGCTTAGGTTTGGCATTTTAGTTTTTGCACAAAAAATTGTTTTAGCATTACAAAGAATTCCAAATCAAATTTTTTTTGGAGCTTCAAGGCATTGTGTTTTTTTGCAAAGACGTTGCAAATTAAACCACAAGGATGAAAAAGAGGGTAAGTTCTTCCTCTTTCTTCTTCTTTTTAAGCTTTTGCTTTCTTCTTCTCAAGTTTTCTTTTTTTTGTTTTGTTTTAGGTTTGTCTTTGATTTTTAGGATGTTTCTCCAATTCTACATCTAATGCTTCACTTTAAAATACAACTACCAAGATGAAAGTTCCATCTTTGAAGTCAATGCATTTTGGGTGCATTCATAGTAAAAGGAACCAAAGTAGTTGTCAAATGCAATGTGATACTATACCATGTCTACTTTGAAAGCCAAGTTTTTGTAATGTATTTATCAAATTACTATTTATTTTTGTAATTATATTTATTTGCTAATGATCTTGATCTTCCACAAATTTAAAGTCATTTCATTAAGTTTTGTGAGTCCTTTCATGCACATAAAACACTTAAAATCCAATTGTCAAATAATGTTTTTAGATTTGAACTTCCTTTTTATTTATCAAATGTGTACCATTCATTCCCAAAATTTGAGAGGAGATTTATATTGATGATTAAAAGTGCAAAAGGAGTTGAGATTAATATTTAAAAAATTATTACACATATCTACACATTTGGTTCAAACGTGCTTTTGGCCCTTTAAATTACAAATTTTGATGATGCATCTTTAACAAAAGTTGTTCATTTTTTTATGGTGAAGGGCATGGATGAATTTTATGGAGGAAAGAATGTTAATTAAATAGTTTATTTCACTAATTTCTATCATGTTGTCTTGAAAAATGCATAAATTATGTTCAATTCTCAACTTTTGTATGTTTAAAAAATGATTTTATGTGATAAACTTCTTCCAAATAATGTAAAGTTCAATTTAATATACAATTTTGGGATGTGTAATTTATCTTGAAAATGTAATCACTTTTTATATTCAAAGGATAATCATTTTGTCCACACATTTAGTTTTTTGTACTTGAAAATCATTAACGTATATAAGTAGATAACATTGCCAAAAGTTGGGTGAAATTTTTTATATATTTCAAAGTGAGTGGTGTAAAATATGATTAAAGCTAGTAATTATAAAGCACTGAGTACCTGGTGTTTTTTGCTCCTTTTATTATGAATGCACCCTTATATTGTTGCTTTTGTATTAGATGCCAAAAAATAGTTGAAAGTTGAAAATTGCAATTTCATATTAGATTGCAAGTTTTTCATTTCATCTATCCAACATTGTGATTACACTCTAGCTGATTGTGAGCAATTCATTGAATTATTTTCAACAATTTACAACGACCTAGTCAATTTTTTCCTTGTAAGTAAATTCAAATTCTCTCCTCAATGTTACATTATACTAGAAGAAAAACTATATTTTGCAACTTGTCTTATGTAACTAAAAAATGTTGTAAATTTAGTTGCATGTGACATGTGTAATTGCATAAGACAAGTTGCAAAAGATAATTTTTCTACTAATGTTAGCGCACCTTTAGGATGCACTTGCTATAAAATTGTAACATTCAGTAGCATTATTTTTTTGTTGTTTTTTTTTGGTCTTTGTGATTTTCCCCTACGTGAATCTAATGTTTATTTGTCTCAACACTACACTATAAAAGACTTGTTTCTTTTATTGTGTACAAAATCTATCCAAGTTATGATTTAGGGTACCAAAACTTTATCTAGGGTTTTATTTCTAGGTTTAACATTATTTTGTTGCACATTTCAAAGTTTTTATGTTTCACCTCTAAATTGTGTAGCATGTTTAATTAGACTTTGAGATAGACATTTCATGTTGTGGAATTATGTTCAATCCTGTTCATTTTTTAACATTAAATCTCACAATTAAATATGAAAAACTCATAGACTTCTGCATTATTCAATTATAGATCGTTTTTAGATCATTTGCAAATCAATTTAAATCATTTCTCACAAAATTTGTCTAAGTTTGCTCATGTTCATTCTTTGATTTCTCCTATTCACCAACTATCCAATGTGTTTCATGTTCCATGTAAAACAAATCAAGTTTGAACAATGAGTGAGAAATTCACCCACAATGTAAGAACCATTCAAAACCTCACCCTCTACATATGCAATGCTTAGTTTAGATGTTCATTTTTAGTTGATGATAAGAAAAGAAAGGCACTTGGTGGCCACAAGGACAAAAGGGACTTGGTGGCCGCTAGGACAAAAGGGACTTGGTGGCGACAAGGACAAAAGGAGACTTGGTGGCCACTAGGACAAAAGGGACTTGGTGGCCGCTAGGACAAAAGGGACTTGGTGGCCCCTAGGACAAAAGGGACTTGGTGGCCACAAGGACAAAAGGGACTTGGTGGCCACTAGGTGCCCTAAATTTCCAAAAAGATGAAATAGATGCACCTAGTGAAATTCACATCAATGATGAGTAAAATAGAGCACTTGGTGGCCACCAAGTTCCCCTAAAATTTATGAATAAGACAAAAAGACATGGTGGCCACTAGGTGTGATCCCCATCCCACTATTAGAAATCTTGTCTTTTGCAACCAATCACTATGCAATTGGCATGTAATTGATTGTCATTTGCAACTATATTGGTCATGTTTGCAACTACAACTTTGGTATTATATAATTTTTGGGCCATACAGTTGTGTGTGCAACTAACATGCAACTAAATGTGTACAACATGGACACGTGTCATAAAAATAATGACCTAAACTTATACATATTTAAATTACTATACTTAATATATCTACATAGGTTATATATAATAGTGTTATGTACCTTTGGTACTAAGGTTAAACCCATGCTAATTTAGGTTAGTCTAAACTAACCATGGTTAATTAAGTCAAGCTACACTAATTATGGCTTAAATAAATAAAATAAAATAAAATTAGGCTAAACCAACCATACTTAAATTAAGTTAGGCTAAAATAATTATGGTTAAATTAAATTAGGATAAAATTAACCATTGCTAAATTTATTAGGCTAAAATGATTATGGCTAAATTAAGTTAAATTAACTATGGTTAAATTACGTTAGGCCAAATTAATTATCGCTAAATCAAATTAGGCTAAACTAAATTAGACTATATTAATTATGGCTAAACTAAATTAAGCTAAATTAAACTAGGTTAAAATAGATATGGATAAAATAAATTAGGCCAAATTAATTATGGCTAAATTAAATTAGGCTATAATATTTATGGTTAAACTAAATTAAGCTAAATTAAACTAGGCTAAAATAAATATGGCTAAAATTAATTAGGCCAAATTAATTATGGCTAAATTAAGTTAGGCTATAATATTTATGGCTAAAATAAATTAAGCTAAATTAAATTAGGATAAAATAAATATGGTTAAATTAAGTTAGGTTAAATTATACTAAATTAAATTAAGTTAAATTAAACCATGGTTTAAATATTTTTTATTTTATTTTATTTTGGAATATTTTTTCAGAAAATGTAAATTTGATAATATTAAATTTTATTATAAATAATCATAATTATTAATTAAAAATTTATTATAATTACAGTGATAATCAATGTTATATATATATATATATATATATATATATATATTCAATAGGTATTACATATTTAAAATTTATTATTTATGTTAAAATATTAATGTAAATAGGTTATACTAATTAACCTACAAGTATACAAACATCCTAAGCTAATTATTAATTTAAGCTAGATAATAATATTAAAATGATATTTTCATTAAGTAATCATAATTTTTTGATGGTGTTAATTAATGAATACTAGATGGGTACCTGCCATGTATTGACCATAGTGAACCAGCACCCACTAGTGCATCATCCATTGGATGTTCATTATGATTCAATTATGGATGATGTACAACTAAATTACTACTTGGTTTCATCTTGGTAACCCACTCTATAAAAAATAGGTCTAACATATAGACATGTAGATAATAAAATAAGGGATTGCTAGGTAATTAGATAGTTTATGCATAGTAGGTAAGGGTTTTTTTACTACCTACCTAGTTGGTAGGTAGAAAAAATAAAGCAATTGAGCTAACCACCATGGTTAGTTAGGGAACTAGAACCCAACATAAAATTTATTTCCTTGATCACATATCATCCATCCTTGATAATAACAACTTGTTTGAACCATGCATTCTTGAAGCTAGAATCCTAATAATGTTAGAGGAGTTTACTTACTGAGTATGAATTATCAAATGGTCATTTGTAAGTTCAAATCACCATTTGACATGGATGTTAGATGACATTTTTAAAATGTGAAGGTTTCATAAGCTTCCATAGCTCGTTTCTAACTCTTATTTGAAAATGTCTTCAAATGCCATAATGGATGGCAATGTTAGAAATGCAAGGTAATCAAGTTCTGAAATACAAGTGGGATTTTTCTCTGAGGTTGTTAAAGTGGCACTCATTGCACTAATGTTACAATTTGACACTAATTTGTGATGCATATTACATTAATGTCAAATTGGAAAAGGGTGCAAGTACATAGATAGGAGCCAAAAACTATATCAAATAGTGGTGAAAGCTGCAAACTTTTTTGTTGATGCCTATATGACACCATTTAATTGTGATGTTAATTGTGGGAACTTGTGTTAAACAATTAGTTTGGATGTTGGAAAATATAAATTAAAATAATAGTGGACCCAATTTGAAGATTTGTTTGGAGGAAAGGACCATTAAATTTGGGTGGGTGGAACATCAAATAATTTTCATTTTATTAAGGGGCCCTTAATTTGCAAAATATAACTATTTTTACATTGATTTTTTATGGTGGTAACGAACTTTTAAATACATTTTTAAAACACTCAAAATTTAAAAACCTAATAGTTGAATTTTTTCTCAAAATTCAGAGTTTATTGAATTTCAATAATCCTTTATGATATGAAAATGTGGTCCAATGCTCATGATTTCTAAAGCAAAGTTGCACAATCAAGTATAGAAAACTTAACCATCATGAAAAAAAATTACTTGAGCATGGTTTGATTTTATTTCAGATGCCTCTCAAAGGATGTGTATTTTTTTTAAAAACACTCTAAAAAATTTGCCCCATACAAGTCCTTTGAGAGATTCACTAATAGAAAAACCCCCTTTTTAAATCAAAAGTTTTCAACTACATGACATTTGCAATTATGTTTCAACTGGATTTTTTAAATTTTTAAATAGAAAAATGGCAATTACCAATTAAGTTGATTTGTTTACTATATTGGTATATAGTTGAAAGCATTTTTCAACTATGTGGTCATTTGTTGAATATTCTCGGCATCAACAATGTCTCCAAGTTGAGCTTCCAATTATGTTGGTAAACAATGTGAAACATGTTTCAACCAAAGGATCATTTTTGAAATATTCTTGGCATCTAAGGTTCTTTAGTTGGCACACAGTTAAGACATTGACTAATGTTCAACTATTTTGGATGATAAAATGTACAAAAGGATGGATGTAATATAATCTTGTTTCAACTAGGTTTAACAACTAATAGGCAACTTTAATTTTATACTATTGTAATATTTATTTAATATATGATAACATTAAATTAAATGTAAATTTTATTTATATAAATGAAAGTTTTTTTTGTGCATATAAATATTAAACTTTGATTTCAAAATAAAGTTTAAGAAAATATTTAAAATATGTTAATACTAATGTTTATGTTCAATACACATGTAATTTATTATTTCTATGTAAATCATTACAACATATCAAGTAATGATACATAATTAATAATATTGTTCACATTTTAGGTCTCAAAATTACAAAATCAACTTTATTAAATCGAACTTGGTGAGGGCTTTCCAACAATACCAAGAACGCCCCCAAGTTCCAATGTAGTTTTCAATCTTGGTTTTTCAAAAAATTCAATGAAGAAATGGTTCAATAATCAATAGATTCCACGTTGTAGCTCCAAACATTCTAAACCAAGATGTTGCACCCCTATTCATTGAGACTTTTTTTGAGACAAGTTCCATAGCATAACTTAAGACATCGTGGTTTGGGAAATATCATTATGACAAAACAAAACAAACTACCTTCCTTCATGGATAAATAAGGTGACCTGTGTTGTTGGCCCCAAATGTAAACACACTCAATTCATTTTCCATTCTAAACCCAATTTGTTGTAATTTGTTTGAATTTTCAACAACAAAATTCATTCAAAATTCAATATCTTCCACAACTTAAATATGAAAATTATGAAATAAATTTCATTGAGTCTAACTTAACAATTATTTTCCAACAACACCAAGTACACCTTTGGATTTGAGTAAAAATTCTATTTATGATTTTATTAATTTTTATGAAAAAAATGGTTCAATAATTAATAACCTTTGCATTGTAACTCCAAAACATTTCAACCCAAGTCAATGCACTCCTGCTCATTGTTAGGTTTTCAAAGATTTCAACAGCATTATATGAAGTAATTTGGTTTAGGAAATTTCAACATGATAAAATAAAACAAAACAAATTATCTACCTTCATTAATAGATTAAATTATGTGTAAATTATCTTTGTATAAAATGAATGGTTATGTATGATGCAAATTTTTTTGTGCACACAAATAATAAAATTTGATTGAAGGAAATTTAAGGAAATTCTGAAATATAAATTTGTAATAATGTGCATGTTCAATACACCTAATTATTATTTATATGTAAATTGGATTTTAGTTTACAACATATCAAATAATGATACATAATTAATATTTTTTGTGGAACTTTAAGGTTGTCTTTCGATCCTAACGTGATTGATCACAGGTTTTTACTGGAAATTTGCGGCTGTTTTTTGCATGGAATCACAGCTCTCGTTGCAGGTAAGTATTATTGCTTCATTATCACTATTGGAATATTTCTCCTATGTCATTGTATTGTAGCTAAAGCAATAGAAACCCTTTGAGAAAATGTAGATAGATCTGCTGTGTGGCCGCTGGCTCAAGGCGGACTTCTTCTGGAAGCTAAATCTCTATCGGCTGGGAGCTCAAGTATTGAGAAGAAGTAGGAAATTTTCCAGTTAGTACATGAAATATATTAGGTCTGTCTTTCTCAAGTTATCCTCTGTTCTTTTGGCAGCCATGGCCACCAGTCTACAGACTTTGTGGCAGTCTCCGATTGTTGGAGGGAGCTTTGCCTCCCGTGTTGATGATCACTCAAATGGAGCAACTTTCACTTCTGGTGAGTTTGCAAGACTACAGGGACTGTCTTTCATGGCCATCAAGTCAGCACTTCCCTCAAATTCTGTTGCATCCAGGAGTGTGAATTAAGTTATGAAGTGGTTGCCCTAGTGTTGTTATCAAGTATCATATGTGGATTAAGATCAAGCGCATGATGTGTTTGATGTGAAAAGAAGAGAGATCATGCAGAGTTTATATGACTTGGGCAGTTGTAGAGGAAACAAAACTACCCTGTACAATGTTTCTGTGTTGGCATCCTGTGTCCTTGATCTATAAGTACTTGAACTTGCACTTCAATATGAGACAACTCAACCTGCAAGAGGTCTAGGAACACTGGGATATTCTTCTGTTTCACCTGCAGCTTCAGACATAAGACATGCTTCTAATTAAAGTACTCAATGTATGAGCTGTGTTCAGTTCATTTGTTCTATTCAACATTGGCTCTCAATCCCTGCTCATGTAGGAAAATGCATGATTGAAATTAGCTTTCTCCCTCAATGTTTCTTTGTTGATATGTGCAGATGGCGGTGTGTTGTTGTGCCATCAAAGATTGAAAATAAAATTTAAAGAAATTTTGAAATATAAGTCAACTTAATAATGTGTATGTTCAATACATGCACAATTTATATTTTCTATATAAATTCAATTTCAGTTTACAACATATCAAGTAAGGATATTTAGGTAAATTGTTTTCTAATATGTTCAATACATGTGTAATTTATGATTCCCATGTAGATTCAATTTTAGTTTTAATTTTTGCTATCAGTTCCAATT
>Ga0209208_10010092_pt1 | contig 12319 bp, 13 predicted proteins | sample S1TSphfallax_3_FD_187694 | JGI IMG/M metagenome (GOLD analysis project Ga0209208, IMG submission 187694) | Host-associated microbial communities from peat moss isolated from Minnesota, USA - S1T2_Fd - Sphagnum fallax MG (SPAdes) (version 2) | ecosystem: Host-associated > Plants > Peat moss >...
GCTCTATAAGGTTACTTGCAAATACACTAAAAAAAATTGCATTGGTCTTTACATGATGCACAATTGTGTTTGATGCTTTGAGAACATGAAATCAATTTTCTTTACAGGCAGATTCACTGTGGAATAGTAACAGGAGATAGTCTGATAGGAGTTCAACTACAGTGGGTACCCTTTACAAGGCCATCTATAATTTTGCAATATTTCTCTCTAGTGGTATACTCAGAATCCCTTGAACCCTTTAAGAATCTAGGGTCTTGTAGACATTTTTGACCGAAAACCAGTTGCAATACATTCAACACTAGGGACAGATGCTACATCAGCTCCTAGGATGACTTACAACCTCCACCTCTTACAGATGCAAAGGTTTCAATTGCCAACACTTATACAGTTCCTCCAGTGTCTTCTCCCAAATCCTGCTTTAGTGGGTTTAGGGTTTACACTCCTTTCTTTTACTTTTGAAACTACCCATAAGTATTTTTGTCTCCTGTAGGTAGAAAACCACACCTAATCAAAATTGTAAGCTATGGCAAGATTTGGTGTTTATATTTGGAACGTACACATCAAGGTGTGATCAAGGAATCAATATGGAAAATAGGCTTGAAACTGCACTGCAGGCAGAAAAAGTTTCTTGGACTAGAACCAGATGTTGAGAAAGTTTTAAAACTATGGATATGGATCCTTCTATAGATTTCAATTTTTCTGTATGCTGTAACTCATATACCAGACTGATGTTTTGCACAAAATAATTCACAAAAGGGGTTCTTATGTTGAGGGTTCTTATGCCTAGTCCTCTGGTGAAAGAACCAGATGCACTCCTCTCAAAATAGCACTGGTTCAAATGACCTTCTCCCTAGGTCACACTACACATTCTTCTATTCTATTCCTCAAGCTTAACAAGAGTCATTGTCCAAAATAACAACCCTCTTCCTGCATAGTGCCCAACATGACTTCAATACCTATCCAAAAGGCAACCTACCATCCAACTAAACAAGACAGTGTTGGCTGCAGCAGTGGCAGGTACCTGTAGTGGAGAGGCCATACCACCATAGGTTGGATCTGGAAACTTAGTACAATGGGTATGGGTTGAGTATCCAATGCAAATAGTAAGTTGGATCCATAGCACTCTTTCTCCTCCTGAGTGCATAGAGTAAAAAGGTTGTTTCTCATCTCTGTATGTAGACAGAAACTTATGTTTGTGTGAGCAGCATTTGCTGAATCACTACCCACAAATGGTAACAAACCCTAACTTGTTTTTGGTTGCTTTTCTACATCAGAAATACCCCATCTTAAGATTAAATCTGGGCCTCTGAGTCCAGGTTTTAAATTTATGAGGTTAAGTGTAGTCAGGAAGTGGCCTCGCTTCCAAGGCAAAAGTATCTGGTGCCAAAGGAGGGGTGCAAGGGAGGAAAATAGTTACACTCTACCATCTGAAATACAACATAGATTCTCTACTTTTCTCTGGATTTTTTTACAGTTCAGTATATACTATTATCTTTCAATGATCTTGTGGAATGCACCAAACATGGTGATGAGCCCAAAACATTGCCACTTAAAAGTTGATTCAGACATTTGATAGTTCCTGTCTAGCACCTATGAGAAGCTCCAAAGTTCCACATCACTACAAAATGCAAGAAAAGCTGTGAATGACAGAGAGATCATACAACAAACCGGTAAGTGACATATCTACCAGCAGTCTCACTGGGTCTAATAATCTTCACCACTTGGCCTCGCTTGAGCCCATAATACCGTGAGACAGGATCACTTTCTTGCATCCTTGGAAGCTGCCAAACATACCAAGAGAAGGGCCAAATTAAGTGACTTGTACCAACATCAAGGGAAACTGTCTCTTTGTCTAAGATAAGGCAGCCATCAAGGGTGGGGGAAGCAAAGCCTCCGAGTACAAGGACTAAAAAAATGAGGAGCCTCCATCAGTGCCCTACAACTAACTCAAACACCTTCTGTCTCCTCCTACTGCTCCCATGTTGCACAGATTAGACCCAGACTGCTTTCAGAATACAAGGGAATTACAGAACTCTAGTCTAGACTCAGGTCACCTCTTGCTTGTAATATCAGTGTCCTGAACAGTACCATCCTAAAAAAATTCCCATGGTTGATACTAAATGACAAAGCCTCAAAACATGAAAAAAAGTGCAGAGATCTTGATAAGAGCTTGTCACATGATGACTATCCTCAATATCCTTAATGTGCACTCAGCACAATGACCTCCAGCAAATTCTTGAAGTTTATGTCCACACCAACTCATACCAATCACTGCAACATAGGTAAGAGAAAAAGAAATAATCAAAATACCTGGGTCTCTTTGACTGTGTACCGCTCTAACAATGTTTTCTTCTCTTCAGGAGAGAGAACTTCATGTGCTGGTACAAGCACATGATCCTTGATATTCACCAGCAACTCTGCCTCCTGCACAGTAGAAGTCATCCACCAGCATTGTGAATTCAACCTTGTAACGAACATTAACTGGGCTCTCCTGGTGAGACACTGCCAGAGCAGTGTGTCCATGGCAAGTTCAATCTTGTCAACAGAATAGAGAAAAGAATTTTTCATCTTACATCTCAAGCAATCAATGACTACTTTGTACACTAAATTAGGTTAATGCACTCAAAGATGCCCTCAAGGTTTGGCAGCCCCAAAATGCCCATGAAAAGAGTCTGCCTTAAACATCAGCACACCTTGAACTTCTCAATCAGAACCACAGACCATTCCACAAACAATAAGGCGTGGGTGAAAAAGCACCTGAAACACTTCAAGATGGTACTTGCTGGACATCTCACTGACACACTGCCTGGCAAAGGGAGTAAGATTCTGTTGCACCACCAGGATTGCCCTGTGCACATTCTCAGCCTTCATCCGCTCTGCATATGTCTTGATTGTCTTCACCCCTACCTTTGCTTCTTCTGGAAAGAAGACAAAAATCTGGATGACACAAACACTTTGTTACCAACATTCAATATGATCACTCATATGTGGATTTGGAACCAGTATCATGTCACAGTTGTCCTGCTACTGCGAGGGCTGAGTTGTCCCCAATTTTGAAAAACTGATCTTGGGCAATTCAATATCACTGTAAAGTTGTCTCTTTTAGCATATTCCAGACACTGATGTCCTTGGCCCTAAAGCAGGGGAAAATAGTATTCTGGCTAATATCAACAACCTCTAGAATTAAAAACAGATGATATGCAAAACCAATGGGATACCTTTCCAAAAACTATAATTTCTTAAAGCTCAAACTGCAACATTTATCTTCATATGTGTTGAGAAGTTCTCCATACTGACAACTTATGTCAATCTGAATAGAATGGATAGATGACCCAATAACAACAATTCTCATGAGTATTGAGAAATCTCCATACTCATGATTAAAAGTGACCAGAACCAGGCAAAAGAATCTTTTCCTAAGTCAAAGAAAAAAACCACATAAGGACCAAAGAAAAGAGAGGAAGAAACACACCAAAGAGAAGAACTTGTTTGAATCAACTATAAAACAAGCAGAAGAATTTTTTCCTTTTATGTCAAAGAAAAACTCCAGATAAGGACTAAAGAACAGGGAAGAAGAAATACACCAAAGTGAATAAGTGGATTCAACGAACTATAAAACTGGCAGCATGAACCGCAGTAACGGTCTCTCTCTTGTTCAGTGAAGATCCGAAGTAACATGTATGATAGCAACTTTACTATCAGAACAGATACAGTGACTTCATCAGCTGCCCACAGTGGGTATAAACCAGTGTAACCCAATAATAAGGTTAAAGAGGTTTTAGACCTCTTTCCCATCAGCTGGAAAACCTCTTTTCTATCACTATTTTCTATTACCTGGAAAAGGAAGAAATACCAAAAATATCAATGGAGGAGAGTTGGCAACAATTGTGGCTACCTCAATGAAACATACAAGAGAAGGAGGGTTTAGGGTTTTGATCAAAGAAACAAAGAAGAAAGAAAAGTATAGAAAAGTAAGAAATATAGAAAATCAATTACCACAACCAGCAAGTGATTTCTCAATGAATTGAGAGCAGATGGACAGAATTCTTTCACGCATGTTTGATGCCCAAATAGGTAGTCAATTTCTGAGACTTCCACAAGAACTGACTCCTCCCATTATATATCCATGAGACCAAGTCATCAGCTCCATCCTGAGTGCTTACATTGTTGGGGGGAGAGAGGAGAGGAATGCTCATTACGTCTCAGAACTTTCCAATTCCATAACCCTTAATTTGTAAATTCTGTGCAATCAGCTGCCTTGAAGACCCTTGACTGCGAGGTAGAAATTGCAAGGTGCACACACGAAACTTACATGTTCGGCAGTGTTGGATCGTTTGGGTTTCTGAATGACAAGATCCTCGCGCTTCGGCTCATCGCCATACTTCTCACGAAAAGCCTCTTTGGTAAATGCGAGCTCGAATTCCGCCACCACGTAGTCCCGGTCCCTCAGCATCTCCATCACAGTCTTCCGTATTCTGTACAACCGCGTACTCTGCTCATCCAGCTGTTGGCTCGTCATGGTGTTCCGATTCCCACACTCCTATCCGACCCGCCCAACCTTCCCCCTCGCCTCCCTTCTTCTTCCTGTTTTCGGATTCCTGCTAAACCCTAACCCGTCTTCTTCATCTCCCGACTTCCAATAACTTCACAAAAAAGCGAACCCAAACCAACTTGGCGATTGCAACACCTCCTCCGTGCCAGAGACGTCAACACAAAACAGAAATGAAGCTAAAGCCACAACAAAACGCGAATTACAAACCCTGGCAGATGTGCAAAAGACGGCGTGCAGTACCAGAGACGAAGGATGAGGGACCGGCGGGTCTCATACAGACCGCCAGGAGTTGATCCCTACTTCTTCGTGAGTAATGTATGCGGCTATTGAGGTCCGTAACTAGGGTTTTGGGAGGTCCTCAGTTAGGGTTTTAGGAGGTCCATACTTAGGGTTTTGGGAGGTCCTCTGTTAGGGTTTTAGGAGGTCCATACTTAGGGTTTTGGGAGGTCCTCAATTGGGGGTTTCAGGAGGTCCATAATTGGGGTTTTGGGAGGTCCAGAAATTAGGGTTTTGGGATGAGTCCTCAAATAGGGTTTTGGGAGGTCCTCCATTAGGATTTTAGGAGGCCCATAATTAGGGTTTGGGAGCTCCTCAATTGGGGTTTCAGAAGGTCCATAATTGGGGTTTTGGGAGGTCCTCGGTTAGGGTTTTAGGAGGCCCATCATTAGGGTTTTGGGAGGTCCTCAATTAGGGTTTCAGGAGGTCCTTAATTGGGGCTTTGGGAGGTCCTTAATTAGGGTCTCAGGATGTGCTTTTAGGAAAGTTCACACCCTACTACAGACTAAAAACAAAACAAAATAATACTCTCCACCTGAGCTTCGGATCAGGGGTTATTTTTCCCAATTTTGTGATATCAAAAATTGGCAATTAATTCCAAAAATTTAGCAAAATTAGTCGAACTTACATTAATAAAATACATTTCTCCAAAATTGATAAAAAACAACAAAATTTGTTGAAAAAAATCATTCCTTACAATTGCATAAATGTTTCTCAAAAGCAAGTTTTTTTTTTGTTTTTTCCCCTAGCTTTTTTATTATGTAGTAGGCAACAACCATCCCAAGGTATATTTAGCATTAATTGATGACAATTTTCTACAATATTGTCCAAATAATATAAAAGTGATAATAAACTACCCTAAAACTTTAAAAGCAATTGAAATGTGATGACATTTTTTCTCACCCAAAAAAACCTCTAATATTTAATGATTTTTTCTTTAAATGCAAAAACTCTATGACAAAATATTACTTTCTTTTTCTTTTGGTTGCCAAGTTGTGAAAAATGGTCCAAAAAAAAATCAGTTACTAGTAGGGTCTAGGGTTTTGTATGTAATATAACGTGTATGTAATAATCTTAATCTTAAATAAAAGGTATATGTAAATTAAACCCTAATTGTAAAAGGTATATGTAATTTTTGCTGAAATTTTACGCTCAAAAGAAAGGTATTGGAAAGTCGATTATAACATGAAGATAAAAGGTTAATAAAGGCTAGGTATCATAGTTTTACCCTATGGATACCCAATTGTAAATGTGATGGGTAAGTTCTAGGAATACAAATGTTTGAAAATGAATTTGTGAAATGAGCAACAATTTTGTTTTATAGCCTTCTTGAACAACAAACTTAGATTTCATTAATGCATGTATGATAATCTTTTGTATATCAAAGTACCACATTTCACCCTTCAAGAAAATGCATTGCAAGTAAGCAAAAGTGATACACAAAACAAAAATGATCATCAACTTCAACCACCATTTTAGCACAACCACAATCCCTTTGACAACTAAATGATCAAAGTACTAGGTAATAAGCAAATGACAAAGAAAGGAAGCAAAACCCATTTTTAAAAAAAGCTTATGCACCAACCCTAACTTCTTTTTTAATGCAAACATACCTTGCATTATTTGCATTTGAGTTTTGCAAAAATATCCTCAAGGTGAAATAACCCAAACTCAACACCCAAGGTAAAACCTAATATGGTATAACCAATAATATTTGGGTGAATGACAAATATTTATATCTTGGGAATAAGCTTAGAAAGTTTTGAGTTCTTTGAAGACAAGTGCAAATTGGATTCTCATCTTATGGAACATGTGTTGTGTGGGTGCATGATCTTCCCAAGGAAATATAAAAAAACAATTTGCTTAAATATATTTTGAAACAACATCATTTGTTCAATTTCTATTGATGATATACTAATCTTGAGGTATTTTCCCATTGCTCACATTAACATTTTAATGTGCCATTGAGAAAGTATAATGTGATTTGAATAATTAATCATCAACATTACTAACTAAATTTATATCATGACTGACACACATGTCATAAACATGTCCTTGAATAAACAAGATTGAAATTCCTAAACTAAGGTGAAGGTAAACACATTGGCCCATATACGGTCTCATTGTCAACATAGTGGCTTTAGTAGGTTACCCATAACCTTCCTATCTAATTGGTGGTCTTGGTTAACCCTAAATGTTTGATTTTAGCCACAAAAAGTTTTATGGTATTTTATATCAATATAAATGGCAAATATTTTTATTTTTTTGTTTTTGTTTTGGTTGCACGTATCAAATATCTTTCCAATTAGTTTGATGTTTGGACACATCTAAGTGGATTTAAGGAAAGGTTTGTCAAAAACCTCGTGTAACCACTTTCTCATGTGAAGGGCTGCTTAAAGGCTTTCACCCCGCCCAAATTAACCTTCGTAGTCTACTTGGGCTAACTTTCAAAAATTCATTTATGGTTTGACCCACGAGTTTGAGCAACTAGATCTTTTGAGTTTGATACCCATTTTCAAAGGTCATCACATTCACATTCTCATTCCAAAACTTAAAAGGTTTCATTCTTATTTTAAGAATTGCAATTTGGTTAGATTTTCTAATTGTGAGTAGCTAATTTAATTATTGTGAATGTCATAGTAGAACACATGCATTAATCCATGTCAAACAAAAAAAAAATGGGCTAATGAAGCTTCAAATCCAACCTTGTGCAATGATTGTCCATTTTGTATATGAGCTCAATTTAATTTTGTTATCCGACTATCATTTACTTGATTTTAGCTAAAATTCTATCAAATAACTATGAGTTTGTAAACTTGGAATCGAACAACTAGATTTGTAATTTGATTCATGGCTGAGTAGATTGGACCAAATTGCTACTAAAACTTCCAATATAAATAAAATGGTTGTAAAATGGGTTGAAGGGTTAACATCCTTTTTTGGACACAATTCACTCATATTATCCTTGGTGAGAATTTAGAATAATGATTTTCATAAACAATGTTGTTAAAATGCACATGGCCCATAATGATGAAATAATGTTTTTGTCAAATATCTTATAAAGTAAAAATGCCCCCTAATGTTGCATGGGAATGATGGTGTTAGTTAACATTTTTGTGAAAATGTTTTGTTTGTGAAAACATCTTTAATGATTTGAATTTCAAACTAAAGTCAACTTTGTGTTCTAGATAATCTTACATAAAATTTCTTTCATTACAACATAAAGTGATTTTAAACATTAATCATAACTTAAGCACAACCCACCCTATTTGAATAATGTTCAACCTTGAACAAATAATACATGTAAGATGCTTTCAACAACATCCTCAAATGAAACAACTATCAAATTCTCTCCAAATGTAAAGCACTCCATAAAACACATATCCTTCAAAAGTTTATGATCAATGATAAAAGGTTTACATATCAACATATATAATTGCTACAATACCAAAATGTTTTAAGTACTTGAATTAGCTTAGAAAATTGTTCAATCTTTTCAAATGGAACTAACTTAATATACCTTGTGTGATTAAACATTTGATCTAGATCCACCATTTTAGAAAAGATTAAAGAAATTATCATTTATTTCTTTGAAGAATTAACTTGTAAAATGAAAAATCATAAGATTAAAACAAAGATATGATCATATAAAAATTGCATTGAATATTTTATGCAAATTTTATGGTTGGTAAAAATAAAATTAATCATTTTATTAAGAAATGTGCATAATTTCTTGGGTCCATGCATGGTAATGTTATTTTAATTGTTCAAAAATTCGAGGAGCTAACACACCATCCATTTTTTTAACCTCAAAACCTTCCAATTGTACATGTTTCTTTCTACTTGATCTCCATTCATGAATGCAAAGGTAACATCCATTAAGTTCAACAACACTGAGAAATGCAAAGATTATTTATATAAATTTGATTTTTTCACTTGACTTTATAAAATATAATTTAAACCAATGTCTTAAACATATGAAACCCCCTTATTATTAATTAGCCTTGTACCCCATAAGATAAGGATATTTATTAACATTAACAAAGAAATCACATGATACATTGTGATAATATTTCAATTCCCATTTGTTGAATAAGTTTTTCAACTTTCACATCCACTTGATGAATTAAAACAATGTGTTTTACTATAGTGAAAAAAATGGAACAATTTTACCTTGCTCAAATAACAATAATTAGAAAAAATGACATAAAAACCAAACATTCACATATTAGGTCTTAGGGCTTTAGTTGAATAATTTGTACCTTTTGATATCTTCATCATAGTTAGTGGAAAAGCATTGATTGACCACTTTGGGATCCAATAGTCCCTCATTAACAAAAAACACACATTATACATATAAGTGATTATGTTGGGTATCATGGGGAAAAAAATAAAATCAATGGGATTGTTTTGAAAAAAGGAACACTTATCACAATGAGCATTTTTTCTTAAACTCCCCCAAAAAGTAGAGGAAAAAAGATGTTGAATAACATGCACTCCAATTACATTAAAAACATTATAACAAGTCTTTATGTTTCTAATATGCATAGAGCCTATTCCTAGTTAGGAAATTTCAAACAATCTGCTATGTTACAATAAACATGTAAAACATTTTTTGAATTTTTAAGGTGTTAGAAGAGGGCATCTTACATTTGTGAACAATGCCTTCTCACCAAAAGAATAGGTGTAAGGTGCCTCCACATGTAAAGGGATGCTTGTTTTTTTATCTAAGCATTCATCATAGCCTTGTGGTTTATGAATGTTTGATTCATGGTTTTCCTTATTCTTTAGGTTCAATTAATGTCCATTTGTGGGGGCTATGCCCCTTATTTCAAGATTGAGCTCACCATAGGTCATTACCATGAGCCACATATAATCATTTCTCCGAAAAAATAAAATAAAATAAAATAATGTTTAAAAGAGGAGACGTTATCTATTGTGTAGGGAAAAGGCTTTTGGTAAGGCACAACCAAGGTTGGTGGATAAGTCTTTTACCTTGGCATACCTATGGATAAACTTCAGAGCAAATATATACCATGTTGGGTTCATAATTATCTTCTATTATGATTTTCATTACCCTTTTCAAATTCCCATGAATTAACATTTCAAACTTATCATGTAGTTGTTTGTATGCATGATGGAACTTATGTGTCTTGGGTTTACACAAAGGTGGATAATTATTTTGACTAAGGCACAAAAAGAGCATATTCAAAATCCATCCTATAACTTATATGCATTTTCACGTTTTATGATGGATTTGTTTGCATTATAATGAATAATTATTTTAAATATTTTTTCTTTTGATATTCAATTTATGTCATTCATTACATTAATTAAATATATCAAGATTATATGGTTTATATCTTAGGTTTAATATCCAAGGTCTAAACAAAACCATAAATCTTGAAACCAAAAATCGTGTTGTGGTTAGTGGATATTTTTGAATTCAACTTGTATTTAGCCTTGAATAGGTGCAAAGGTGACAAAAGAATAATTTGAATGAACATAGCAAGGAACAACCAAACTTCAAAGTCAAAAACCAAATTTGGCCTCAACAACAAAATATCATTTAATGACATGACCTTTCAAGAAATTGGACTATTAAAGACTTGGTCCATTTCCCATTGTGAAGAAAATCAATGATGTCGTCTTCTAGCAAGTAAGTTTGCAAGTTCCATTAAAATTCATTATGTGTTTCATATTTCCTTGTTGGAACCCTACCATACATCCATCGTTCTAGGAAAAAATCATGAGCCACCTTCATTGATTGAAATCAATGGTGAACAAAAATACACACTAGAAAATATTATTGATTCAAGGACATCAAATGGTTAATTGTAATACCTCATTCATTGGCAAGGTTTTAACATGAGTGAATGCATATGGGAACCAATTACACATTTATCAAATGCCATAGAAAATATGAAAGAATTTCATAGGTGATATGCAAGCAAACCTAAGGATTGAAATTGTGTTCTTTTTCATTTGGATCCCAAATTTTGGAAATTTTTTGTAAGTAAGTGAAAAATATCAATGACATTAAGAATGGTACAATAAACCAACTTGTGTATTCTTTTAGGTTGGCAATGAACAAGTTCAACATTTTGATTTTTGGACTTTCTTTCATCAAATCTGACATATCATTTACTATTCACTATCATCTCTAATGATACTAAAAATGAAATTGATGTATAGAAGATTATACAATTCTTGTTAATAATGCCAAAAAAATTATTAAAAAAACTATATGCAATTGTAGCCATTATGATTGGATTGTCTAATTTGAATAAATTCATGGTTCAACATAAACATTCAACATTAAAAATAAGCAATTTAGTTATACATTATTTTTTATTTATCCTAAGTTTTGTAAATCAATTGGTAGAGGTCACACAAGCCACATTAACATTCTTGAATTTAGGATTGTATAGAATGTTATACTTGTAGTCCAAAGGGCACATGCCTTCTTTTTAATTTTAACATAAATTGTTATTTTGATCCTTCGTAGTAATCACAAAACCTTGCACACATTTAAAAAATTACTTATTTTGATTTTATAGCAAACAAATCAACTTAATCAAAATAACAAAACAAATAAGAAACAACATTTACATTTGGCTAAGGTACAACTTCATGTCCTTTTGTTGAACTTGGAGAAAGAAATCCATCAAGAATCTTGCAAGCTTTGAGATGTTTGCTTCAAACATATTTTTCATACATTGATTTCAAGAAATATTTAAAAAATTTCACCAATTGTCAAACCAATTTTTTGCCCATTTGTCCATCTTAAAGGACTTGTAGTGGCCATCTAATATAACCTCCAATAACTCCTCTTCACCAAATTTCTTGAAATCCTCACTAAGGATATTTAAATTGAGTTGGATTACATGAAAATGAATAAGAGGATGACACATTCTATAAAAAAAAGACCCTCCATCTCATCATTGTATCCTTTGTTAAACCACTTGTCACACTCCAAATTGGACATTGTATGTGTATTTCTAAGAACACCACTAAAAGAATCAACATCAACTATTTTAGAAATTGACACAAATGTTTTCAAAAACAACATAAGGTGATAGGAGTTATTTGGGGAAATGACACACTAATAGTAAGAGGTGTTACAAAATGTGACACATCTTATATATTAATTCAGTAAGTCTGTATGTATGTATGTCTGTCGAGGTCCTGAAACCCAGATCACTTTTAATAAAATTGTCCCCCCGAACTCGAGGGCCCAAAAACTATTCAAGACCTCGAGTTCTTACTTCTTACTTTTACTTTTACATCCGTTTTCGCGCAGCAACTGCCAGAGGTCCAAACTTCTTACTTTTACTTTTACGTCCGTTTCCGCGCAACAACTACCGTCGTCGATGGGGGAGGTATTTTTGGGATTTGGAGGGTGGGTGAGGAGATTTGGGTGCGCTTTTTTTGGGCTAAGGGTTTAGGAAGGTCATGATTTTTATTTTTTTCATGGAGGGGGGGAGGGGT
>Ga0209208_10010093_pt1 | contig 12315 bp, 7 predicted proteins | sample S1TSphfallax_3_FD_187694 | JGI IMG/M metagenome (GOLD analysis project Ga0209208, IMG submission 187694) | Host-associated microbial communities from peat moss isolated from Minnesota, USA - S1T2_Fd - Sphagnum fallax MG (SPAdes) (version 2) | ecosystem: Host-associated > Plants > Peat moss >...
CGCGTAGCGCGTCTCTTCTTCGCGCACAATCCGAGCCACTCGCCCAATGCTGTCCTGCAATTCCGGATAACCCGGCTTCATCAGGTCGGCCACAAAGCCCGTTAATTTATAAAGATAAGCTTCCGTCGCCCCCGCCAGACGCCCATTGCGCATCGCCCGCCGCATAATCTTGCGCAGCACATAGCCGCGCCCTTCGTTCGACGGCACCACGCCATCATGAATCAGAAACGTAGTCGCGCGCGCATGATCGGCGTTAATCCTCAGCGCCGTCTCGGCTCTGTCGGACGCATGCCGTTGAACATGCAGCAACTCCGCCGCCTGCTGCACAATCGGCTGAATCAAATCGGTATGGTAATTGGAAAGATGTCCTTGCAACACCGCCGCCACGCGCTCCAAACCCATGCCGGTATCAATGGAAGGGCGGGGCAGGGGATCCAACTTACCGTCTTGTGAACGGTCATACTCCATGAAAACCAAATTCCAAATCTCAACAAAGCGCCCGCCGCCATCCAGCGGAAACCGTTCCTGTTCCCGGCCCGGAGCCGCCGCTTCCGGCCCTAAATCAAAATGGATCTCCGAACAAGGCCCGCACGGCCCCGTCTCGCCCATCTGCCAGAAATTATCTTTCTCATCCAGCCGGAAAATGCGCTCTTTGGGAACACCAGCCACCTGCTGCCACAGATGTTCAGCTTCGTCGTCCTCGCGAAACACCGTAACGTAAAGCTTGTCCTTCGGAAGGCCATACCACTGCGGGCTGGTAATCAGCTCCCACGCATAAGCAATGGCATCCCGCTTGAAATAATCGCCAAACGAAAAATTCCCCAGCATCTCGAAAAACGTGTGATGCCGCCGCGTGTAGCCCACGTTTTCCAGATCATTGTGTTTCCCCCCCGCGCGCACGCATTTCTGCGAAGAAGTCGCGCGCGCATAATCGCGCGTTTCCAGCCCCAGAAAAACCTCTTTGAATTGGTTCATCCCCGCGTTGGTAAACAGCAGGGTCGGATCGTTGGCAGGCACCAGTGACGAACTGCGCACCACGCGGTGGCCTTGTCCGGCGAAGTATTCCAGAAACTTCGCGCGGATATCATTTCCAGTCATTTCTCCCTATTTTCGCATTGGCCGCATCCCCGCTCCCGTTAGCATCATTCGTTGTGAAGGCCCACCACGCTATGTTGCCCGGTGGGTCCCATCGGAATCGTCGGTTCCCAATCCGTATCCGTAAGCGCCCGGCGCTGACTTAAATCCTCCACCAGCCATTCCATCTGACTCCCCGCCCGAACGGAATCATCCCCTCGCAATCGAAGAAAACTCACCACACCCGGAACATCAACCTGTCGAACAGATCCATCTTTCTCTAAATGCGCCTCGCCCGCCAGCATCTTTAACGCCGGACCGCGCGAACTGCGCCGCAAGCTCGCTATAAAATCGCTGGTCCCGGCCTGCGTAACCAGTTTGTCGAACTCGACAACCACCACTTCCCGGCTGCCTGTTTTGGCGTCAGCAATGACATTGCGCACATGCCCTTCCACCGGCGTGCCGCCGCGGATGAACAGCCTTCCGTTCCAGACCACATCCCGCGCCACGGCGGCCCGCACGCTGCTTCCAATTTCCGCCTTGTCAAAATGAATTCCATCCTGAAGCTGAATCGGAATCCGCAAACCCACCGGCAAAACGGAAACCGCCCGCGCGGACTCCATCCCATCCGCCGCGCCGCCCTCCGTTTGATCAAACCGTACCGTCGCCTCCGCGCTGAACTTTCGGCACTGGCTCCAATACGCCCGCTCGTACACCGCGTCACCCGACTTGTGACCAACCCAAACTTCCGCCGACGACGGCAGCAAAGCCGGCCCTCCCGAAGCCGTCCCGGCTAGATAATCAATCAAAATACGCACCGATGAATACGGCGCCGAGGCCGGAATATCCTCCGCATTCACTTCCATCCGCAGCAGCTTGAGCGACCGCGCATCCACCGCAAACCGCCCCCGCTCGCCCACCCTGCTCCCTTCATCTCCCGAGACCAGCATCCACCCGCTAAACGCCCGCGGCACGCGGAAATCATAGCTCAAAATCTGCTGCTCCTGCTCGGCGCCGAAAATCGACGCATGGCTGGAAGAAAACAAATCATTCGCAAACATCGAAAACATCCCCGACGACGTCAATCCCGTCCCGGCAACACTCGCCAGCCCTCCCGGAACTTCGCGCACGTCTCCCGGCCGCGTAAAACGCTCATGCCCGCCAATCACACTCACCTGCACGTAAAACAAATCGCGATACGCACTTGCGCCGGGCGCTGGCCGCTCGCTTCTCTCCACCGTTTCCACGCAACTGTAATTCGCCACATCCAGAAGCGAAGCCTGAGCCTGCCGCCTGACACGCTCCAGCGTCTGAATCTGCTCATCCGCGGTCTTCCGCTGCCCCGCAAACGCGCCCTGCTTGTCTGCTTTGGGTGCGAAATAGGAGAGTCTGCTTTGCACCCGCAGACCGTCCTGATCCACCTTCACCTTTAAACGATGCACCGTTCCATTGTTCTTTGTGTCTTGCGGCGTGAATTCCAGCAAATACAAATATTCAGGAGGCAGCGCGAGCTTGCGAAAGCCCTCCACAAGATCGTTGCTGTTTTGAAAAAATGCGCCGCCCGTGCCATCGGCCAGTTCAGCCATGACATCCGCATTGGCCGACGCCAAATCGCGGCCATACCCGGTATTCGCTTGGAGCATTTGAGGAGACGTGAAGCCTCGCGCCGCTTGATCCGCCTGCGGGCCGTTGACGTAAAGTCCGCGCGCATCCAGGGTGTTCAGCGTTACATTCGACTGGGCGGCTGCATTGATGACATCCGATGTTTCCGGGCCTGCGTCCCGCGCCAAAAAGCCCGGCGAAACCAGGACAAGCGTGCGCTGCCCCGGTAGGGTGCCCATTTTCCGCAGAATGAACTTGATCATCCCCAGAGTGACGCGCGTGTTCAGATCCCCCTGGTTTACTATCTGCGACGCCACTGCTCGCGCGCGATCTTCCACCTCATGAGGACCACGCGCTTCCGTGCATTTCTTAACTTCATCTTTGGCTATGGCAAGCGCGCGCTCGTCATTCTGATTGACAATCAGATCCGCCTGATAGTAATTCATGTGAGGGCATTCGTGTCCAACGGTCTGATCAATGGGACTGCGGCTGGATGCCCGCGATGGCTTGCATGAGTTTGGAGCGGTCCATGGTGATGCCGCTGTTGGTTCTGCCGGAGACCGAGAAAACTCCACCGGCATCCGACTCGGTTAAAGATTCGGATAACATTCTCGTGCAGGCGTCCTTTACGCGAACCAAATCTTCCGCCGCCAGATGAACATCGTCGAACAGGAAGAGGATGAAGCGGCTGGGCGTCCCGGGGGCGGCGGTAGGGTTGGCAAGCCCGTCCGGCGAGGCGTGAAGCGCCGTGGCCGCGTCCGGCGCGCCGCGCTTCTCCAGCGTGAAGCCAGTCAGCGTTTGAAGCTTGCCGTTGTCGAATACCTGGAAATCGTCTTTGCCGAGAGTTCTCACCGGCTGGCCATGCCGGTCGCGGACAACCACCGGAACCACCACGACATTCAAGCTGCTGCCAAATTGCGGTGCATCGCTCTGGCTGCGAAGCGGCGAGGCTAGAAGCAACAGAACCGGCAAAACACGGCGAAGCATCATGATTCGAAGATTATCAACCTTTTTTCATGACTTTTTGTGGCTCAACTCCGCGTCTCGGCCTCCACCAGCCGTTCACATTTCACCAATAATCTCGGTGTGGTAAGCGAACGCGGCGCTCATGCAGTTATGATCTCAAAGATTCTCGCTCTAATGGCAAACCGCTAACCCGTCGATAGTTCCCCGTATAGCACGGATGCGAACTCTTGAGGTCATCTGCCTGGCGGCGTTTACCGCTCTTCTCACCGGAGCTGAACCGGCAGCCAAAGTTGACGCCCCTCTCGGCAGCATCGCTCAGGTGCTGCGGCTGACCAATGCCGAAGCCGCCCAGCAACATCCCTTCCGTCTGCGTGCTCAAGTAACCATTTACCAGCCGAAGCTTTACCGCTTCTTCCTGCAGGACGGCGCCCAGGCCATTTATTTCACCCCGCGGCACAATCACTTCCGTTTTCAGCCGGGCGATTTTGTGGAAGCCGAAGGTGTCACCATCGCCGGCCGGTTTGCGCCCACGCTGGAAGTGCGAAAAGCCACGCTCGTGGGCCATGGCCCCCTGCCTAAGCCCCTTCAGATAGGGGAACAGCCGATGCCGGATGCCGGCAACGTCTGGTCCGTGGCGCGCGGCCGCATTCTCAGAGTCAAGAATTCCGTCATTGCCAGAAGCAAGGCCATCAACTTCGATTTGCGCCTCGCCTCGGGCGAGATCATCGTCCTCCGCGTGGGCTCCAATGAGGGTTGCAAGCTGGAAGCGCTGGTCGACGCAAAAGTGGCCGCTTTCGGCATCATTACCGACATTACCTACCTGTCGCAGAGCTCCTACAGCCACTCCAATTACGAACTGGTGGTCTCCAATTGCCAGGACATCCACGTCACATCCCCCCCGGTGGAGGATTGGTCCCTGCCGCTCATACCCATCAGCAGCTTGCTGGCATACCGCTCGGGCGCCAACATCGACAGCGTTGTCCATGTCAGCGGCGTTGTTACCCTGAATAGCGGTATCGATGGATTCGTCATCCAGCAGGGCGCCAGCGGCGTCATGGTGGAACCAAACGTCCCTGGCCCGCTTCCCGCCATCGGCGACAGCGTCCAGGTCACGGGCCGTATCGCCCAGGGCACGCGCGGAATTAAGAGTCTGGTGTCGGCCCAGGTCCGGCCCGCGCCCCAGCCCGAACACTTTACTATTCAAACGCTGGTGGAGCATGACTTCGCCCGCTTTGCTTTTTCCGGCCTGCTGGAACGGGTGGATGCGCGCGTTGTCTCACGCAATATAACCGCGGAACGCGCCTTATTTGGCCTCCGGCTGGGACAGACAGACTTCACGGCCGAACTTCCATTCCCGCCCGCTTCCCTAATAAGTCACACCCCGCCCGAAACGGAACTGCCGGAAATCGGAGACTGGGTAAGCATTACCGGTGTCGGCGCGGCCCAGTTCGACATCGACCGCGGAAGCGATAACATCAGTTTTGAGTTGCGCTCCCCCGCCGACTTCGTGATCCTGCAAAAACGTCCCCTCTCCGAACGGCTGCACTGGGAACGCATCACCCTGGCTGCGGCCGGTTTGGTGTTGTGCGCCTTCTTCTGGATCACCAGCCTGCGGAACCGCGTCCTGGCCCGCACCCGGCAATTGGAGGAAGCCAACCGCAGCCTGGAACAGGCGCGCCAGTTGGCGGAGGAGGCCAGCCGCGCCAAAGGCGAATTCCTGGCCAACATGAGCCATGAAATTCGCACCCCCATGAACGGCGTGCTCGGCATGATCGAACTGGCGTTGGACGCCGATCTCACGCCCGAGCAGACCGAGTTAATCGAAACCGCGCAGTCTTCGGCGAACGCACTGCTGACGGTTATCAACGACATTCTGGACTTCACCAAAATTGAAGCCGGCAAGCTCGATCTGGACCCGATCCCCTTCCGTCTCCGCGAAAGCGTCCACCGCATTATGAAGCCGCTCGCCTTTCGCGCCGAGGAAAAAGGACTGGAACTGCTGACCAACATTCGACCCGACGTGCCCGACGGCATTGTGGCCGATCCCACCCGCCTGGCCCAGATCATCATCAATTTGGTGGGAAACGCCGTGAAGTTCACCAGCAGCGGAGAAGTGGAGCTGTGTGTCTCCCTGGAGCACTCGGACAACGACCGCCGCCTGCTCCATTTTTCAGTGCGCGACACCGGCATCGGCATCCCCATCGAGAAGCAAAAAACAATCTTTGAAGCCTTTTCCCAGGCCGACGCCGCCACCACCCGGAAATTTGGCGGCACGGGTCTGGGGCTCACCATTTCTTCACGCCTGGTTCGCCTCATGGGCGGCAATATCTGGGTCGAGAGCGAAACGGGGCAGGGAAGCTGCTTTCATTTCACCCTCGATGCGGCCATTGTGCCCGAGGAGCAGCTCGAAATCGAGCCGCCTTCCGAGCTTGTCCCGCTGGCCGGTTTGCCGGTCCTGATTGTGGACGATAACGCCTCCAGCCGCCGCATTCTGTCCGAAGTCGTGGCCGCCCAGGGCATGTTTCCTGTCGAAGCCTCCAGCGCCGGCGAGGCGCTCGAACATCTGCATCGCGCGGCGGAAATGCAAACCCCCTTTCCGCTGGCTTTGCTCGATTGTTATATGCCCGACGTGGACTGCTTCGAACTCGCCGGCCAGATTCGCCAAACCGAATTATTTTCGGGCATCACGCTTGTCATGCTCACCTCGGCCGGGCAGCGCGGCGATGGCGCACGCTGCCGGGCACTGGGCATCAACGCCTACCTCACCAAGCCCGTTGCCCCTTTTCAGTTGGTCAACGCCATCAGGCTGGCGCTGGGATGTCAGTCCGAGACCACCCGCGACGCCCCCCTCATCACCCGCCATTCCTTGCCCCCGCATGAAGCCGAACTGCGCATCCTGCTGGCCGAAGACAATCCCGTCAACCAGAAGGTGGCCCGGCGCATGCTCGAAAAATTGCACCATTCCGTCACGCTTGCCGGAAACGGAAAAGAAGTTCTTCTAGCGCTGGAGCAGCAGTCGTTCGACTTGATCTTGATGGACGTGCAAATGCCGGAAATGGATGGAATTCAAGCCACCGCCGCCATTCGGCGAAAAGAAATGGGAGGCAGCACCCGCATCCCCATCATTGCGCTCACCGCCAACGCCATGGCCGGCGACCGCGAATTCTGCCTGAATGCGGGCATGGACGGCTACGTGGTAAAACCCATCCGCTCCCAGGAGCTTTTCAACGAGATCAACCGCATCCAAAAACAGGTGGCGGTTTCGCCTGCCGGTTAGGCCAGCAGCGTTTTCACATACTCCGGCTTTAGCGGCAGCCGCCGCGCCACTTTCCCCGTGGCATCCAGCAGCGCGCCCGCGATAGCTGGCGCAGCCAGCGCATTGGCCGCCTCCGAACCCTGGCCATAGCTTCCCACTCCCGAATTATTCACCAAAACCACTTTGATCTCGGGCACGTCCGCCATGGTGAGAATCGGATAACTGCGCCAGTCGCTCGCTGTGATTCCGCTTTCATCGAACGACAGTTCTTCCAGCAGCGCCATACTCACGCCCATTACCGCGCCGCCTTCCACCTGGCGTTTCAACTGCGCCGGGTTGATGACAATGCCGGGGTCCACCGCTACCGTTATCTTTTCCACCTTGATAACACCTGTCTTATGTTCAACGGCAATATGCGCCACGCAAGCCCAATATGTGCCTGCCCGGAACATCACCGCAACGCCTTGCCCGCGGCTCACACCATCACTCCCGCGCGCTGGACGCATATTCCATCCCGAATTGTCGCGAACCGCTTCCAGCACGCCCAGAAGCCGCTTCTCGCGCGCATGCTGAATGCGAAATGCCAGCGGGTCTTTCCCGCCCAGCACGGCCGCTTCCGTAATCGCCAGCTCGCGCGGAAAGTTTTGCTGATACTGTCCCGGAGTCCGCATGCTGTGATCGCGCAGACCCACATTGATTGGCGAAGAAGTCTGCCCCACCTGGCCCGTTCCGTACGCGCGCTCCAGCACGGCAGGAGTCGCGTCGTAAACCCAGGGGTCGTTCATGCCATTGGCAATGCCGAAAATCGAACCCTTCTCATTCGGCGCGGGAATCGTCGGCAGCCCGGCCAGAAGCGCGCCCACCAGCCGGTCATCCTGCATCGCCGGCATGTAGTGGCTGATCTCATACCCGCTTAAACTGCCTTGCGCATCCAGGCTGAGCCGGACATCGGAAAGCGCCGCCGACGATTGCGTCGACCATTGCAGATCATCCGGTCTCATCCATTGCACGCGCACCGGCTTGCCCACTGCCTGCGACAAAATAACCGCTTCATCCTCAGCCCCGGCATTCCCGCCATTTGATCGGCCATAATGCCCGGCCCCCGCGAACGTGCGCACAACCACCTTGTCAACGGACGTGCTCAGCATAAACGCAATCCCCGTCCGCAGCGCTTGCGGATTCTGCGTGTGTGTATAAACATACACACTGCCGTCCGGTCGAACATCGCCCACCGCCATCGTCGGCCCAATCGGCGCGTGTTTCAGAAACGGAAGCTCATACGTCGCCGTCATTTTCTTCGGCGAACTCGCGATAGCCGCCGCCGCGTCGCCCTTGTTGGTCTTGGCCGCCGCCACCGGAGCGTTCTTCCAGTCCGCATCCTCTTTAAAGTAGTGAAACAGCCGCTGGTCTCCCGGCAAACCTTTCCATTCCGTCCACTTCGTGCCCGCTGCCACTTGCTGCGCGGCCTTGATGGCTTCCCATTCCGTAGGCGCAACCACACCCACCAGATTGCCCTTCACCACCACCTGCGAATTCGGAAAGCGCGTTTTGTCCAGCGCACCCGCCGAAACCAGCTTGGAACCTAGTGACTTCGGATGAATCACCCGCGCATGCAGCATGCCCGGCAGACGCACATCCGTAACCCACTTCTCCTTTGCCGTCACCTTCGAAACAATCACCGAGTTGGGAAACGATTTGCCAATAACGCTGTACTCGCTCACCGGTTTCAGCGGCGGATTCCCGTCCACCGTCAGCCCGAACATGCTGTTCAAATCGCCCTTCACCGGAATCGTGAGGTTCAGCTTCTGGCCTTTCACCAGGTCGCCATAGGAGACGCTCTTGCCCCCGCCCGAAACCACGCCCTCTTTTACCGAAAGCTGATCTTTCGCCACGCCAAGCTGCTTCGAGGCCAGATCCAGAAGCGCCTGATACACATACGCCGCCGCCTTGCGCACATTCGGCATGCCGCCGCCCAGCAAATCGAACGTGCCGCCGCCGTCTGGCGTGCGGTCCGTGTCGCCGGAGACAACCGTCGTGATGGCCGCGAACGGCGCGCTCAGTTCCTCGGCCACAATCTGCCGGTAAGCCGTGAAAATCGTCCCCTGGCCGAAATCCGACTTGCCCGTGCGCATTAAAATCGTGTTGTCTTCATGAATTTCAATCCACGATTCCGGCTTAGCCGGATTCAGGACATCAGCGCTAACTCGTTTTCCCGCCAAGGCAAATCCAGCCAGCAGCGCCCCGCCTGCCTGCACAAACCCGCGCCGCGAAAGCGCCGCCCCAAAGACGCTGGTGTTCATGCTTCGCTCCTTTTCGACATCGTGGCCGAAGCCCGCTGCACCGCCTGAATAATTGCCGTATAACTCCCGCATCGGCACAGATGCGGCGAGATGCCGCCGGTAAACGCTTCCTTAATCTCCGACACCGTCGGCGAAGCGTTTTTCTCCAGCAGCTCCGTCGCCTTGATCATCATGCCGTTCTGGCAAAACCCGCACAGCGGCGTCTGTTCTTCAATCCAAGCCGCCTGCACCGGATGAATCGCCTCCGCTTCGGAGAGCCCCTTCTGTTTTGCCCACCTCGCCGAAAGACCTTCCAGCGTAGTCACTTCCTTGCCCGTCACCGATCCCAGCGTGGTGATGCACGACCGCACTTCCTTGCCATTCAGCAGCACCGAACAAGCCCCGCACTGCGCCATGCCGCACCCGAATTGCGGACCCGAAAGCTCCAAATCATTCCGCAGCACGTAAAGCAGCGGCGTATCCGTCGGCGCCTGAACCTCGCGCTTCATTCCATTCACCACAAAACTGGTCATGCGAATCTCCCTGGCAGCATTCATTATCCTGCATTTTTGTACTGCTCATCACTCACTTTTTCCAGCCAGTCGGCCGTCTTCCCGTCCAGCGCCTCCTGAATGGCAAAGTGCGTCACCGCCGTGGTCGGCGAAGCACCATGCCAGTGCTTCTCGCCCGGAGAAAACCAGACGACATCACCCGCCCGAATCTCCTCCACCGGACCGCCCCAAAGCTGAATCCGCCCAAACCCGGCCGTCACAATCAACGTCTGCCCCAGCGGATGCGTATGCCAAGCCGTCCGCGCGCCCGGCTCAAACGTGACGCATGCGCTGACCACGCGCGCCGGCGAAGGCGCGCTGAACAGCGGGTCCACCCGCACCGTGCCAGTAAAGTAATCGGCCGGTCCTTTGCCGGAAGCCTGTGATCCGTTTCTTTTGATTTCCATCTCGTTAGCGTCCTGTCAAGGCCTCAATATGCGCCGGATAGCGCGCGCCTTCCACCGTAATTTCCGAAGCCGCCTCATCAATATCCCGCAAATCCTGTGATGAAAGCTCCACCTCAGCCGCGCCGTTATTTTCTTCCAGCCGCTTCAGTTTTGTCGTGCCGGGAATCGGCACAATCCATGGCTTCTGCGCCAGCAGCCACGCCAGCGCAATCTGGGCCGGAGTCGCGCCCTTCTGTTCCGCCACTCTGCCCAGCAAATCAACCAGCGACAGGTTCGCCTTGCGCGCCTCCGGTGTAAAGCGCGGCAGAAAGCTGCGAAAATCGCCGTCTTTAATCGTCGTGTTCTCGTCCATCTTGCCGGTCAGAAAGCCCTTCCCCAGCGGGCTGTAAGGAACAAACCCAATGCCCAGTTCTTCCAGCGTCGGAATCACTTCCGCTTCCGGCCCGCGCGTCCACAAAGAATATTCGCTCTGCACCGCCGTCACGGGCTGCACCGCATGCGCCTTCCGAATGGTTTTCGCCGCCGCCTCCGATAGCCCGAAATGCCGCACCTTGCCCTGCTGAATCAAATCCTTCACCGCCCCGGCCACATCTTCAATCGGCACATCCGGATCCACGCGATGCTGATAAAACAGATCAATCGCCTCCACCTTCAGCCGTTTCAGCGAACCCTCCGCGACCTCTTTAATGTGTTCCGGCCGGCTATCCAAACCCCGGTTGCCCGGCTCCGCGTTGGGATTCAGCTTGAACCCGAACTTCGTCGCAATAACCACCTGCCCGCGAAACGGCGCAAGCGCCTCGCCCACCAGTTCCTCATTAATAAACGGTCCATACACCTCGGCCGTATCGAAAAACGTGACGCCGCCTTCCACGGCGGCTTGAATCACCGCGGTCATGTCCTGCTTGTCCTGCGGCGGTCCATACCCAAAACTCATTCCCATGCAGCCCAGGCCGATTGCGGAAACTTCCAGGCCGCTGCTTCCCAATTTTCGTTTTTGCATGACTCTTCCTGACTCTAGCCTAGGGTCGCCAGCCACGGAAGCGGTATCCCGATTCTTCCGATTTATTGCCTATTCCTCTGCGCCGCGTCATTTTTACGCAACGTCGCCAAAAACTCACAATGAAAAGACAAAAACATCGCTCCCGGAAGCGATAGCAACATATTGTTTGCCATCAACCGCGTAACTCATTGGCGACGCATGAATATCCTGCCCTGTATTGAAATGCCAAAGAGACTTTCCGCTCACTGCGTCAACCGCTTCTAATGCCTGCGAATCGTCCGCAAAGAAAACCAATCCCCCGCCGGTAGTCATCGTCCCGCCCCAGGATTCGGCCATTCCCACCTGCGGATATTGCCACGCAAGCTTCCCCGTTTCCACGTTATAAGCCAGCAGAATCTTCTGCCCATGCTGGCCCGGGACATTCTTGACGCCGGTTGCATAAAAGTCCTGGCCTTCGGTGAACTGCTGCGGCTTGGTGAAGAAAACCTGGCAGCTTTCGAGTGCCATGAAGTAGAACAGGCGGGTATCCGGATTGTAGGACGGCGAAAACCAGTTGGTGGCGCCGGTCATGTCCGGGCAGATCGTTGTGCCGCCCGCGCTCGGCTCTAGCCCGCTGCGAATCGGTCTGCCGGTTGCGTCGATTCCTTTGGCCCAGGTGAGTTTCTTAACGAACGGCGTGGCCGAAAGAAATTTACCGTTGGCGCGATCCAGCACATACAGAAACCCATTGCGGTTCGCTTCCACCAGCAGCTTGCCCGAAGATCCCTTGTACTCGCCGTCCACCAGCACCGCCGTCTCCACCGCATCATAGTCGAAAAGGTCGTGCGGAGTGAATTGAAAATGCCATTTCATCTTGCCCGTGTCCGGGTCAATCGCCAGCAGGCAGGAAGTGTACAGGTCGTCACCCGGCCGCACACTGCCGTCGAAATCAGGAGCGGCATTGCTGGTTCCCCAGTAAAGGGTGTTCAGTTCGGGATCGTAAGTGCCGGGCATCCAAGTGGTGGCCCCGCCGCGCAAATAAAGGTCCCCCGGCCAGCTTTCTGATCCGTGCTCACCCGGACCCGGAATCGTCCAAAGCCGCCAGCATTCCTTGCCGCTATTGGCATCGAATGCGGCCAGGAAGCCGCGCACTCCGTCATCTCCGCCGGAAGTGCCCACCAGCACTTTATTCTTCACCACC
>Ga0209208_10010094_pt1 | contig 12315 bp, 5 predicted proteins | sample S1TSphfallax_3_FD_187694 | JGI IMG/M metagenome (GOLD analysis project Ga0209208, IMG submission 187694) | Host-associated microbial communities from peat moss isolated from Minnesota, USA - S1T2_Fd - Sphagnum fallax MG (SPAdes) (version 2) | ecosystem: Host-associated > Plants > Peat moss >...
TGAATGAAGGCCACACAACACGGCAGTGAGTGTTACATGAGATCATCAGTCCCCTATCTTAGCTCTTTCTTCCTTTCTTCAGTTCTTTGTAGCCTCTTTAAGGGATTTCGGAACTCTTTTTTTTCAGATACCAAGGAGCCAGAACATCAATTTCCTTCTGCTTGTTTGGAAATTCGGATGGAGATTAGGCAGAATTTTTCCACCAAAAAAAAAAGGATTTGAAAGTAGGGTTTTGGTGAACTTCCTTCCCAAGCATGTTATTACCCTGATTTCTTACAAGATTTCTTAAACAATTCATTACCAGCCATGAGGAGGCCTCTTTTAGGGTTTTTGGAACTCTTTTGATTTTTCAGTTATCAAGGAGCCAGAACATCAATCTCCTTATGCTTGTTTGGAAATTTGGATGGAGATTAGGTTGATTTTTTCCACTAAAAAAAAGGATTTGCAAGTAGGGTTTTGGTGAATTTCCTTCCCAAGTATGTTATTACCCTGATTTCTTACAGCAAGATTTCTTACACTTCATTATCAGTCATGAGGAGGCCTTGCATCTCATCTCTGTTTTCATTTCACATTTGTCACATCCAGGTGGGGTTCTTTTAGGCCTTTTTTTCTGCCAACTATAACAGATATCAACAGTCCTTAGTCAGAAGATTTGCATGTGAATTAGGGGTGAAGTTTGTCTCATATAAGTGAAAGCATCTGATGTCATGACATGATGATGATTTTGTTAATAGGAGCAAAGTGGCTTTGGAATTCATATTTGAGGACACCATGGTCCTGAGTTCTCATCTGCACCCAAAATAACCTCTGAGGTTGTTACATATAGGTGAATGCTTTATGTATTAGGTACCTTTAGACCCTTCAGGTATTTAAACTTATTGTAATGAGGCAGACACATTGAGGGTAGCAAAAACTCCAGAAGGGACTTAAGATATACCCTCTAACGAAAAGGCTCATCAAATTGTTCTGTGACAGCTTGGCCAAGACCTTATGAACCTTATAAGGTTAAAGACAGCTTGGTGGGGATGTTATGAAATCATAGCAAGTATGATGCAATTTTATGTGTTGGGATCATCTTCAATGTACACTAAAGGTCACTTCACACTGAGGGATAAGTATCCTGCTTACCTGTAGACGTCCATCAGGTGTCCAAATATACTTTTTAGAGTGTAGATATGTTTGTGTTCATGAATATTGATTTTCATTTGTATTGTTTGTTTGTAGCATTTCTTTCATTTGCAATGTCATCAAGCCATCTTCTATTGATCTTAATTTGTAGCATTCACTTGTAGCACATCTTTCATTTGTAGTGTCACCAATAGCAACTCGTGTTTTCTATGTTTTTTTTTGTTTGCATCAAAAGCTTCTTCATCAACACGTTCATTAATGTTCAGTATGTTCATCAATGTGCATATCCTTTCTTCATTTTGCAGCATATCCTTTCATCATTGTTGTCTATATTTGCATTGTTTCAATTGTTTCTATGAAGTTTCAATTGCATTGTCTCCTTACTTTTTTTATTTTTGTTTATAGTATATTGAATGTCATGAGGCCATTGAAGATCATTTTCTTGCACAATTCTTTCAGCTTGTAATTTATTTTTGAGTCAAGATCTAGGTGACTAGGTGAAAACCAAGTCAACAACCTAGTTTTTTCAATTTCTTATGACTCAATAAGGTGAGTGGTGAATTGAGCACTTTCTAGTAATTAGGTCTTTTGTGAAGTAGTTAATAGAAAGATTGAAGCACAAGATGGAGAAGAACGATACTCAACATTGGCGTGTTCTTCTAGTGAGCACTACAGTGGCATGTTCATTATACAAGCTTGCACATGCATTTGAATAGTTGCAATGCAACAAGCTTTTCAGAATCAAAAAGTCCACAATTCATTTAGTGTTGCCCAAAATATTACATGTTGTGAACAAAGTTTTCAAGGACTAGGTTTGATGGGTTCAATTGGCTACATGTGATAGAAAGGTTCAAGGAGTTGTCAAGTGTGCCAAGTATCTAAGGGGTGATTAATGTTGCATAAATTCATATTCAAAAACCAAAGGTCCCTTTTACAAGTGATTAATACTCCTTCAAATACAAGGCATATCCTATGCAATTGCAAGCAAATGTTGATAAAAGGAAATGACTTTTTGACATTTTTGTTGACATGCCAAGGTCTAGGAACAATACAAGAATGTTGCATTTGTCTCCAACTCACTCTAAGGTTACATTGGGAAATGTGTTCCATGAACAAAATTCACATGAAGGGATCAAACCCTACATAATTGGGGACAAGGGATACTTGTTGCTACCATGGTTGATGGTACTTAAAAAACAAATTGAAAGTGACATTATTTGCTAGAAGCGTTACATAATAGGCAATTGTTTCATGCAAAAATTGTGGTAAAAAATAATTTCAGTATATCCAAAAAGACCTTCAAGGAATTGTTGATCAAATCAAACCTAAATGTCTTATTCTTTCTAAATGTGATCATCTACTCCCACATGCTACAAAAATAATTTTGAATGGCAAAGATATTGACATTGATGAATTGATATTCCAACCCAAAGCATAAAATGTGCCAAATTACATAAAAGGTGTGAAGAGGAAAGACTTTCATCAAGGGGTATGAGATGATGAGGTGAATGAGCTTAATGTTGATATTGTATTTCAAGGGGGTGACATTTATGGGGTCAACTAACACATTGCAATAAAACGTACCTAGGAAGACTATTACAAAATCATAGACACATGTTTTGAATTTTTGCAACTTTGTGACATTGTTTTCAAAATTGTGAATGCATGTTATGTCTACAATGCATCTCAATTAAAAATCAAAGTGATTCAAATCAAATCAATAGGAATTAAACTTGATGTAAGCAAATGCTTTGAACTTTTATGAATTCTTGTAGTTATTTCTTGTAAAATGGTATCATTTCATGCATTCTTGCAATCATTGTGGAACATTTTCCTAATTTAGTAAGTCATCCCATTATAAATTTGTTAAAGAATTTGGTGAGTTATTTGGTGGCATCACTATTTGGTATCGATAAATGTGTGACACATCATAATGCTAAAATTTCATAACACATGGACCATGCATTTGCTCATCTTGTGTACCTTTTTTATTTTTAGATTTTGCATTCTTGCATCTTTGAATGGCACTCCTTATTCTCAAGATGCATGATCTTGGTTTTGTCCATTGTTTCCAACAATTTTTCTAATGTTTTCATTTGTAAATTCAATGATTGAAAAGAAAACCAATGTTGTGGGCATATATCATTTACTTGAATATACCCATTGGGTATGGGTAAGGTATGTTATTTACCTTATGTTATTTTCTCAAAATCAATATATAGTTTAATCAAATGCATACCCAAGGATATATAAATTTGGAAAAACATACCTATTTCATAATCTTGGATATATCTCAAAAATACCTAGATCCAAAGTCGGATATGTTCTCAAACCTAGGTAAACCTTATTAAGGTAAATTTTACCTAAACCTTAAAATTGATGACATTATTTCTAATGATTATTGTGGAAGGTTTCCAATTTCCAATGTTGTGTTCAAGTTTTGAGTTCCATGTTTAGGTTTTCAAGGTCATGCTCAAGTTTCCAAGTTTCTAATGTGTTCCAAATTCTTGTTCAGGTTTTCAAGTTTCTAGTGTGTTCCAAGTTCTTGTTTAGGTTTCCAGGTTTCTAGTGTTGTGCTCAAGTTTTTTGTGTGTGAGTGTAATGATGTTCATGTTTATAAGGTGCTCCAAGTTTGTGATCCAAATAGTTCATGCTCAAGTTTCCAATTTCAGGTTGCCAATGTTCCAAGTTCATGTTAGACAAGTTTCCAAATCACTAGTTTCTAGTAACAAGAGGTTGAGTTACATAGGTTTCCAAGTTCGTGTCACCCAAGTTGTTTTTTAGAGAAATAATGTAAAAAAAATCTAATTTTTTGTTCCATGTAGCTTGAAATGGCAAACAAAAACCCTGGCCACCCAAAGGAGTTCACCATTCCAAATGGTGATGCACCTTCATCCACAATTATTGTTGTTGATTTTCATCAATTGGCAAGTCTAATACAACCAAGCTTGGTCTTGAGCCCATTCAACTAGTTACATTACAATAACCCTAAGCAAATGGCATGTTGTTTAATTTTTATTTCAATGGCCTTTAATTTTATGTATGTATAGGAATAAAAAATTGAAGTACTTTTATGTCATTTTATTATTGTAATTTGACATCACATGTGTGCATTGTCCCACTAGATTTAGGCCTTTCAAAGTTGTCCAAATAAATTTCAAAATATGAAAAAAAAAAAAAAAATTATTAAATAAGATTTTTTAAAAACCTTGACCCTACCTTAATGGGAAAAATTCATAATATACCCTTACCCATTGGGAAAATAAATTGAAAATTTGTATATGCCAATTTTACTTTAAAATATATTCCAAAAAATGTACATGCACAACACTAGAGAAAACATTGTTGTGCTTCCTATTAACTTTAGTGTTTCCTACTATATGTGTTTAAGGAATGCTAACAAGGTTGATCACATGAGGCAAGTGGTTGTTGTTTGGCTAGTTTTTGTTTAAGATAATTTTGTCAATTCTTCAAATAAGTCCATGAAATCAGTAATTCTTGCACCATCAATGTTTGGGACATTGTTTTATGATTACAAATCATCATTCACATCTTGAGTCTCTTTCGTAGGTGGGCTTTAAACTTCATCTCCTTCAACATTCACATCCTTCATGTGCAAGCAAGCATTAACAACCTTCTCACTTTGAAATGTTTCAATGAAATCATAACATTCTCAATTGAATTGTTAAGGTAAATGAAATCATTAATTTTTTCATAAGAACTCTCCCAAAAGTACGATTTCTAGGTGTTTTGTGATAATTAAAAAGCCTTTTGTAGTTTGAATTGAATGCATCCCACTTGTTTTTACACATTGTTTCCTTTTTCATAATATTGATTTTGGTCTTCTTTTGCAACTTTTTGACAAATTTTTCTTGACATTGCGTAGCATGTATCATTTGTGATCGTAGGTCAATGACTTCATTTTTGTGTTATGTGTTTTGCATGTTTGCAAGATTGTTGGGTGATTCAAATGAAAACCATCCCAATTTTCACTTTGAATATCATTAATTATCATTGGATACCATACTTGGGTTGAAAATTGGGCACTTCGATTCTCACTAAGTTGAGAACTAGGTATCATGAAACTTGGTTAGTTTTCTTTGCTAAAAAACTAATACCTATGTAAAGTATTGGGACCTTACCTAGTTCCGATTCTTAGCCCTTAAACATAGTATAAATATAAAAAGTATAGTCAAGCGACTATTGTATTTTGAAATGGGGGGCGGGGGGGGGGAGGGATTTCCTATTTATATGTACACTTAATGGATCAAAAGAGGTTAAATCCTAGGGGAGGGATTCTTTGTTTATGGTGTCCCAAGATAAATCAAAACCCTTGTCTTGGCACATCCAAGGCATTAAAAATTGTCAAAAACATATTAGAAATGATAAAATTATGGTCCCCAAAAATAAAAGGGTCAAAACATCGAAAATAAAATTTTCAAAACACTTGGGAGCCAATAACCAAACATCCAAAGATTCTTTGGAAGTAAGTGGGGTCTAGAAGAAGAAAACAAGTTTTGTGACTTGGAAATTTTATTTTTTCCTTGTTTTTTTTGTTTCACCTTTGAATTTCATTACCAAAAATTTATTCATTCTTTTTTCATTGGAAAATGAAAATTTTAAAAATCAAGTTCTTTATATATATATAATTTAGTTATGAAGAAATTGCCTTTGAAAACCAATGATTCTCGCATTTGTGAGAATAATTTTCATAAGAATTGGATGAATTTTTATCTTTAAAAAAGTTGAAACCTTGTCCAATTTTCTAAAATGAAAAATAAATCAAAAAAATTGAGCCAACTTTTTTATTATGTTTCCTAAACCAAAACCAATGGTTCTCACAAAAAAACTAACAACCACCCAACAATAGTTTGCAAGAAATGAACATTAACATTTCATTGTGCTCCCAATTGCCATGGCAAGTACCAAAAAATCGAACATTTTTCACAACGCATTGTTATGTTTATCACATTAGTTTTAAAAATAAGTTATGTTGGTTTAACACCACTAATAAAAGCAAAAATCTAGGAATTCAACAAGTTTTTATCACCACTTTTTACACTTATCTTTTTTTTATCATTAAATGTTAAATGTTTTGTTAGCATGCCATATAAGCAAGATGTGTCAACTATATATTCAACAACACAATATGTAAACAATGTTATCATAACTTATATTTAACAATGTTATTACCTTTAAATGTGAACATACCTTAAGCCAATTTAAATGTATTTCGAGTTTGGTATAAACCACTTTGCAAAAGCATGTGAGGCATTGGGTGACACCAATAGGTGAATTCAAATATTTAAATATTTAGAGAAATGGGCATAATGGCATGTACATGCTCCTTTACATAATAATTTTCATGTGGATTTGCAAAAAAATTGTGTGGATTTTGCAAAATAGTCTTGTAGATAATAGGTCTTGGCACCTGCCGAAGTTAGGTTTGGTAGACCCCACATGACCTTTCCATTATGCCTTTGTAAGGGACTAAAAAGAAGGAGAAATGGTCATATAAAAACCTTTCCATCTATGAACATGTTTGGGATAACAATAACAAATTTGACCTTCCAATTGAATTTGAAAGGAGAACAAGGTATTTCCTTTCCACCTTTGGATAGAAAGTGAACCAAAGGGCAAACAATTACAAAGTACCATTTTTCTTATTCACTATGAAAAATCTTGTCAACTATAACAACATTACTTTGCAACTAGAGTTCCAAAAAACAAAAAAAACAATTGCACTACAACTAAAGCATGAAAATACAAGCAATTAATAAATAAAATGCAACCCCGAAAAATCAAGGAGCTGTAATATTAGTTGCAACTTAGTTGCAAATGGGACACCTATACAATGTAATGTACACATCATACATACAAATGTAATCAATCGTGTTCAATTTTCTGTCAAGTTGCACTTTAGTTGCATGTGATAATTACATTACAATTGACATAGATGTAACACCCGATCAACAATTACATTGCAACTACTATATGATGTTGACGCATATGATCATGTCACATGTATGCATTACCACCACACATTAGATATGACACTTGCAACTAGTTGTCAACTATGATTTCTATTGATACAACTAGTTGTGCCACTATGTTTTTCACTATTTTGTGAATGTTGTTCAACTACTAAAAATTTAATAACTAAAAAATCATATTTAATCTTTAATATTTGTTAATAATGAATTTTTTTTTCAATAATTTATGAAGTATGAACTAACTAATTAGATTGAATAATTAAAAATAATTTAAATTAATCAATCTAATTCAAATAATTAGTTTTAAATTTAATTCAGAGAAATCATTTTAAAATTAAAAATTAGATAACAACTGATTAAAAATAAAAATTAAGATAATTATTTATTTGAAATAACTGACAAAAAATTATTTAAATTAACCTAAATAATTAAAAAAATCAAAGAAAATTTCAAATAATTATTCGCATATATAATTGTCAAATAATTATTTGATTACTTATGTAATTTTAAAATTAAAAAATAAACGCATAGATTGTGGGAAAACCTTTTTCCAATTTCAACCTAATTTGTAACTAATCTGCAGTTAACAAATTTAACCTATAAGTTTTGTCCTTGAATCTCATTTCACAAAGTATATAAAAAAGATTTTTTTTTTAATGTGTTCACATTTAAATACATTTGTTTGTTTGGGATGAATTGAAAAAAACTTAACCTTAAAAACAAAACATAAATTTTTTTACAAAAATACTTACATGGTTGCACTTTAGTTTGCCTTCCTTTCTCCTTTCCTATCTACTTGTCTACTTCGGTAAGTAAGTAGTTAAGCATATTTTTTTACCTTCCATAAATAGGTAAGTAGGTATGTAATTTAAGTATGTATGTATGCCCTACCTACCTATGTCTATGTATTGACCTACCAAGTTCTTTAAATACATTATTATTATTTCAAATTTCAATTAATATGCCACATGGCAACTTTTGACTATGCCACATATCACAATCTAAAACCATATGAAGAACAATCATAATGAATGGTGGAAATCAATATTTAGAAAATAAAATATTTTTCACCCATAAATTCTTATAGTGCCACATGCCAGATTTTGATGGATCGATGAAAACAACATCAACATGATGTTACCATGGTAGTTAGAAATTAGTTGCATTAGAGTTACATAATAATTGTGTTTATATAATTATAATTAAGCTGCACAAGTTGCATGTGTATACAATTTCACATATGGTGAATTGCATCCATTGCAATTCATGTAACTTGTTTGATAACACTCAATCCTATAGAAATACATTAAGTTGCAATGAATTGCAAATGGTTATTGCAACTCAAAACCCTAGTTGTAAGGTTAGTTGCAAATCACCTTATTTTTTCATAGTGATTTTGGGGTTATTTGTTATTTTTAATTTCATCAATTATTTTATTATTATGAAACACAACTTACTACAAATATGTGTGTGTGTATGTCCAACAAAAATGTGCCAATAAATACATATTTTCACAAAAAAGAAATTACTTAAAGTGCAAATTTCCTTGTGGCTTGTATTATATGTGGATGCACACAACAATCTACAAACTAATTTTCTTCAAAATCTTATGGGATATGATTTTTAATTTTAATGAATACTTATTTTGAATAACCTAGTTACAACTTTAAACAATGTCAAATCATCCACCTAAAAATTACATTCATAAATGTCATATTTTCTCACTTTGACAACATTGTTTTGACTATTAGAAGAAAATAGTTGCAAAATGTTATTTCCTTCTATCACACTCCACAAACTTCACATTATAATAAAAGTCAAAACATGAAGACTAGTCACACACTCATTATATTTGAACTAACAACTAAAATGGTTGACATATTGCAAAATTTGAAGATTAAGGAAAAGACAAAGATGGAAAATTAATTAAATTATTTTACATGACATGTTACCGAGGTGAAACCCAATGTGAACTTAAGTTTGGGATTCATCCACAATGGAGTTAGGTGTTATAGGTGGGTAGCTAGGAAATAGGTGACCACAAACCATTTGTTAAATAAATTCATGTAGATAGTTAATATATAGGTAAAGGTTAATAGGTTGTTTTGAGAGCCTCCATTGCATAGTAGTAAAATGTGTTTTAGACTAAATTAATATAATGTTTATTGTTCCCCACTCCTCATCCATAAATGTGAAAAAATGAACTAAATAAAGTGAAAGACTATTTGCATCTCACCATTTGAGCCAATTGTTATCCTTAATCAATTTTAAAAAATTAATTTCCTTTGCTCATGGTTTTGGTGGTCAAAATTAATGTTTGTTTTTCAAATTTATGAGGTAGGTGGGTTGGCAATCATCCACAAGAGGACATAGTTTGGGCTATAGGTAAAAAAGGAAAGTAATTTTTTAAAATAGGAATTGTGTTATACTTCACAAAATGCTAAAACCTAATATCTAAATATGATAACAATTTGTTTTTCATAATGTGACAATGTCAAGCCATATTTTTTTTCCAAAACAATCCTTTGTACCTATTGCACTAGTTTCTTTGTTGCCAAGATGCCAAAATTCACTTTAAAAAAAATTTAATCACAATAAAACTGTATGTAAAGTTGGGCAATTCATGACACTAGAAGCCTATGTTTGCCCAATTTACAAGTCATAATGCCAAACACAACATCAAAATAAAAATATATTACACTTGAATGTAGTGCCAAATTGGTGTTTGCTCTTCAATTTAACATGAAACCAATTTCATGCAGTGTTGCTTTGCCCATTACAAAATGAATGAGTTTTTTGCTATTGTGTTTTTTCACCCTTGCTTTCATATTTGCATGCCTCGTGCTCTTGTTTTTGTGTTTTCATGTGCTTTTGTTTTAGTGGTGGTGACAATAGTGCACTTTTGCATAAAACTCCACAACTCATTGAAGTGTTAAAGGTTGTAGAGATTTGTAAAGGAAAAAGGTGTAGAAAGTTGCATAATGCTCATGTACATAGGAGTAGACTTTTTGATGCATTCATGGTAGTGCCAAGGACATCATAGGGGGAAGGTGCCACGAGAGTGCCCATTTGCTTGGAAAAAAATGCAAGCCTTTTATAAGACTTTAATCATACATTGTGCAGGAGTTTGGGTCCAAAACAACATGAACATTGGAACATTTGAAGTTTTAAAATTGAGGTTTAAATTTTTTGCTTGGTGATCTTCATGCATTATTACAAATCATGGTTTTTTAAGAGGTTCAAGTTGATGAATTTGTTGTTTTTGACTAATGAACATGTACATTTTGACTAAAGGTTAAGGGCTTGAATGACACATGTATTTTTTGATTGATCAACTTGATTATAATGGTTTATTTGATTATATACATATAGTCAAATTGTACAAACTTAGTCAAAATGGTCAATGATCTTTAATCAAGTTGAACATTTAGTCAAGATGGCTAATGATTTGTAATCAAAATGACCAATGATTTTTAATCAAGTTGAACATTTAATCAAGATGACCAATGATTTTTAGTCAAGTTGAGCATGTAGTCAAGATGGCCAATGACTTGTAATCAATGTTTAGCCCATTTTACTATTGTTTTGTTGAGATGTTCTTAATAAGTAAATTGGCAAAAAATGAATTCCTAATTTCAGAATCATGGTTATTTACTGAACTAGTAAAATCAAGTGACATATGTGATTAAAAATTTCCAAAATCCATTATGTCATGGAATGGACATGACACAACCCATTCCATAGGTCACATCCATTCCAAAGGTTTGTTGTTGCAAATTCTTCCCTAGAATAAAAATAATAACACCACATTATTATATCATGTAATTTTTAATGGGTTAAGTTTCCCATTCCCAACCAACCTTTTTTTCCTTGGTTATATATAGCCAAAAAAAAGTTGCCAAATTTTTATACATGGTTCAAATAGGTAGCAAAAATTATTGAAGGACCAATACAAGGTTTATTTAAAGGATTTTGTGATGTAGTCAAAGTGGTGATCAACTTGAAAACGATTTAACCAAATTTGGTTATAGACTAGGTATGAAAATATAAAAGAAAAAAATTCTTTCTAAGTATATTCTACCCTATTTATTGGAACTTATCATAAAAGTTTGAAAATTTGGAATTTTTTCCCTTCAAAATCTAGCAAATTTGGGCCATTTTTCCATAAAAAATCCTTTGTATATCATATTTTCCAAGTTTGAATTTGGCCATAGTTCTCCAATGAAAGAAACCTTAGTTCAACTATGTTTTAAGATTTTATTTTCATATTTAACTTGTAGCCAAATGTGGGCTATACAACAAAATTGACAAAAAAAAAACTAGTTGTGTTTGTATCATACATGTTTGGTAAAACTTAAAATCATACATGCATGTCTAGTATCTTAAGGCAATAATACATTTTTATAACATAAAAGGCTACAACATTGTAAACAAATTAATCAATTAGAATTTAAATTTATTATGGTTTTTGTTATTAAATCTTCATAAAAACCTTATTGAGTTTTTAAAAATAACATCAAATTAATTTTAAAAATTATATCTCAAAAAAAATTGATACTAAAATTATAATTTATTTTAAAATTCATGTGTTTTATTTTAATCAATTCTTGCATAATCTTTCAAATCAAATTTTTAAGAATCTCATTTTAGTATTTAAAGGAATTAAAATTAATTATTTGTATGTTTATCAAGCAAATTTCATTTAAAAAATTGGTCATATGAATTGTTTTTAACATTTCATAGTGACTACTGCAGCCTCAGCCATTGACCCAAGTGTTACCACGTCCTCAACTGATATTTCCTTCCAAAACCTGGTTTTCTAAGAATTTATTTGAATTTCTAGCAGCAGAAATCACTTAAAAGTCAATATCTCGCACATTCTGAATCCAACTCTTACCATTAAATCCTGCACATCAAGATCTTAACAGCAACACTAAAGGCACATTCCAATTCCTCTGAAATTTTTCAGCTTTGATTTAATTTAATTTTCAATGAAGAAATCATTCAATAACTTTTGCACCGCAAGTCCCAACGTCATGGAACCAAGCCAATGCACCCCTCCTCGTCGAGAGCTTTCCAAAGAGACCAAGAACACTATCTGAAGCATCCTGATTTGGTGGATGTCATAAGTATAAACAAAACAAAACAAACAAACTACCTTCCTTCATAAATAGATATGAAACCTTGTGATACA